>ENA-OYZA01000015-OYZA01000015.1-human-gut-metagenome-genome-assembly--contig:-NODE-15-length-39229-cov-8.520269_pt1 | contig 39229 bp, 32 predicted proteins | sample MGYA00243257_ERZ653465 | MGnify/ENA primary metagenome ERZ653465 (study PRJEB26926, sample SAMN06164939) | human gut metagenome | biome: ENVO:00009003; feature: ENVO:2100002; material: ENVO:00002003...
AGTATGAACTGCCTGGAAACCTGCTCCTCCATCGTGTAAGAAGTCAGGCTGTAAGTACCGGGAAGATCAACCAGACGAATGGTCATGTCATGGTCTTTGATGGCACCTTCCACCTTTTCAACGGTAACTCCCGGCCAGTTTGCCACTTTTAGGTTTGCGCCCGTATAGGCATTAAACAGTGTGGTTTTTCCGCAGTTTGGATTTCCGATGAAACCGATTGTCATACTTTCACTCATCAGAATTTACCCCACTAAAATATTCTTCGTGATATTGCGCCCCAACGCAAACCGGGTTCCTCGTATTTTTACGATCAGGATTCCATTCCCCTTGCAGTTCAGTACATCAATGGGCGTTCCTTGTGTCATCCCCAATGCTTCAAGGCGTTTTTCAATGTTAATTGGTAACCTTATTTTTTTTACTTTATAGCTGTTTCCTATGGTTCCATCACAGAGATACATAGCTGTTCCTCCTTATCGCAAAGCCTGCAAAGTGGGCGGCATTTTACGAAATTCAGACGCCATCATCGCAATCGTAATTACAACCAGTACCGCATCCGTCAGCGCAATCGCCAGCCATACGCCGCTAATACCCAAGCCGCCGATCATCGGCAAAAGGACACACAGCGGAATAAAGAGAATAATCTGGCGGAACAGTACCAGCCATGTGGCCTTATTCGCCTTACCCAAGGACTGGAACAGCGTGACCGCAATCAGAAAACTTCCCTGAAAAATATAGGTGCTGAACATAATACGGAAATTCGTTGCTCCTGACGCTGCAATCCCTGGCGTTGTAATGAACATAGAAAGCACCTGCTCCGGGAGCAGCTCGGCGGGAATCCAGAATAGCAGAGACAAGACGGTAGCCGCCGCAATAAATACTTTGGTCAGCAGCTTTACACGGTCATAATCTTTTGCTCCGTAGTTCGTACCGGCCGCAGGCTGGAATCCCTGACTGATTCCCCACAAAGGAACAAAGGAGAAATTCCAGAACCGCAGGGCGGCACCCAAAAGGATCTGTGAAGTCTCTCCACCATAGTTGGCGGCTACACGGTAAATCACAGTCTGCTGAACCAGAGTCAGAACCTGCATCAACAGAGCAGAGATGCCAACCGCAAGCACCTGACGGAGAATCGGACCGTCAATACGGATGCGACCAATTTTTACATTTGGACTTTTCTTTTTAAAGTACCACACAGTAATCGAAGCCTGGACAAACTGGGACAGCACAGTAGCATAAGCGGCAGCCTCAATTCCCATCCCATAAGGATTCAGAATAGAAATAAAAATCGGATCAAGGATAATATTCAAAATAGCGCCGCTGGCAATGATGAACATTGCCTTTTTAAGCTGTCCTTCTCCTCGGATCACCATATTTGCGCTTTGGAAGAAGTTGACCAGCAGAGAACCAGCGAAAATAATCCGCAGATACTTTTCGGCATAGTTCAGGATATTGTCACTTGCCCCGGCCAGAGATAAAAGCTGACGGGTAAAGACCATACCGATGACCGTGTAAATCACAGACAGAATTAAAACAGCGGCAACCAGATTGCCCATGATTTTCTTCACTGTATCGTTGTCCTTTTTGCCAATAGCTCTTGATAAAACTGAGGCGGAACCCACACCCAGCATGGCTGCGGAACCGGCGTTGATCAGGGTAAACGGATAGGAAACCGATACAGCTCCCATCTGAATATCCCCCACCATCTGTCCGACAAAGATGGAATCCATCATATTATAGAGGCCCACGACGACCATGCCGAGAACCGCAGGGATGCTTAGCTCCAGCATCAACGAGAAGGGGCGCTGTGTAAGCAGCTTTGTTCTTGTATCCAGTGATTGTTTCATCACATTACCTCCTATTCGATATTAGCCATGTCTAACCATAAAAAGTATATAAAATTGCAGGGCGTTTGTACGCTCCAAACCGCAGGAATAACAATCCAAACTGACACAAAATCAGGAGCGGAAAAGACTGTGCCCCTTTCCGCTCCCGGTATCATTGTGCCATTTTCTCCAGCAGTTTGAAGGCTTCTTCCAACTTTGGATTCTCAGCATCCGTTTGCAGTGCCTCCCGGACACAACTCCGAATATGGGCTTGCAATATCTGTTGGTTGGCGCTTTTAAGCAATGCCATTGTTGCCTGAATTTGGGTAGATATATCCACACAATAGCGATCTTCCTCTACCATTTGCAGGATTCCGTCTATCTGCCCTCTCGCAATTTTCAGTTTGTGGATGATGTCGCTTCTTTTTGCTTTCATAGGCAGGCCGCTTACTGAATCTCGACAACCTGATAGCCAGCATCCTCGATAGCCGCCTTCAGCACATCATCCGATACAGTACAACCCATCTGTACCTTTGCCGACTTGTCCTCCAGGCTGACTTCAACCTGTTCCACTCCCTGGATTTCCTGCAGTGCCTTATCGACGTGTCTCACGCAGTTCCCGCAAACCATTCCTTCAATTTTCAGTGTCTTTTCCATGTGAATTTCTCCTTTTCTATCTTCTTTGCTATTTGATGAGCTGTCTGACCGGAATGTTCCCGGCTCCATAGTGGATATGTGTTTTGCCTTAAACCATCTTAACCGCAGCGCATTGGACACAACAAATACCGAACTGAAGCTCATGGCAAAAGCCCCGATCATCGGGTTCAGCTTCAACCCAAAGGACAAATAGAACAATCCTGCAGCTACCGGAATCCCGATGATGTTATAAATAAATGCCCAGAACAGATTTTGCTTGATATTACGGATAACCGCTTTGCTGAGCTGTACAGCGGTGGATACATCCAGCAGATCGCTTTTCATCAAAACAATGTCCGCCGACTCAATCGCAACATCTGTACCTGCTCCTATGGCAATACCCATGTCGGCTCTGGCCAAGGCCGGAGCGTCATTGATACCATCTCCCACCATGGCAACCTTTTTCCCTTTGCTTTGCAGCCGCCGTATCTCTTTTTCTTTATCCTGCGGAAACACTTCAGCTACAACACGATCCACGCCGACTTGACGCCGGATGGCCTCGGCAGTCTTAGCGTTATCCCCGGTCAGCATAACTACTTCAAGCCCTAATCGGCTCAACTCCTGCACCGCCTGTCTGCTGGTGGGCTTCACCACATCTGCCACGGCAATCACACCGATTAGCTCTCCTCCACGGGCAAAGAACAACGGCGTTTTCCCGTCCACAGCCATGTCCTCTCCAAGGCGGAGAAGATGGCCGCCTTCAATCTGATGGTTGTTTAGCAACCGGCGATTTCCGGCTAAACAGAGGTCATTTCCGATTTTTCCGACAATTCCCTGGCCTGGAATCTGTGCAAATTCACTGACCGGCAGTAGAGGAAGTTTCTCATTATCTGCCTCTGCCACAATCGCATCTGCCAGAGGATGTTCCGACAGCTTTTCCAAGGAGGCTGCAATCTGCAAAAGTTCCTTTTTCTGAATACCTGCTTTGCAGAGCAGATCGGTTACCACCGGTGTTCCTTGTGTGATAGTTCCCGTTTTATCCAGAACAACCGTATTGATGTCGTGAGCCGTTTCCAAAGCCTCCGCCGATTTGATCAGAATCCCGTTTGTTGCTCCTTTACCAGTTCCTACCATAATGGCGGTGGGAGTAGCCAACCCTAACGCACAAGGACAGGAAATGACTAAAATAGAGATGCCTATGGACAAGGCAAATTCAAATCCGTACCCCAACAGCAGCCATATAATGATTGCAATCAGGGAAATGCTGATGACTACCGGCACAAATACACCGCTGACCTTATCTGCCATTTTTGCAATGGGAGCTTTGGAGCTGGTCGCTTCATCCACCAGCCGGACGATTTGAGCCAATGTGGTATCGTCCCCCACTTTGGTAGCCTGCATTTTGAAATAGCCGGTCTTACTGGTAGTTGCACCAATTACTTTGTTCCCAATGTGTTTTTCCACAGGAATGCTCTCTCCGGTCAAGGCGGATTCATCAATAGACGCAAAGCCTTCGATAACGGTTCCATCCACCGGCACCGATTCACCAGCTTTTACGATTAGGGTTTCACCCAACTGCACTTCTTCCACAGGTATCTGGAGTTCCTGGCCATCCCGTTCCACCGTAGCGGTTTTCGGGGCCAGATTCATCAGCTTTGTAATCGCATCTGAGGTCTTACCCTTGGCGCGGGCCTCCAACGTTTTCCCCAAAGTAATGAGCGTAAGGATCATACCTGCGGATTCAAAGTACAGATCCATCATAAAGCTATGAACCGTAGCCATATCCCCATGGCCAAACCCAATCCCGATTTTATATATAGCATAGATACCGTATATAATTGCGGCGCTGGAGCCTATGGCAATCAACGAATCCATGTTTGGAGAACCATGGAATAAGGTCTTAAACCCCATCCGGTAATATTTGAAATTGATGAATACCACCGGAATCAACAAAAGAAACTGGGAAAATGCAAAGCTGATTGCATTTTCCATTCCCAGCAGAAAACCGGGGAGCGGCCATCCCATCATGTGGCCCATGGAGATGTAAAACAGTGGAATCGTAAAAAGTGCGGAAAGCAACAGCCTCTGTTTCATCTGCTTGTATTCAGCTTGAGCTGTACTGACTTCCGCTTTCGCTGCTGGTGCAGATGAGCGGTTTTTGCTTTGAACAGAGGTCTTTGGTATGGCTCCATATCCGGCCTTTTCAACAGCCTGGACAATTCCTGCCGTATCCAGAATGGCTTCGTCGTAAGAGGCAACCATGCTGTTTTTCAACAAATTGACCGATACTTCTTTGATTCCGGGCAGCTTGCCGACGCTCTTTTCAATCCTGGCAGAGCAGGCCGAACAGGTCATGCCTGTAATGTCGAATTGTTCTTTTTGCAAAATCATCCCTTCTTTCTCAATTATATTTTTGCGCCGCAGTACCCCTCCCCCGTGGGGAACTAAAAACTGTTATGAAAAGGGGCTTTCGGTATCTTGGGGGAAAGATGCCGCCGCCCCGGTCACAAAGTCTGCGTGCAAGGTCATTGACCATTTTTCATTATAGGCATTGTCTTAATTGTTTGTCCGCTCCGATAGGCAGATTTTCAAATCCAATCAGCTTAATTTTGAAAAATCAGATGGTAAATGTCTGTGAAAATGTGTGGCCTTTAAATCTTAAATCCAATCAGCAGGTTTTATAATCCAAAGGGCAGAACCCTTTCCAAATCCGTTGACTTTAAGCCGTTGTGTGAATATACTGTGCCCGTAACAGTTAAATGAACGTTTAATTGTTCAGCCATGTCAAACCAACCAAATACTCAAAGGAAAGGAGGTCTTTCTGATGAAAAAGACCATTAAGCTGATTGACCTTGACTGCGGCCACTGTGCTGCTAAAATCCAGAAAGCCGTACAGAAAATTGACGGTGTAAATAAGGTAGAAGTGAACTTCCTAAACCAGAAGATGGTTCTGGATGCACCGGATGACCGCTTCGATGCAATTCTGGCTGAGGCCAAGGCGCTTATCAAAAAAATTGAGCCGGATGTAACGGTCAAAGCGTAAAAAAGCTGAACACCGGCTGCCAGAAACGGCAGCCGGTGTTTGACTGAAAGGAGATGTTTATTATGACACGAAAACAAAAACACCTGCTTTTCCGCATCATTATTGCGGCAGTGCTGTTCGCTGGCGGTAGTTTTCCCACACTCAATCCGACTGCGGAAATGGCAGTATTTCTGGTCTGCTATGTTGTAATCGGCTGGGATATTGTCTGGAAAGCTCTCACCAATATCCTGCACGGACAGGTGTTCGATGAAAACTTTCTGATGACGATTGCCACTATTGGCGCACTGATCTTAGGAGAACATTCCGAGGGCGTGGCCGTTATGCTGTTCTATCAGGTAGGGGAATGGTTCCAGTCCTATGCGGTTTCCAAGTCCAGGAAATCCATTGCAAGTCTGATGGATATTCGCCCTGATTATGCAAATGTAGAACGAAACGGAAAACTTGAACAGGTTGATCCAGAAGAAGTAAACATCGGGGATACGATTGTAGTAAAACCTGGTGAACGGGTTCCGCTGGATGGTAAAATCATCAAAGGCACGTCTGCTTTAGATACATCGGCTCTCACCGGTGAATCCATGCCCCGTGACGTGGAACCTGGGATGGAAATAATCAGTGGATGCATCAACCAGACAGGTATCCTGACCATTCAGACAACTAAAGAATACGGAGAATCCACCGTCGCAAAAATACTGGATCTTGTAGAGAATGCCAGCGACAAAAAAGGAAAAACGGAAAACTTTATCAGCCGTTTTGCCCGCTACTACACCCCGATTGTGGTCTTTGCGGCGATTGCCCTCGCAATTCTGCCGCCCCTTGTGACTGGACAGCCATTTACGGTCTGGATTTACCGGGCGCTGACCTTCCTGGTTATTTCCTGCCCCTGCGCTCTGGTTATCTCTATTCCGCTTAGTTTCTTTGGCGGTATCGGCGGTTCATCCAAAATCGGCGTTCTTGTCAAAGGCAGTAACTATTTGGAATCGCTGGCCCATACTGAGGTAGTGGTATTCGATAAAACCGGCACCTTGACAAAGGGTTCTTTTGCGGTCAGCCAGATCAATGCAGTAAGTATGAAAGAAGCACAGCTTTTGGAGCTGGCGGCTTATGCCGAGGACTACTCTAACCATCCGATCTCACTCTCCATAAAAAAGGCGTATGGCAAGAAGATCGACCACAGCCGCATCAGCGATGTACAGGAAATTGCTGGTCACGGTGTCCGTGCTGTTATAGATGGGAAAACAATTCTCGCTGGTAACGCAAAACTGATGGACAAAGAAGGAATTGCCTATATCCCCTCGAATGCTATTGGTACAGTCATCTATCTGGCCTGCAACAAAAAATATGCTGGCTGCATTGTCATCGAGGACGAAATTAAAGCAGATGCTCCGCCTGCAATCAAAGCGTTAAAAGAAGTCGGTGTCAGGAAAACCGTCATGCTTACCGGCGATGCAGATGCCGTTGGAAAAAAAGTGGCGCAAAAGCTGGGGCTGGATCAGGCATATACCGAATTGCTTCCGGCGGACAAGGTTGACCGTGTAGAAATGATGCTCCGGCAGACCACCGAGAAGGGGAAACTGGTGTTTGTTGGCGATGGAATCAACGATGCGCCTGTGCTGGCTCGTGCGGATGTGGGAATTGCCATGGGCGGCCTTGGCTCCGATGCGGCGATTGAGGCCGCAGACGTGGTTTTGATGACAGATGAACCCTCGAAGATCTCCGCAGTCGTTCAGATTGCCAGAAAAACAATCCGTATTGCAAATGAGAATATCGTGTTTGCTCTCGGTGTGAAAATCTTAGTCCTGATTTTGGGAGCTACTGGATACGCAAATATGTGGGCCGCCGTTTTTGCGGATGTTGGCGTATCAGTCATCGCTATTCTAAATGCGATTCGAGCGATGCGGGTAAAGAAATTCCTCCCCACGACACGTTGACAGATAAAAATGCGCCGCTGTCCATTGTGGAAACAGCGGCGCATTTCACATATCAATCAGTTGGACAAGACATTTCAAACAAGGCATCAACCGTTTTGTGGAGAAGTTTTGCAGGGTCTGTGTTGGCTAAGGTATAGTAAACTTCCTTTCCCTCCCTGCGGCTGGTAATCAGGCCGCTGCTTTTCAGATTTTTCAAGTGGTGCGAAATAGCCGGTGCGCTCATTTGTACCGCTGCCGCTAAATTGCAGACACATTCCTCGCTGTGGCACAACAGCCACAGGAGCCGCAGACGAGACGGGTCACTCAACTGCTGAAAAAGAAAAGCTATATCCCGAAAGTTTTCTTCCGCAGGCATTTTATCTAAAACTTTATCAATATCTTGTCCATGATTATGGGGCAAATGGTAGTGCGACATATCGGCCGCCTCCTTTCCAAAAATAGAATACCCGCAAACAGTACGGCTGTCAAATACGAAAGATTGGAGGATACTATGGAACAAGAGCAAAAATCATGCGTATTTATGCCTGACGCAACCGACATGGATCGGTTATCTGAGCTGCACAAAGCAATGGGCGATTTTACTCGCATGAAAATTCTGTGGGTGCTTATGAACAAGGACTATTGTGTGAATGAATTGGCCATGCAGATGAATATGTCCGAATCCGCAATTTCCCATCAACTGAAAATCCTAAAATTTGCAAAGCTGGTTTCCTCGCATAAAGTCGGGAAAAACGTATTCTATACTTTATGCGATGAACATATCAAATGGATTTTAGAAGAAACCTACGCCCATATCTCTGAAAGATAAAGAGACACAGCCCTGTGAAATAGGGTTGCGCCTCAATATGATGACTCTTTACAGCTTATCGTAGGAAACCAGATCGCTCATGGAGATACGCTGGGTATCAAAACGGTTCCGGTCGCCTTCACCTTCAGCGGAGTAACCGATGACAAGAATGTTGACCGGTTCCAGATTGGAAGGCAAATTAAATTCTTTGCTTAAAACATCAGGCTTGAAATAGCAAACCCAAACGCTTCCAAGGCCCTGTTCCGTTGCCTGAAGCATCATGTGGTCAGTCAGGATAGAAGCATCGATGTCGCCGGTCTGTTTTTTGTCAAAAGGCCGTACCCACGCCTTGTTGTGATCTGCGCATACGATGATTGCCAGCGGTGCGTTATAAATGTTGGCCGCCTTGCCCACTTTGGCAAGTGCCTCATCGCTCTGGGCGACAATCAGATGAACCGGCTGAAGATTAGCTGCCGTCGGCGCAACGTGTGCCGCCTCCAAAATCTTATTCAGTTTTTCCGGCTCCACCTTCTGATCGGTGTATTCCCGGACAGAAAAACGCTTTTTGGCGATTTCAAGTAATTCCATAGTTATAACATCCTTTCTGCGTGTTTTATGTGTCAAATCAACCATCGACTATATTGTAGCACCAGAAATTTTTTTCACAAGAATGTACTTTCCGGGAAGATAGTACCCTAAAGGAAAGTACCCCATTTAGGAGGACAACTATGCAAACAGAAAACTTTAATTGCCCCGTAGAGGCAACCTTATCCTTAATTGGCGGCAAATATAAACCATTAATCTTATGGCATCTCATCGAACAGCCACTTCATTACATGGAGCTGCAACGACTTATACCAAAAGCCACGGCAAAAATGCTTTGCCAGCAGCTCCGGGATCTTCAACAGAGTGGGATGGTTTCCAGAGAAGTAATACCGGAAAATCCTCCAAAGACAATCTATTCTTTAACACCCTTTGGGAAAAGCATTGCCCCTGTTTTGGAAGCTATGTGTAATTGGGGAACCAGTTATCTGGACGGACTGGATGTGCAGCTTCCTTGCTGCCCATCCATGAGAAAATAAAGAAATCCGGCACAGCAGATGCAGATGCATTAAGCTGTGTCGGATTTCTTTTTATATCTGGGACTGCCGTATATAGTTGCACAGAAATGCAAAATCCATATTTGGATTTTTCTTTTTAATTTCGTCCATGTATAATTGAGCCTGACTGCGCAGATTTGGCTTTTGCAGATCCTCTAAAAAGAAAAACATATTAAACCTACGGCCTATGGCAAACAACAATCTTTCCTCTGGCGGGAGATTTAAAAAACGGTTAATGGCTGAAAGCATCTGACTTTTTTCTGAAAGTAAATCGCCTCTCACTTCTAGCAGGAGATTCACAATATGTTCATTCACATAGTAACTGTTCATCTCTTTTAAGCATTGTAAAAACAGTCGTTGTTCCCGAACGATTTCTTCCTCCGATTGCAAAGAAATGGTTCCATCTTGGATAAGCTGCCACATCATTGACTCCGGCTTAAAACCAGTAGCGTGAACACGGATAAAATCAGGCTGTATAATGTTGAGCGCATCCGCTGTTTTCCGTGCATTTTCTTCAGAGAATTCTTTTCCTCCAATTCCCAGCAAAATAAATTCCGATAATATCATATCTGCTTCTTTCGCCAGACAGCCGCTTTGAATAACTGTATTGGAATCAAATCCTTTATTAATAAGCTGAAGAACACGGTCTGATCCTGTTTCCATTCCGCAGTACAGATGGTTTAGACCATGCTCTCGTAACACTTTGAGTTCTGATAAAGATTTGCGTGTTATGCTGTCAGCGCGGGCATAAGTAGTGACGGACTCCAGTGTGGGAAAATAGTGATGTAGGGCATCCAGAATTTTTAGCAGATAATCTGTTTTCAATACCAGGGCATCGCCATCTTGTAAAAAGCATGACTTAAATGACTGACCAGTATGCTGTGCAGATTGGGCCTCTATATCGCTGATTATATCTTCTATTGGACGCATCGAAAATCTCATGGATTTATATAGTCCGCAGAAATAGCATTTATTCCAGTGACACCCTCGTGTTACACGAATGAGTAGACTGTTGCTCTCTGATGGCGGCCTAATTGGTCCCATTTCTATATTCCCCATTATTTTTCATCCTCTCTTTCTACTATGATTATCAAACTTACCATTTTGTAGAACGCCCATCAAGAATGTACTTTTAGGTAAGGTACTATCCTTCCGGAAAGTCTCTATACAATCACACAAATTCTCATTCTATATAAAAACATCTTCTTTTTTTCTGGCCATATGCTTTACCTAATCGGCTTTTATTATAAGAGGTTTTCTACTTTTTTAAGAGCAAGATTCGCCTGCGTAACTCAAAACCCATTTCATGGCTTTTGGTTCCCCGGCAATCTTGATGGGGATTTCGCTCCCCATACCCTCGATGCTGCACATTTCCCATGTGCTGTATGGCTCCTATTTACATAGTCGCAACGTGGCAGAGACTGCCACGGGTAATAAAAGGAAAGGAAGATTTATGGCAAGACCAAAGAAAGACAAAGCGTTGCGTCACACCCATCCGATTATGCTCCGTCTCACAGATACGGAATACGAACTTGTCTCCGTCCATGCAAAAGCCTCCCGTCTGCCGCTGGCGGAATACAGCCGCAGGCTAGTCACGGGGAAACAGGTCAAAATCAAATATGAGCTTGTGGCCGATTTACCGGAACTCAAAAAACTGACAGCACAGCTCGGAAAAATCGGAAGTAATCTAAACCAGATTGCACGTCACTTTAACAGCGGCGGTATCCATTCCCAGGAAATGCGGAAAGCCATTAACCGGGGACTGACGGATATTTATGAAATGAAATATGAAGTGCTGAAGCTGGCAGGTGATTTTCTCTCCGCCGCCGAAAATTCCGAAGCAGGCGAAGGCAACACGGGAGGTACACATGGCAATCCTGAAACACATTGCAAGTAAAAATGCCGATTACGGGGAAGCGCAGCGTTATCTCATGTTCCAGTATGATGAATATACGGGAAAGCCTATTCTGGATGAAGATGGGCGGCTCATCCCCCGTGAGGAATATTACCTAGACGGCATCAACTGCGATCCCTTTACCTTTGATATGGAATGTAAGGAATTAAACGCACAGTGCAGGAAAAACCAAAATTATGATGACATTAAATCCCACCATTACATCATCAGCTTCGACCCGAAAGACACAGAGGATGGACTTACTGGGGAACGAGCGCAGCAGCTCGGCTTAGAGTATGCCCGTAAAAATTTCCCCGGCCACCAGGCTCTCGTCTGTACCCACACGGACGGCAGCAATGAAAGCGGCAACATTCATGTACATATCGTGATCAACAGCGTAAGGAAATATGATGTGGAGCGTCATGACTTTATGGAGCGCCCCTGTGATTCCCGTGCCGGTTACAAGCACCATCTTACCAATGATTACCTGAATTATCTGAAGCAGGAAGTGATGGATCTCTGCCATCGGGAACAGCTTCATCAGGTAGACCTGTTCGCTCCTGCAGAAAAGAAAGTCACTGACCGGGAATATCAGGCAAGACGCAGGGGGCAGAAAAAGATGGAGGAACGAAACCGAAAGATGGCATCGGAGGGCATTACTCCCCGAAAAACGACTTTCGAGACGCAGAAAGATTTTCTCCGCAGCGCCATCGACGAAGCGGCGGCATCCTGCGCTTCTTTGGAGGAATTTCAAAACTTCTTATGGGAAAAGTATCGGATTTCCTTCAAAGTCAGCCGTGGCCGGTTCAGCTATCTGCATCCGGAACGAAATAAGGCGATTACTGGAAGGAACCTGGGAACCCGTTATGAGAAAGCGCATCTGCTGTCCGTATTGGAGAAAAATGCGAACTTCCATGAAGATGCTTCTGCCGGACTGCCGACTTTCCTGTTCATCAAATCCGATCTCCGTCTTGTCACGGATCTGCAGAGCTGTGTCAAAGCACAGCAGAGTGCGGCTTATGCTAGGAAGGTAAAGCTGTCCAATTTACAGCAGATGGCCAAAACCGTCGCTTACATCCAGGAACATGGGTATCAGAGCGAGGAGGATTTAGCAGACGCTTTCCAAAAGGCGCAAATCCAGGCTTCACAAAGGCGAAAAGACCTCCGCAAGACAGAGCAGGACTTGAAAAGTGTCAATGAACAGATCCGCTACACCGGACAGTACCTGGCAAATAAATCTGTATATAAACAATATCTCAGCTCTAAAAGTAAAAAAAAGTTCCGTCAGGAACATCAGTCTGAAATCACGCTCTATGAGACGGCCCGGAAAGTGCTGAAGGAACGCGCAGACGGCGGAAAGCTGCCTTCTATGAAAGTGCTGAAAGCGGAAAAAGAAGATCTTCTGGCACAGAAGGACAGTCAGTACGAAGCCTACCAGAAGCTCCGCAGCCATGAAAAAGAGCTAAAAACCGTGCGGGCAAATGTGGCCGCCATCCTGGGAAAAGACCTTTCCCGGCAGACAGAACAGGATAGAGAAAATACTCGTTCATAGAAATGAGACGATTTCTCTGCATTATTATTTTAAGTGTGCATATACTTAAAATAGAGCTAAATTGCGGGATTGACTTTTTGCGTCAGTTTTGCTATATTTAGTTCAGTGATCGTACTGGAGAAACTTGTGAAGCCTCCAGTCCGGAAGGCTCCTGCGGGGGCCTTTCGTTATTTATGGCAAAAGAGGTGGAAGAATGGCAAAGCCGTTTCAAACATATGATGATTTACTGATATTCTTGCAAAATGAAAAAAATCTGGTTATCGAAGATACGGACTATGCCAAGCATATCCTGGCTAAAACAAGCTATTTTTCCCTTATTACCGGATATAAAGATACCTTTAAAAATCCAACCACAGGAAAATATATGGATGGAACTACTTTTGAGGATATTTACCATTTATATCAGTTCGACAATGAATTACGCAGTATTTTTCTAAAATACATGCTGATTGCGGAAAGAAGTGTGAAATCTTCTCTTGCCTATCATTTTTCAGCTACCTATGGCGAAAATCAAACGGAATATCTGTCTTTATTGCACTATATGCCGACAGCTTCTATGCAGCATGGAATCCAGAAACTCCTTCGTGTTTTTCATCATCAGCTTTCGCATAAAAATGAACATGACTATATCAACCACTATAAAGCAAAACACCATAATGTTCCCTTGTGGATCATGGTTCAGGTTCTGACCATCGGGCAGCTTTCGCATATGTTCGATTACCTAAAGGCATCCGTTCCGATTAAAGTCTGCAACGATTTTCAACAAATCGGCAGGAAAGATATGCACTCTTTTCTTTCAATCATGACAAAGCATCGTAACGTATGCGCCCATGGAGAACGCTTTTTCAACTATGTAACAAAAGACAGCATCACGGACACGCTGATACATAGAAAACTTCGTATCCCTCAAAAGGATGGCCGCTACCAAATGGGGAAGAATGATATTTTCTCGGAAGTTATCATCCTGAAATATCTCCTGGATGGAGAGGATTTCCGAAGCTTTTATTATGAATTGAAGCATTGTTTAAAATATCATGCTCCTGGGGAAGATATTTTAGCTTTGATGGGATTTCCTGAAAACTGGACATCCATCATAAGATTAAAATGCTGATTGATATATAAAGAATTGAAAAAGAGGAAGATGCTGCCGCAATAAGGCCAACATCTTCCTCTCATTTTATTTCCTTCTCCGCTCCAAATCTTCCGCCGCCATCTGCGGCGCTGCTCTCCCGCTTTTTTCCGCAATCTCCGCCTGCTTCAGATGAAGCCGATCCAGGACAGAGATACGCTTTCCAATCCTCCGTGGTTTTGGCGGCAGATTATTCATCCGCCCGTCAATCATATTGTAGTTCTGTTCTTCCGTTATCTCGGCGCTCCTAAGATATTCCCCGTTTTCATACGCCTTTTGCCAGTTCTCAAGCAGCGGCTTTTCTTTCCGCTCCGGGTGCAACGCATTTCCCGGCGGACTTAAATATGCTTTGATCTGCGCCTTTACCGTCTCATCAAAGCCGTGAAAGACATCATCCACCACCAGCTTTCCCTGTTCATCCAACACCACATTGGCAGCTTCCGCCCCGTAAACCGTATGCTCCATGAGGAAAAATTCCCGCCCACCAATACGGATGCTGTCATAGGCCAGCCAGCTCCCTTCTTTCCCCTCGATGTGGAAATCCGTGGTGTCAAAGGAAATGAGCGCACTGGATGAGCCTGTGCGGATGAACCCGGCAATTACAGCAAACCCGTCTTTTTCCACATAGTAGGATGTTACCTCTCCCTGATGGTTTAAAACCAGGACGTCACTGACGCTGATGGAATGGCCGCCAAAGGTACGGGGCGGATGCTCGTCAAAGCGTTTCCGGATGCTTGCCGGTGTGTCCCCCTCTCCCATCTGCCCGATGTATTTCTGTTCGTAGTTCTCACACCGCACCTGGATTTTCTGTTTCTGAAGCGTCTCATAGGGGCGGAAACGGATCAATCGGTTTTCCGGAAGGTCTTTTAACTGGTAAAGGGCGAACTGATGAAGGGCCGGCTTCATAATGCCATTTCTCCTTTCTTGCGGCTGCCCGATTGTTCCATATTCCTTTGTTCCGCCTTATCCTTCTCTTTTTGCTTTTCTCTCCACTGTGACAGTGCCTGTATGACAGACTGCTTTGTGCCTCCGCCTTTCTCTGCGGTTTTCTCCGTCTCCTTTGCCTGCTCCTGCCGCTGGGATAAGATATGCTCCAGATCGGCAACGGCTTTCTGCACAAGAGGGCTTTCTTTATAATGGGGAACCAGGTCAATCAAATCTTTGGAAACCACGCCTGCCCTCATGAGTTCATACTCCCCGTCATAATCGCTGCCGTCCTCCAGGCAAAAGCCAATGCCTTTAATACCGCTTCTTCGGTCGGCGGGGATAGCGTCATAGAACTTGACCGCTTCCTCCAAGGTCAGGTTATCGTGGTATTCCCCAAGCACCGGGAACTCCATACATTCTGCAACATAAAAGGAAATGGACGGCTCTTTGGCCGGCTCCTGCAGCGCTTTCCTCATATCTTCCAACAGCTCCGCCGCAGCTTTTGCAATCGGCTCATCCGCCCCATGCTCGCCTATGACCGTTTCCAAGTGTTTCAGGAATGGTTCTGCGTCCTTTCTCTCCAGTGCGAAGTCTATCACCTCAAATATCTGGTAAATCTCTGGTGCCTCCTCTGTAACCGGTTCCCCATTCCAATCTTTCAGCATATCACTCCCCGGCTCATGCTCCGTGTAGTATCGGAAGATTTTTTGGAGTAAATCTATTTTCACTGTTTCATCCAGATTCCCATAGTACGCAAACATCGCCTTTTGTCTTTCCAAGACCGCTTCTGCCCGTTCCACTGTTTCCAGAAACTTCTCACATTCGATAACCTTGCCGTCCGAGCGTCCAAAACCTCCGCCCTCCAGAATGTCCTCTACCGCTTCTCCAAAGGATAATTCCTGGTTCTCCAGTATCCCGCCGTCAACCGCATGGAACTCCATACTATAAAAGGTATAATCATATCCCTCCCCTGTGGTCTGCACAAAGAGATAGGCTTTTCCTCCGGCCAGCTCATACGCAGCCTCCGTGTCACGGCTGTTCAGATAGTCCTCCGCTTCTTTCACGGCGGCTTCTGTCTCCGGGTTCATCCATTTCCCCGACAAAGAAGCCTGCCCGATGTCCTCTATCGTATCTATCCCGTTCTCGCAGCGAAGCAGCGTCATTCTGGACGGTTCCCCTTCATTACTTTCCATGCCGATCTGCTTCTGCCAATGGTTCGGCAGGCTGTGATAGGCTTCCAAGGCGTCCTCTAGACGGTCAAAATACTGATATTCCCTCTCTGCCTGGATTCCATAAGCGTCATTGACCACATAAAATTGTTTGAGAAAGGGCATCGGACTTTCTTCCTGCAGATACTCCTGGATAGCTTCAAGAGCGCCCTCATCAAACCCGTGTTCCAGATCTTCCGCCACCAGTTTTCCCTTTTCATTGACGATAATGCCGGCCACCGTATTTCCGTAGGTATCATGCTCCATCCGGAAAAAGGGCGCTCCCATGATCTCACGGGTTTCCGCCGTATGCCAGGTTCCGAAATGCCCTTCCACAAAAAGTCCACTGGTATCTTTGTCAACCTGTGCCGTCTCCTTTTCCGCTTCTTTCTCCCTTGAGCCGATTTCTTCCCTTGCAAGGCGGATAAATCCCTCCAGGACAGCGGGATGGCTGGAAACAACGTAATCCCCATTGTGGTCAACCCCACGGCTGACATTTTCCGGGATGGCAAAGCTGCCGGCCCACTCTTTCGTATCCCTGGAGAAGCGCCCGTCATTTTCCAGATGCTGCACCGTGCAGGCAAGGACGTAGGACACACGCTCCGGGCCGTAGGTGTCCACCACGTCCACGGCGGCGTCTGATTTCAGATGATACCCGTCAAAGTTAGCGCTGACCGCTTCCTCAATGGCACGTCTGCAATCCAGGTTCAGCTTCCTGGAATCCAGATAGGCGTCCACGTTTCCATGCTCCATCGCATACGTCAGGCTGGACAGGTAAAGGGGCGGATAGTTCCGGGCTGTTTCCCCTTCCTCCAGGTAAGCCTGCCTCTGCCGGGTAAAATCCGGCAATTCCTGATAGCCGAAGCTGTCCACATAGTGTGCAGTCAGCTCTCCATCCTTCTTTATAATCACCACATCGCTGACCGACAGGGAATGGCCTGTGTAATCCTGGGGATGCTCCATGTTGAATTTCTGGTACAGGCTCTCCAGGCTTTCCCCTTCTTCCAAAACATCCCCGTACACAAACCGGTAGTCCGCTCCATCCACGGTCAGGCCACGTTCCTGCAGGTAAGTCATCCCCATGAACCGGTACGCCTGCCCGTTTCCCTCATCCGCAAGCTGATAAATCCCGTATCTGTCCTCCCGGCTGTCAAAAAGGGCGGTTTCGCTCTGGCGCTGCGTAATCTCCTGCATCCGCTCATTTCTGTTTTCTGCCATATATTTTCCTCCATCAAGCCATCCCGCCAGTTTCCCGGCGGGATGGAACTTCTTTTATATGAATTGCTCCTGTCTGTGCTTTGGCTGGCCCTGCTCCCCCTGGGCCGCTGACAGCCGCTCTTTCGCTTCTTTGAGTTTCCCAAGGACAGAGGGCTTTCGTGGGCTGTCCGCAACAATGGGTTCCTCCGCCCCCTCATCCATATCCAGTGCTTCCGATGGGCCTTTCTCATCCATATTTAGTAAAGCGTTCAGCTCCGCCAGCCGCTCCGATTTTTCCGCCAGTTCCTGCTCCTTCGGGAACGGCTTTGCCACTTCCTCTTTCGCCGTGGCTAATTGCTGCTGTAAGGTATCCAGCTTGTTCTGTGTTTCCGCCACTTTCTTTTCGATGCCGTACAGGGCGTTGCTGATACGCTGCAGGTTGCCAAGGGCGTCCTTGCCCACTTCCACCTTGTAGCTGCACTGGCCTTTGATGGTTAGGATGTACTTCTGGTTGAAGCTGTCAAATTCTGAAAACAGATGGAAGCCGTAAATCTCCCCCACCCGCCCGGAAGTGCGGACAGCCTTTAACCCGGCGCAGGCGGCAATCAGGGCGGTTCCTGCCTCTTTCCGGTCGGTATAGGTCTTTCCGCCGATGTCCATGGAAAACTCGTCCTTCGCTTTCTCCAAAAATGGATGAACCGCTTCCTTATCTGCTTTCAGTCCTTCCAGGCGCTCCTTTGCCGCCGTGATCTGCATTGGGTAATCCTTTGCAATATTCGCTTCCAGCCGGTACTTCTGGCTGGTGTGGTTGGCTTTCATCAGTTTCAGCTTGCTGACTTGTATATCCAGATCCATCTTTTCCTTGATGTAGGGATTGCCCGTGGCCAACGCCTTAATCTCCGCATAGGAGAGCGCCGCATCATCCACATCCTCACAGGCACGGACGGGGGATTTACTGGTCATGATCTGGCTGATGAATTTCTGTTTATTCTCCAAAATCTGCCACATATAAGCGTCAAAGGTATTTTCTGTCACATACCGGAAAATCTTCACTTTCTCATTCTGGTTTCCCTGCCGCAAAATCCTTCCCTCCTGTTGTTCCAAATCTGCCGGTTTCCAGGGGCAGTCCAAATGATGGAGGGCAATCAGCCTGTCCTGGATATTGGTTCCTGCCCCCAGCTTCTGCGTAGAACCGAGCAGGATACGCACCTGTCCGGAGCGCACTTTCGCAAACAGCTCCGCCTTTTTTGCCTCCGTGCCGGCTTCATGGATAAAGGCGATTTCCTCCCTGGGGATGCCCTTTGCCACCAGCTTCTCCCGCACATCATCGTAAACATTAAAGGAACCGTCCGCTTTTGGCGTGGAAAGGTCGCAGAAAATAAGCTGCGTGGAGCGTCTGTCCGCCGTTTCCTCCCAAATATCAAAAGCGTTCTTGACACAGCGGTTTACCTTGCTGTCCGCAAAGTCCGGCAGCATATCGTTGATAAGACGCTGATCCAGGGCACATTTGCGTCCATCGTTGGTTATCTTTAACATGTTGTCCTCATAGGGTTCCACCAGTCCTGCCCGGACGATTTCTGCCCGTTCCGCAAAGGAGCTGACCAATTCCTCCTGTTCCTCGCTGGGTTTCAGCACTTCATTGATGTATTCCGCTTCCGGTACGGGCAGATTCAGCATATCGGCGGTCTGGATGTCAGCGGCTTCCTTAAATAAAGAAATCAGCTCCGGAAGGTTGAAAAAACGGGCAAACCGTGTTTTTGCACGGTAGCCCGTTCCTTCCGGCGACAGTTCAATCGCCGTCACTGTTTCCCCAAAGGTGGCCGCCCAGGAATCAAAATGCCCCAGGCCCATCCTCTGGATGGTGTCATATTGTAAGTAACGCATGATGGTGTATAGCTCCGTCATGCTGTTGGATACGGGCGTACCCGTTGCAAAGGTCACGCCCCGCCCTCCGGTAATCTCATCCAGGTACTGGCATTTCATAAACATATCGGAACTCTTTTGAGCGTCCGTCTGGGAAATGCCTGCGATGTTCCGCATTTTCGTGTAAAGAAACAGATTCTTAAAGGAATGGCTCTCGTCCACGAACAGCCGGTCTACCCCCAACTGTTCAAACGTGACCACATCATCTTTCCTGCTCTGGTCATTCAGACGTTTCAGCTTTGTGTCCAGATTTTTCCTGGTCTTTTCCATCTGTTTGACTGTGTACCGTGTGCCTTCTTCTTCGGCGGCTTCTTCAATGGCCAAGGTCAGCTCGTCAATCTGCCGCTCTATGGATGCCTTCTGCCGCTCAATGCTTAAAGGGATCTTCTCAAACTGACTGTGGCCGATGATGATAGCATCATAATCCCCGGTGGCAATCCGGGAACAGAACTTCTTCCGGTTCGCCGGCTCAAAGTCTTTCTTCGTGGCAACGAGGACGTTGGCTCCCGGATACAGCCGCAGGAAATCACTGCCCCACTGCTCCGTCAGATGGTTCGGCACTACATACAGGTTTTTCTGCGACAATCCCAGGCGCTTGCTCTCCATGCCCGCCGCTATCATCTGGAACGTCTTTCCAGCGCCCACACAATGGGCCAGCAGGGTATTATGCCCGTAGAGGATATGGGCCACAGCGTTTTTCTGATGGGGCATTAAGGAAATCTCCGGCGTCATGCCCACGAACCGGATATGGCTGCCGTCATACTCACGGGGACGGATACTGTTGAACAGCTCGTTATACTTCTTACATAAGACGTCCCTCCTGTCCATATCCCGGAAGATCCATTCCCGGAACGCTTCTTTGATCATATCCTGCTTCTGCTGTGCCAGCATGGTTTCCTTTTTATTCAGGACACGCTTTTCGTTCCCATCCTCGTATACTTTGTCATAGATTTTCGTATCCCGCAGGTTCAGCGCATCCTCAAGAAGCCGGTAGGCATTTGCCCTCTGTGTGCCGTAGGTGGCTGTTGCCAGGGCGTTTCCGCCAATGTCACGGTTTTTCCCCGTAATGTTCCACTGCCCGTTTACCGGGGCGTATTTGGCCGTAATGGTGCTTCCGAGAAGATACCGGGGCGTATGGAAGATTTCTCCCATGAATTGAGTAATGTACTCCGGGTCGATCCAGGTAGCGCCCAGGCGCACCTCAATCTCCGATGCGTCCAATTCCTTTGGCTGTACCCGCTCTAATGCCTGCACATTGACGGCATATTCCGAGTGGTTTTCAGCAAATTCCCTGGCCGTGGCCAGCTTTTCCCGGACGTTCCCCGACAAATATTCATCCGAGGTTTCCCATGCGTCCGTCAGCGGATTTTGAAAGATCACCCCGGTCAGTTCTTCCGTCACTTCTTCTTCGGTTTTCCCGGATAACTGCGCCATGAACGGGATGTCCACCGCCGCCCGCTCACCAATGCACACGGCAAGGGCTTCGCTGGCCGTATCCACAGAAGTCACCGGTTCCGGCCTTTTGATCGTCCGTTTGGTAAAAATATCCGCTTTCCGCTTCAGCTCCCCGGTTTCATCCAGGATTTCCAGAGAAGAAAGCAGACAATAGCTGCTGTCCTGGGAAAAGGCCCGTTTGTTGGCGGTGCTGCTGATGAGTCCGTACCGTGCCCGAAATCTGTCATAAGTCTCATTCAGCTTCTGCTGAAGCAGGCGGATCTTCTCATCGCTGCCATCCTCCAACTGGCTCTGAAGAAGCTCCTGGGTCACATCCCGCAGTTCGATCATCCCCAGGATGCGCTCCGTTGTCATGGCCGGCAGCTCCATCCGGTTCATCCGGGAATTTTCCCGGTAATACACCCGGCCGTCCACGTTGGCAAAGCTGAAATTTTTTACAGACGGGTCTGCAGGGATCGACGTGTCCACATCTTCCAGCTCAAAATCCTCCATCTCCACTTCCGTAATGGTTCCCTTGATATGGCTGACCGCTTCCTTTAATTGCTCTGCCAGGTCAGCGCCCGCAATAGGCTTTACCGTTACCTCCTGCTTTCCGTACTGGGTACTCTCGGTTGAAAATTCCCCCAGCACCATCTCCGGGTGGGCGGCAAAATAGGAATTGACGGTGTAGCCTTCCTGGGTTGTCCCAAGCTCCACCCATTCAGGCCGTTCCAAAGTCGCACGGTCACGCTTCTGCAGAAACAGGATGTCCGCCACAACATCCGTGCCGGCATTCTTACGGAAAGCATTGTTCGGGAGACGAATAGCACCAAGTAGGTCGGCACGGTTGGCAAAGTATTCCCTCACAGAAGCGTCCTTTTTATCCAAGGTGCCGCCGGATGTGATGACTGCCACAACACCGCCCGGACGTACCAAGTCCAGGGATTTTGCGATAAAGTAATCATGCACCATGAAATGGTAGCGGTCATATTTCCGGTCAGGCACCTGGTAAGCGCCGTAGGGCACGTTTCCGATCACGCAGTCAAAGAAGCTCTCCGGGTAGTCCGTTGTCTCAAATCCCTGGATGGCGATGGAATTTTCCGGGTAAAGCTGCTTTGCGATCCTGCCGGAGATGCTGTCCAGTTCCACGCCGTACATGTTGAGTCCGTCCATCCCCTCCGGAACCAGGCCCATAAAGTTCCCAATCCCGCAGGAAGGCTCCAAAAGGTTCCCTTTCTCCAGCCCCATCTTTCCCAGCGCTTCATACATAGCCTTTATCACTACCGGCGGCGTATAGAAAGCATTTAAAGTCGATTCCTTTGCTTCCCGGTATTCCTCCGGGCTAAGTTCCGTATACAGTTCTACGAACTCGTCTGACCAGTCTTTGTTCTTTTCCTCAAACGCCTGGGAAAGTCCGCCCCATCCCACATAACGGGATAAGATTTCCTGTTCTTCCGGCGTTGCCATGCGGTTTTCCAGTTCCAGTTCGTGAAGCAGGCGCACGGCCTGGATGTTGGCACGGAACTTCTCTTTCGGCCCTCCAACCCCCAGGGCATCATCCGTGATGCGGAAGTTTACCGGCTTTGCCCCTTCCTCTGCTGTTTGTTCCTGCCCTTTCTGTGCTGTCTCTGCAGATTCTGCCGGCTCCAGAGGAATATGGTAATACTGCCGGATGACGTTAATCGTGTCCAGGGACATCACTTCTGTGGTCAGAAACTCCAGTTCCCTCTTTACAGAAGCCTGATTATCTTTTTCCAAACGTTCCAGCACATCGAGAATGAGCTGCATCTGTTCCGGGGAGAACTCCGGTTTTAAAACCGGCGTCACATCCTGCCCCTTTTCTGCAGCGGTATAGATCACGTCCATCTGTTCCGGAGAAAAATCATCCATGGATGCGCCGGCTTTTTGAAACTCCGCCTCCAGGGATTCCTCTATGGCGTCATAATAGCGGCTATCCGCTTCTTCCTCGGACAGTTCTTCTGCTGACGGTTTTTCGCTTTGCACTCTATCTAGGGCATTTTCTGGTTCTTCTGCGGTTTCCTCTGGTGTGCTTTTGGCTGTTTCTTCTTCTGGTACGCTCCCGGTGCTTTCTTCCCTTTGTGTTTCCCCGGCAGACGCAGCTTCCGTCTGGCTTTCCGGTTCCATAGTTAAGGAGGGTTCTATTTCCTGACCTTCGCTGTCAGCGGATAGGCTTTCTTCCGATTCCTCCCTTATTTCCTGTGCAGACACTTCTCCGCCCATAAAATCAAAGATGGATAACTGCCGTCCGCTTCCCTCCACCTGGATGTCCTGTTTCTTTTCCGGGAACATGGTGTAGGTTCCCTCGACATACTGATGGATCAGGGAGAGCGTCTCCACCCGTTCCTCATACCCTTCAAAATCCAAAGGCAGGGCGGCAAGGGCAGCATCCATCTGCGCCACAAGCTGTTCTGCTGTTTCTGGCTCTATCAGCAGTTGCTCCAGTTGCTTCCATATCTCGCTGTAATCAAATATCGCATCTCCCTGGTAAGGCAGCTCGATTTCTTCTGGCATACGATGGTAAAAGCGGAAGACACGTCTTGCCATGTTTTCCCTTTCGTAATCGGGCATCCGGGAATAATCCCCGGCTTTCAGATATTGGCCGTTATCAATCAGGTATTGCACCCGCTTCGCCGCCTGGGGCCACTTTATCTGCAGTTCCGCATCCGGATCGCCATACTCACCCCGGCGCAGGCGGATTCCTTTGCCGCTATATTCCGCATTTGTATCATCCGCCCCGGAAAGGGCATGGCTGCGCCCTCCAATTCCATACTGTTCTTTTAGGAAATCCACTTTCTCCTTTGCACTCTTATCCTGGATAAAAAAAGCATAGGTACTCAGCCGCCCATCGGAATAGGGGCCGCCGTCTTTTAAAAAGGAATCCACCTCATCCTGCGTGATAAAGACCGGATGCTCCTCCCATACAAATCCTTCTCTGGCCTGATAGGGAACCGCTTCTTTTGCCAGCTTTTGAAACTGTGCAGATACTTTGTCCGGGCGGTAATGATGGAACCGCATGACGTCTCTATCCTGTTCATAGACCTCCGCAAGCCCTTCCAGCCTTTCGTTCAAATCTGCCAGATATTCCGTCTGCTCCAATAAAGCGCTGATCTGTTCCGTTGCCTCTGGAAAACCAGAGCGAAAAATTTCCGTATCCGGAAAAACCAATTCCGCAATCCCTTCCGACATATCCCGTTTCATGTAGATCAGGGCCTCAGCATGTTCCTTCAGGGCATTTCCCCTGGCGGCATCCAGCACAGGCTGCGGGGCGTATTCCCCCTGCTTTAAAAGCTGATGTATCCGCCCAGAAACTTCCTCCCAGGATAGAAACGCTTTATCCAGAATCCGGTCGGTCACGGTATGCCCCACGGCAATCTGCATCCCCAAGTTGTCATACCAGACGGAATATTCCTTTCCACCGATGACCATACCGATTCCCCCTGTGCCGTACTCCCGGCGCACAAACTCCGTGTACGCTTCCTGCGGCTGGTCAATCATAAAGTTATGGATAATCCGCAGGTGGCTGCGGCTCCGGTTTCCCCCTTTCCGCAAAACCTCGTCAATCACGTCCGCAGGAATGGCCGTATCCCCGGCATAAAGCGCCGCCTGCCGTTCCTCAATGGAACGCATCTGTTTCTCCACCGTAGGCAGTTCGGGCAAAGATAAAGCAGAGGCTATTTCTTCCTCTGCTTCGCTCAAATCCTGTTCCGTTGTTTCCTCACTTAACAGTAAACCAATTCCTTCAGTATGGTTTCTTCCGCCATCGCTGTCAGGCTGTTCATGTGTGCCGTCCAAGCCATCTGGTCGCTCTCCTTCTCCGGTGCCGGGTAGGTTTTCAGAAGTCCATCCATCAATCGCTCCATCCTCTCCTGGGCCGTTTTCTCGGTCTGTGTCAGATGGCTGTCCAGCTTCCCGCTGATCAGCAGGCTCTGGTACAGGTTCTTCCGGTGTTCTTTCAGATATGTCCTCCGCAGCATCCCGTATTTCCCGATGGTCACTGGCTCCTCCTGCAGCGCCAGGTTCGGGAACAGGTAATCTCCCTTGCGGTGATACGTCACTTCCATTTGTTTCCCCTCCTTCGATATTTTCACTTTCACGAATTAACGTGTTAAATTTATTATAAGGCATCCCCGGTTCTTTTTCAACCGGATTCTGTATTTTTTCCGCACTTTTTTCCTGCCACGCTTCCCGCTCTGCCTGCCAGACGGTTCTCCCGATGTCACGCAGTACCGGCTCCACAAGCTGGCTGGTGGCGTTTCCCAAAAAGGAAAGCACGGACAAATCCCTGTAATCCGTGATGCTGTAAAAATCTTCTTCCGAAAGATCATCCATCGGTTCCAGTCCGCAGCGTCTTGCTAAAGAATAAAAAGCGCTGTTCTCCAAAAGAATACGGAACTCTGTACGGATCGTGTCCACATCCAGTTCCTCTAAATAAGTGCCTTCCAGGGCATACCCCATGCCCTCCATGGCTTCCTCCAGGCTGTCCGCCGCCAGTTCCTCGGAAACAGCCCGAAGCGCCCCTAAAAGGCCCTCTTTTTCTTCCACATCCAGACCGTAAACATCTATCAGATGATTCCGGATGAGGTCTCTCTGTTCCCTGCGGATGTTCCAGAGGTACGGTGTCCTGCCGCCCCTTCCCGGATGGGTGTCCGTGATGTCGAACACATACCGAAGCCTGCGCCTCGGCCCGGTATCGTCAATGAGGGCAATCCCTTTTGCCCCACGGTTGACCCAGCGCAGCATCTTCTCATTCCACACTTCCAGCTCCGCACAGGCCGTGGCATCCGGGCGCTGTGCGTGGATCAAAAGGGTGTCAGAGAATGGATAGCGGTACAGCCGGCAAGCCGTGTCCAGATACCGCATCCAGTCCCTGGGGGAACTGCTGGCCTCTTTTGCCGCTTCCCTTGCCAGGAAGCGGATGTCATTGATTTTTGCCATGTAAATCCTCCTGTTACATTTTTCATTATGGTTCATCATAAGTTTTTTGTTGCATCCTGCATAAAATCCGGTTTCCGCCTTTACAATATAAAGAAATTCAGTTATAATTTCTTTATAAAGGAGGTGCTAAGTATGCCAACAATCCGTTCAAGCGCAGATTTGCGCAACAGTTACAACGAAATATCCACCTTCTGTCACGAATACTCGGAGCCTGTTTTTATTACCAAGAACGGGAAGGGCGACCTTGCCGTTATGAGCATTGAGGCATATGAACAGCTTGCGGGCCGCTGTGAGCTTTACAGCCTGATCCAGGAAGGCATGGATGACCTTGCCGCCGGAAAGACCCGTCCGTTTTCCGAAGCCATGGCAGACATCCGGAGCCGCCGGAAACGATGAGTTACCGACTGCACATCACAAGCACTGCCGAAAGGGATTTGATCCAGGCCGCCGATTATATTGAATTTGTCCTGAAAAACCCTTCCGCTGCAGATGCGCTCTTAGAGGAAGCAGACCGCAAGATCAATGCCTTGCTGCCCTTCCCGAAAGAACATCCCCTGGTGGATGACAAGCTGCTTGCATCCTGGGGCATCCGGTTCGTACAGGTAAAAAATTATCTTGCCTTTTACGTTGTTTCCGAAATGGAAGAACAGATCACCGTTGTCCGTTTTCTCTATGCGAAAAGCAACTGGCTGTCCATCCTCAAATTAGGATTTTCCCTGATTTAAAGCGTCCCTCCCCATCGGCACGGGGAGGGATTTATGCTTTCTTTCCCTTTTTCTTAGGAAATTCCAGGCTGAAGTTTGCCCGCCCATCAGATACATCCAACAAAAGATAAGCGGCAAACGTCCGCCCTTTCTTCTGCGAATACAAATCCGGTACATAAGTGCGCCCGTCCTTTAACAGCTCCGCCGCCATCTCTTTGCTGACCTGCTTTCTCATACCGGAAAGATAACGGTTCTCCTTCCAAAGCGCAAAAGCGCACTCCCGGTTCCCGCAGTAAAAGTTTTTCTTCCCCTCATACACGGGATTTCCACAGACCGGGCAGGTGCCCACGCTCTCCCGTGGATGGAAACGGCTCTGTTCCTCCGCCGACAGCTCCCCACACTCTAAAAGCATCCGGTCGATCAGCTCCACAATGCCCTCCAGAAACGCCCCGCTTTCAAGCTGTCCTTTTTCGATGGAAAGCAGGCGGTTCTCCCATTCCGCCGTCATAGCGGCGGACTTTAAGTATTCCGGGAGGACGGCGATCAACTCCGCCCCGTCCTTTGTGGGAAGAATCTGTTTCCCCTTGCGGCTGGCATATCCGGAGGATACCAGTTTTTCAATGATGGACGCCCTGGTTGCAGGTGTGCCAAGCCCTTTCTTTTCCGTGCCTTCCTCAAACTCCTGGCTGCCGGCGCTCTCCATGGCGGACAGCAGCGTGTCCTCGGTGTATGGTTTAGGCGGCGTTGTCTCATGTTCCGTAAGGCGGGCTTTTACATGGGAGAAAACCTGCCCCTCCTCTACCGGCGGCAAGGTACGCTCCTCCCTCCCGTCCTTCTGTTTCTCCCCGGAGCGGCTGCGGAAAGCGGCTTCTACGGCTTTCCACCCTTCCTCCAGGATGGTTTTCCCTTTTGCCCGGAACTGCTCCCCGGCGCAGGACACGGTAATCTCTGTTTCCAGGAACCGGTGTTCCATTGCTGTCGCACACAGCAGGCGGACGCCCACCAGCATCAGGATGTCACGCTCCCCTTTGGAGAGTTCCTGCGGGTCGGCTTCTCCAACCTCTGCCGTTGGGATGATGGCATGGTGGTCGGATACTTTCTTGTTATCCATCACTCTCTGTACATCTGCATCTTCCGGGTACACAGAAGAAAACCCGTATTTCCCGCATACGATGCCTGCCACCCTCCGGGCCGTTTCCCCCATATCCTCTGTCAGACACTGGCTGTCCGTCCTGGGATAGGTAACCAGCTTTTTCTCATACAGGCTTTGGGTAAAGTCCAGGGTTTCTTTTGCCGTATATCCATAACAGCGGTTGCTCTCCCTCTGAAGGGTAGTCAGATCATAGAGTTTCGGCGGATGGGTACGCTTCTCTGTGGTTTTACTTTCCTCCACCGTGGCGGATGCCCCGTCACAGGCAGCCTTTAACCGCCCTGCTTCCTCCCCGTCAAACAGCTTCTCCTTTACCACTTCCATCCCGCCTAAGTCCAGATGGAGGTTCTGGTATTTCTGTTTCTGGAAATGGGAAATCTGTTCCCCACGCTCCACCAGCATCGCCAGGGTAGGCGTCTGCACACGCCCTATCACCAATCGCTTGGAATACTTTGTCGTAAATGCCCTGGTAGCGTTCATGCCGATGAGCCAGTCTGCCTGCGCCCTGCCAAGGGCTGCCTGGTAAAGATTTTCATAGGCCGCCCCGTCCTTTAAGTGGGAAAATCCCTCCCGGATGGCCGTATCCTCCATGGAACTGATCCAGATGCGCTTCATGGGAATGGCACTGCCTGCCAGATTATACACACGGTGGAAAATCAGCTCTCCCTCCCGTCCTGCGTCACAGCCGTTGACCACGCACTCCACATCTTTCCGGTGAAGGAGCTTTTTCAAGACTTCAAACTGCTCCCTTTTGTCTTTTGCCACGTTTAACTTCCAGTCTTTTGGAAGAATGGGAAGAAGGTCAAATTCCCATTTGCGGTACTTCTCATCATAATCCTCCGGGGGCGCATACTCGGCCAGATGCCCCAGGCACCAGCTTACGATCCACCCATTCCCTTCCAGATACCCTTCTTTTCTTTTGTCAGCCCCCAGCACCTTTGCATAGGCTTGCGCAACGCTGGGTTTCTCTCCTAACACAAGATACATCTATTTTCCTTTCCGGGCGGCACAGCGCCGCCCTTACCCTGATAAGATCAGCTCACAGCCCACGCTGCTCGCTGTCCGTTGCCCTGCAAATGGCTACTCCTGCAAGCACGGCAGCCGCTTACCGGGCGTATCGCACAAAAAGACAGCCTTTGTCGGCTGCCTTTTGCTTTGTGGTAAAACTTATTCATCCTCTCCTGTTTCTTCAGGATCTTCTTCCTCATCTTCGTTAATGGAAACGCCATCATCATAAAATTCCAAGTCCTCGCCGTCCTCGTCCGTCTCGGCTTTTTTTGGCTTTACCACCTTGAAATAATAGCCTGCGCCGATACCGCCTGCCGCCAGGATGCCGATGGCAAGCAGCGCCCCGGCGCTTGTGCCGCCCGTCTTGTCACTTTCTTCCTCCGGTTCTGTCTCCGGCTCCGTCTGCTCCGGAGTGGTTTCTTCCTCCGGTATCACAACTTCCGCAGGCTCCGTCTGTGTTTCCCCGTCAATAAATTCCGCCAGGTCATTTTCGTCCACCATGGAAAGCATATAGACATTTTCCGTATTGCTGGAACGGTCTAAGACAAGGAAAAAGGTGTTGCCATTTTTTGTCTGGATGGTCAGAAACTCTTTGGTGCTGTCCTCTTTCATATCGTCCAGCACTTCCCCGTTTCCCGGTATGGAAAAGGATGTTCCCGTTTCGCCCTCTGTCTGTTCCGCAGTTTCCGTCTGCTCCGGGATAACCGTCTCCGTGGTTTCCACCGGCGCAGTCTCCGCCTGAGCCTCGCCGCCTACAAAGGCAAAGGCCGTCATGGTGGTGGAGGATAACACCCCCACCGCCACAAACAGCGCCATCAGCCATTTTTTATAGTTCCTCATTCTTTTTTCCCTCACTTTCCAGCGCATCCTGCGCCCCTTGTTCTGTTTTTATTGTTTCAGACGGTTCCATCTCCGAAGCCGTGTCAAGCTCCCTTTCATACTGGATGGATACCGTACCGTCCTGAATCCCCTCCAAAAGCGCCAGCATCCTGCGGCTGTCCAGCTTCATGGAGCGGATGGATTTTACAATCTCCTGGTTTTCAAGCTGCTCGGCAAGGAGCTTTAATTCTTTTAAATGCTCCTGCCATTCTGCGATTTTTTGTTCCGTTCTCCGGATTTCATCCAGAACCCGGTGTAATCTCCGGTTCATGCTTTCACCTTCTTTCTTAGTGGAGCCGTCCAAAGGCCAGGAAATGCTCCTGCCAGTAAGAGGACGCAATACTGGTGTACTGGATGGGATTTCCGCAGTGGATCATCATGTTGTCTCCCACATAGATACCCACATGGCTCGCCCCGGCAGTGTCATACGTTCCCTGGAAGAAAATCAAGTCTCCCGGTTTTGCCTGGGATGGAGAAACCTGGGAACAATATGCCCTCAAGCCGTCCGCTGTCTGCCTGCCCACGTTCCAACCGTTTCCGCAGTTATTGATGACCCAGCTCACAAAACCGGAACAGTCAAACCCCGTAGAGGGCGATGCGCCGCCCCATACATACGGGCGTCCCAGATATTTTTCCGCCTCATGGATCATGTTGGCGAATTTCTGGTCCGTCAGCGCTTCTGCAGGAATGTCATAGCCAAATCCGCCGCCTCCGCCAGGTAAGGTCTCTATGTCAAAGAGGTACTCCCGGTTTCCGTATGTGGCGTTGTAAATATCGTAGCGTCCTTCCTCATCCTCATCCATCAGTTCACGGAGAACGGCATCCAGGCCGTGGTTGGTCAACGTGACATCCAGGCGGTTGACTTCCTGGGTGGTAGTCACTTCCACCTCCTGATTGCCATTGTCATCCGCAAGGTAGGCTTCCCAGGTCTGATGCCCGTGGGCGGACGCCGAAGCATGGTCGCCGTAATACACGTCAAACTGCACCCCGTACCGTGCGAAAGCGCCCGTATCCTCCACCACATATTCCACACCATTCATGACCACTTTCGTTCCCAAGGGCACAAACGGGTCTGTGGCGTCCACAGCAATCGTATGGTTTGCCGTAGGGTATGCCCCGCTTGCCGTAGGCCCTCCTGACCACTGGCCGCAGCAGATGGTGCAGTTGCAGTATCCGCTTGTTACCACCTGCCCCAAAGATTCCCCCACCCGCACCATTTTCGTCTCCGTCACGGTTTCCCGTGTGCTTTCCGTGTCGATGCTGTACTGGAGCCGGAAGATTTCTTCCACCTCGTCTTTTACCTGTTCATAAGTGAACTCCCCGTACTTTGCCGTAAAATAGGAAATCAGGTGGTATGGGTTATGGGAAATCTCGTCGATCTGGTAGCGGTATTCGTCATACCCCGGATGGCGGCTCTCCATACTGTTGATCTGGCTGTTTAAGGAGGATTCCAAGGCGGCATAGGCATTTTCCACCGCATAAATATCCTCGTCCTTGCTTCCATAGGTGGTGCTAGCAATCGTAGAAGCAGCTCCGCCCTGGAGGGATGCGCCGCAGCTTGCCAGCAAGGATGCGATCAGGACAAAGAAAAGGGCGGCTATTGCCGCCATGCCTAAGATCCCTTTGCTTTTCCCAAACACCTTAGAAGCCACGCTTTTTGCTTTGGAAACTGCCGTCTGCGTTGCTTTTGCGGTTCCTGCCGCCGTCTTTTCGCCCCTTTTCGCTGCCTGGTACGCTTTTTTGTACTGCCGCTTCTGCCAGAACCGTTTTAGCATCCCCTGTCTGGTCTGCTCTGCCTTTGCTGTCTCCTGGGCCGCTTTCTTCCCCATCTCCTGGTCGGTTTCATAAAGAAGCCTGCCCTTTTCCATCTGGACGGCGCTGCTCTCTTTTAGGCGGGCGCTCCGTTTGTGCATCCCCCGGCTCGTCCACCCCATGGCGTAGCGCAGCGCATTTTCCGCCATCAGCTCTGCCCGGTGGAAACCCTCTAAGGCAGCGTTTTCTTCCTCCGCTTCATGGGCCTTGCCATGGACATAAACAGCGGCGGAGTCTGCCGCCACCGAAACTGCCTTCTTTGAAATCCCCATGCCGGCCCCACGAACCATGCCGGTTTCCTCATCCCCAAATGAAAGGCGGGAAGATTTTTTCTGTTCTCTGTGAACCTGCTCCCGCTTCGTCTTGTCCTTGATCTCCTCCCGGAAATCTTCCATGGCAGGCTGCTCCGCCTTTTTCTTCCGTGCATAATCCTGCACCATCCTTTTCTTACGGACATGGGATGTTTCCGCAGCCGCTTCCCCATAAGCGCTTCTTCCTGCCGGGTGCCCCCGGATATTTCCAGAGCGCAGGGAATGTTCCGTGATGCCACGGCTGGACTCCTCTGCTCCCTCCCGGATTTTCTCTCCCTCCCCATCAGGTTCAGGCCACTCCTGGTTTTCTGCCATAACCGGTTCTAATTGAGGGCTGCGCTTCGCTTCTCCCTCTAAAGGAGACGTATCCGGTTTTCCATCCGTAAAGGATGGCTCTTTTTCTCCCAGATCCGTTATGTAGCGCCGCCGTCTCCGTCCCTTTTCCTCACCTGTCTTTTCGCCTGCCGCCCTTTCCTGGCGGAGCGAAAAATCATCCTCCGCCTGTTTGGACAGCATCCGTTCTTCCTTCTCCCTCTGGCTGACCCGGACGGAATCCCCGTTGTGCAGATTTTCTTCCGTCAGGCCATCCCGGTTCATCTTACGGACGGTTTTATCCCTGGCTTTATACTCATGCTCCTGCATGGACGATCACCTTCCTTCTGTTCTTTGTCACGGTTTTCCACTACAATCGTGGATTGTAGCTTTCCAATTCCCTAATTCTTTTTTGTGCAATCATAAAATACTCCCTGTCCAGTTCAGCACCCATATAATTCCTGCCGTTTAGCAAAGCCGCCAACGCCGTACTGCCCGTTCCCATAAATCCGTCAAAGACAAGTTCCCCCGACATACTGGAAATCTGTATCAGCCATGAAAGGAACTCTACATTCTTCACCGTAGGATGGTAAATCTGGTTTTTCTTCTGCCAGTTGGCGTTATATGTGGATTTTGGATATTCTTCTCCAAACCAGCAGGCTGGGAAACGGGTCTTATATGCAGCGCTCGGCTTTCTGCCCTTCCCACAGACCGAGCCTTCCTTCCTGCGGTTCCGAAGCAGTTTGGTAAGTTGGAATGTTCTCCGCCCCTTCTGACAGAAAATAACCCATTCCCCATTGTTGGCATAGCTGCCCGCCAAATCTCCAATTCCGCCAATGTTCCCTTTTTCCACCACCAAACAGTTTTTAATCTTGAATCCTGCCTGCTTTAAACATTGATAATGATGTGCATAGCAGTCGAAACGGGTAAAAAAATACGCATGGGAATTATTGCGTAAAATATGGTAGCTTTCCCTTGCGAATTTTTCATAGTCAATTCCTTCATCGCCCTCCAGTATCCGGTGCTTTTCTTTTGTGAAATGGTTCTGATAAGAAATCCCGTAGGGCGGGTCTGTCAGTATCAAAGAGACGGATTCATCTGCCATGCGTTCCATCAAACGCATACAGTCAGCATGGAGCAGCACATTCAAATACTCTTTATTTTCCTCCACGCTCCGCCTCCTGCGCCTCCAGGTCGGAAACCTTTGTTGTCATCAGGGAATACAACCGCAGGGATTTGTCAAATTTATCCTTAAAAGGAATGATGGTGCTTCCATAGAAGATCAGGCCCTCTCCTTCGCCGCTGTTGGTCACATAGGACAACTGGTGGGGCGAGATATTAAGCTGTTTCGCCAAGATCTGCCTGTCTCCCGCCGCCTGGTTCAGCATCAGGATAAAGTCGCTGTTTTCAAAGATGTTCTCAATCTCCCGGCTGGCAAGTAGGTCTTTGATGTTCTGCGTGATGCCTGTCGGGATGCCGCCCCATTTACGGAAGCGCTTCCAGATTTCCACGGAATAGGCCGCTGTCTGTTCCTCTTTCAAAAGCAGATGGAACTCGTCGATATAGTAACGGGTGGACTTATGGGCCGCCCGGTTTACCGTCACCCGGTTCCACACCTGATCCTGGACAATCAGCATCCCCAGCTTTTTAAGCTGTTTCCCCAAATCTTTGATGTCAAAACACACGATCCGGTTATCCAGCTCCACGTTGGTGCGGTGGTTGAATACTTTCAGGGAACCGTTGACGTAGATTTCCAGCGCTGTCGCAATCCGCTGTGCCTGGACTTCCTTCTGCTGACGCAGGCACTGGTACAAATCTCCCAAAACCGGCATGTTTTCCGGTACGGGATTCTCAAAATATTTCTGGTACACCAGAGGCAGGCAACGGTCAATGACGGATTTTTCCTCCGCTTCAATCCCGTTACGAGAACCCATAATCAGCTCACACAAAGACAGGATAAAATCACTTTTAAATCCCAGCGGGTTATCATCCTCCGCATAGTCCAGGTTGATGTCCATGGGATTGATGTAGTCATGGCTGGTAGGCGAGATATGGATGACCTGGCCGCCCAAAGCATTGACCAGGGGATAATACTCCCCTTCCGGGTCTCCGATGATAATATCGTCCTGGGTAACAAAAAAGGCGTTGGTAATCTCTCTCTTTGCGGAGAAAGATTTACCTGAACCGGGCGTTCCCAAAATCAGGCCGTTTGGATTTTTCAGCTTCTTGCGGTCTACCATGATCATGTTGTTGGACAGGGCATTTAAACCGTAGTACAAGGATTCCCCGTCCATAAACAGCTCCTGGGTGGTAAAGGGCACAAAAATAGCCGTGGAAGTGGTGGTCAGCGCCCGTTTGATGGGGATGAAGTTTACCCCCAGCGGAAGGCTGCTCATCAATCCCGGCTCCTGCATATAGTCCAGTCTCCGCAGGGAACAGTTATATTTCTGTGCAATCCCCGCCGTCTGGAACACGGCATTATCCAGTTCCTGTTTGGTCTTTGCCGTATTGAGGAACACTGCCGTGACAAGGAACATCCTTTCATTCCTGGACTGTAAATCTTCCAAAAGCCGCTTCGCTTCCCCTCCGTAAGTGTTCAAGTCGGAAGGGATGATGTCCATATCGTACCCTGACCTCACGGCTTTCTTTTGTTCTTCAATCTTCATACGGTTGATGTCCGTCACCTTGCTTTTGACCAGTTTGATCGCTTTCATCTGGTCGATGGACTGGATATGGAGGTTTACCATCAGATTTCTGTCCATATCCAAAAATTCCGCCAGCATCCGGTCTGTCAGCTCCGGGGCTAGGATCTGCAGATAGGACACAGCCCCAAGGGTATTGCCCATCTTAAAATCCTTTCCGTTTTTGAACACAAAGCTGGTAGGCGCTACAAAATCTTTCGTTCCCATGCCGGAGCGCAGCACCTGATCGTAAGAGAACTGGAAGGGAACCGTCTCATCCGGGTTGAACGTCTCATAGAAAATCTGGAGCCGCTCCTTCCCGTCCAGCGGATAGGCCGGCACCCCAAGCACCTTAAAATTGTTCAGGATGTCCGTCTCGATACGCTCCAGCTTCGGCTTCGCTTCCCGGATGTTCTCCGCTTCAATGCCAAAGGTAATGTATTTTGTCCGCACCAGGCCGTTATTGCCTTTTGCAAGCTGATGTTTCAGCATCTGTGCGTATTCCATGCGGATGTCATTGAAAGCGTCCTGCCGTGGTTTGATCTGGATAACGGATTCAAATTCTTTCATGCTGCTGTGGTGGTTGATAAAGGACAACTGGAAATGGATGCTGCTGTCAAAATAATTGAGGAAATCACACCAATTCTCAAAGATGGCATTTTTATCTTCATTTTGCGCCAACTGATAGTTGATGTCGTAGAAACGGATGGTTTTGGAATAATACTTCTCCTGCACCCGGCAGATGCCGTCCTTTGCCATTTCCCGGTACGGGATGGACTGCTGTGCTGACAGCCGCTTCTGCTCCGCTTTCTTATCTGCCGCCGCTTTCTTTTTCGCAGAGGATTTCTGGCCGCCGCCTGCAAAAGCCGCAGGACTCCCCTTTTTTCTGGAGGAAGGAGCCTCTCTTTTTGGCTTCTTCTTTCCTTTTTTCTCTGCCCGCAGCATGGCTTTTTCCTGCTTTTTACGCTCTTTTGCCAGCTTTGCCGCCTGCTTCTTTGCCTGCTTCCTGGCTTTTTTCTCATACCGGGCAATCCTGCGCTCCTTGCGCCTGCGCCGCCTATTTACGGTTTCTTCTCTTTTTCCCAAGTCTATCCTCTCCTTTCTTTTTCTCCGTGGCCGTCTCCCCCTCATCCATCTCATAGAAATTCTCCACTTCGTATCTGCGGATGGCCGGCCTTATCAGCTTGACCGTCACGATATTCCATAAGATTTTTTCAAGGGGAAGACCGTCCTTTTCATACATGGCGAACATAAAGGCCGGAAGCATCAAAAGCACCATGCCCGTTGCCGCATTACTGGTTCCGATCAGATTCCTCGTAAGGAAATAAAAAGGCAGCCCCACAGCCGCCGCCACAGAAAGGCACACAAGCTGCCGTTTCGTCAGATTGAGTACCACCTTATTTTTTACTTTTGTCAGGTCTTTTGGCACTGACACAAAAGCCATATCTTCATTTACCGGGAATAACGTGATTGCCGCAGGTTCCGCCTTTTCCCGGCTGCTCCTTTCCCATAGATTCCTGCGAATTTAATGTGCGTTAAATATCGACTTGCTTAACGATGAGGTTTTCATCAGACTGAAGCAAAGAATGACCGTATAGGCCGCCACACCGAAAAGGGCAGAGTGCATGTTGTCAGAGATTTCAATGGTGGATACCAGCACGGCATAAATGCCCACGCACACCATCATAAAAAATCCCTGGAACCCCAGGGCCAGAAGCCCACGGAGATAATTGTTGCCCACCTGCCCCCATTCCCGGTTGGACATGGTGGCGAATGGGATGGGCGCAATCGAGCTGTAAAGGTAAATCTCAATCATGCGGCCATACAAAATGACCGTGATGAGGACGGACATAATCTTCATGCACAGGCTGACCAGCATACTCTCCAAAGCCAGAATGACCAGCTCCCCGACATTCATGGATTCCATGGCCGTCTCCATAGCGTCCAGCATGGTATCCACGTTGATCGCAGTCTGGGAGCTGATGACACCGCCTGCCGCATTGACCACATGCTGCCCTACGTCAAAGACGGCCATCGTGATGGTAAAAGTATTCGATACCATCCAGACCGCCACCCACATCTTGAAGAAATATTTAAAGAACATCCATGTATCAATCTCGTGCATGTTGTTCTTTTCTGTCAGCATGGTAATCAGCTCATAGCACAGGACAAACGTGATAATCATGCCCGCAATCGGTATGATCACCGAGTTTGACAGGTTCTGTATCAAGCTGAAAATACTGCCGTTCCACCCTTGCGGAGTCTGTCCAACCTGGGAAGCAATCTCACCGGTCTTTTCATTGACATCAGCAAACATTGTCGTCAGGTTGGACGTGACCATCCCCGTCAGAAGATCCCTCATCCAGTTCTCGATTGCCTCAATGATACTGTCGAACATAAATGAGTCCCCTTTCCTTTACGTCAGAACAATCCTCCCAGCAAGGGAATGAGCTGTGTTCCGATAAGCACAACCCCGCCTCCGGCCATGAGCTGCTTGATTCCCTGTGATTTTGCGCCAGGGTTATCATTTCCGTAACCTTCCAGGAGGTTGATCACACCCCACACCGCAAGGCCGGCCCCGATAGCTACCACCAGTGTCTGTAAGATTGAAATTGCCGAACTAAAAAACGCCATAAAATACCTTGAAAACCGAATCCCGTTTCGCAAAGACCAAAAGGAAAAGGCCGTCCTCCATCGAAACGGCCAAACATAGGTAAGATTCAGTTCTCTTTTCCTTTCTTTTTATTTTTGAGGATGGATGTGATTGCCGGTCTTTGCCCTGCCCGTTACGGTTCCGCCCGGATGGGCGGATGGAAGCGCCTTACTCTGACCAGAGCCGCCGGCATTTCCCGTTCCCCGGCAAAGTGCCTTTCCTGCCGATCCCCCAGGTACAGCCCGCTGAAAAAATCCGGACGGCACAGCGCACGGACAAGGGTTTCCAACACTCTGACCGCTTCCTCATAAAATCCCATAAATTCCCCTTTCCAACTTTGCGACACGATGGCGCAAAGTTTCTCTTTTTATCCTTCTTCTGTCTCTATCCGCTCCATGACTTCTTTCAGGATGGAGAACCGTACCCCGAATACATAACGGGAAAAGTCCTCCAATTCTTCCATTCCATAGTCTGATAACGGCATACGGCGCAGTTCAAACCAGACCGCCCGTTTCATGCAAGGCAAATCTGAAATATAGCGGCATCCCACTTTCGCCTGCATATCCACAAAAATATCGCTCATGCTCTGCCCTCCATCGGTTCCGTTTCCACATCTTCCCGGTTTTCCTCGCTCCCTTCCACTTCATACAGTTCCACTTCCTGATCCATCCGCATCCGCAACCGGCGCTTCAGATACAATTCCACGTCAAAGGTGTTTTTCTTGTCATAATCCGCCAGTTCCCGATACCGTTTGTGCCGGGTAATGTCAAATTTATCACTGATGAACGGGCGCACCCCACGGAGCTGCAGGATGCACTTGTTGCCGTCCATGACTGCCAGTTCATCCCGGCTCATCAGCTCCTTTCCGGTTTTCTGGTAGTTCAGCCCATAGGAGCGGCTCTGTCCACGGGTGTCCGAGGTATTGTATAAGTCAATCGTCTCTTTCCCCAGCGTCTCCGAGATTTCCTTTAACGTGCTGCCTTCCTTGCCGCCCAGGAAAAGCATAGTGTCGCAGTTCCCCTGAATGGTCTCGGCGGCGTCTTTATAGATGGTCTTTAGCTGGCTCTGGGACTGCAAAATAATAGAAGCCGAGATTTCACGGCTTCGTATGGTATGCCGATAGGTAATCCTCACGGGATTTTCCCCCGGCCCACACCGTACAAGCGGCTTTCACCGCATACGGCGTTCCATCACGGTAACTATTCCGTGACTGCAACCTATCCCTCCGGCATGTTTCCATGCCATCCTCGGTACTGTGATTGCGCTTTCACCTGCCTGCGCCGGTTTCGTATGTGTCCATCTTATTTCCGGCTCCGGGTCATTGGGCTTACGCTCCCTCGCCGTGACAGGTTTACCACGTTCCCTATCCGCTATCTGTATCTTCTGCCTTTAGGCCCCGCCAGCACCTTTTTCCGCTGAAATGCTCCTGTAAAGCACTATGGCCTTTCATAACCGCAACTTTACTCGGCCACACAGAAAACGGTGGTTATTCGACGGTTCGTCCGCATTTTGCATACTGGCCATGGGCAGATATAGACCTCCGGCTTATGCCGACTTCAACGGGCTTCTGACCGCAGCCCTGCGTAATGGGCTGCCGCCAGCCGTAGTTTAAGGCGGCCATTTCAGGGCGTTACCCCATCATTCTGGCCGTTGCAGATAGAGTTCTCCCTTACGCTGCAAGCAGCGCAGGTGTCCGGCCTTTTCCGCCGGAAACGTGTCGCTCTGCGATCAATTTATCGAATTTTGGAATCTGCCCGATATTGGCAAACTCATCCAGCAATAACCGCACATGGTAGGGAAGTCTCCCGCCATGCACATCATCGGCCCGGTCACAGAGCAGGTTGAAAAGCTGAGTATACATGATAGCCACAATAAAGTTGAAGGTATCGTCCGTGTCCGAGATAATAACAAACATGGCGGTGCGCTGATCCCCCAGCATATCCAGTTCCATCTCGTCATAGCTTGTCAGCTCCCTAAGCTCCGCAATATCAAACGGGGCCAGCCTTGCACCGCAGCTAATTAAAATCGACTTCGCTGTTTTTCCAGTAACAAAATGTCAATAGTTTTTTAATCATTTTTCTCAAAAAGGCAAAAAAATAGAACGTATAGTTTATTTCCATACGCTCTATCTCACATTTCATATTAAATTTTGAATTCTACAAATTTTTTATATTTCGTTGTC
>ENA-OYZA01000050-OYZA01000050.1-human-gut-metagenome-genome-assembly--contig:-NODE-50-length-29455-cov-8.592449_pt1 | contig 29455 bp, 20 predicted proteins | sample MGYA00243257_ERZ653465 | MGnify/ENA primary metagenome ERZ653465 (study PRJEB26926, sample SAMN06164939) | human gut metagenome | biome: ENVO:00009003; feature: ENVO:2100002; material: ENVO:00002003...
TCCGTTCTGGGTGATCACCGCAGCTTCCCCGCTGTACCCACGCACGATCCGTGTCTTTTCATTTATCTTAAATGTGATATCATCGCCGCGCTTCGGGAAGATATCTTCGTTTGGAATACCGTACTGTACTGCCGCATCAAAGATTGTCAGCTTATCATTGTTATACAGCTTCACACGTTCGCCATTTACGTTGACAAAGATGAAGTTATTCTTCTGATCAAAGAAGTTCAAACAGATACCGATTGGTGTCACATAGAGCGGATCTTTCTTGATCCCCTCTACCTGAAAATCAATCGTATTCATCACTTCTTCGCCACGCAGAGCTACACGTTCTGCCGGAAGGTCAAGATCCTCTGCCAGTGTATCTGTAAATCCAGGCAGTTTTCCACCACCGCCGACTACAAACACCGCGCTGACGCTTGTTCCACCATTTAACTCAATGATTTTATCCGCGATCTTCTTCGAGATTCCTTCTTTTACTTCCTCCGTCGTCTGATAGATCTCCTCCGGAGTAATCTTATGGGAGATTCCCATAATATCTTTATATGTAACTGATTTCCGACGCGCACTGACCGTCTTTAACTTCTCTGCCGTCTGGAAATCAATCAGATATTTCTTTACCAGTGCCTCGGTCAGCTCGTCTCCGGCTGCCGGGATCATACCATACGCAATCACGCTTCCATCTTTTGTGATACAGATATCGGACGTTCCGGCTCCGATATCAATCAGTGCAATATTCAAAAGGCGGTACTGCTCTGGAATCGCTACCGTCATCGCCGCGATTGGCTCCAATGTAAGATTCGTCACATACAATCCAGCCTGCTCCACAGCCGCATACAGACTATCCACAACCTCTTCCGGGAGAAATGTTGCAAGCACATCTGCTGCAATCTTCGTTCCCTTGTGTCCTTCCAGATTCGTGATCTCGTAATTGTTCAGGAAATATTTCACAACGGTATAGCCAACACAGAAATATTTCGTTGTCTCATGACTCTCGTTTAATTCCTGCAGAATCTCATTGTGCGCCTGCTCCACGCCGATCAGATCGATCGAATGGATATATTCCTGTGTAATAACTGTATTCTCAGAGAATTCATACTCCCCGTGTCCGATCGCAGTTTTTAAGACACGACCAGCCGCCGCAATGCATACATCATGCAATTTGCGTCCGCCTAACTGTTTCTCTAACTGTTGTTTTACCTCGACAATATCCTGACTGACCTTCGCGATATCATGGATCTGTCCATCGATCATCGAACGGGTATCATGGTATTTGACAGCCATCGCAACTACATGAAACCGCTCCTGTTCTCTGTATCCGACTGTACCGACGATACTCCGCGTACCGATGTCCAGTCCAAATATTAAAGGTTCCGGATATTTCACTGTTGCCACGCCTGTTTCCTCCTGAAATTAGTCTGTTTTCCCATGATTAATTAAAATTATAGCATCTCCAAGTAAGATATTCAACCTATCTTTTAGTTGTTTTGATGAATTTTCATAGTCTAATTGATTATTTATAGTGAAATCTGCATATTTTCTATAATATGATTCCGGTTCCTGACTGTGGAACATCGCACGGCAGCGTTCCTCGGTATAGCCGCGCTGTTTCATCAATCGTTTGATCCGCGTCTCCTCATTGACATAGATATACCAGATTTCATCGCAGATCTCCTTATATCCATCCTGAATCAGAAGTGCCGCCTCGATCACATAGATCTTCACGTCCTGCTTCCGTTTCTCCTCGATGTCTTTCCGAATCCATGCCTTCACAGCCGGATGCGTAAGTGCATTTAACTGCGCAAGCTTTTCTTTGTCAGCAAACACGATCTGTGCAAACTTCGCCCGGTCGATTGCATATGGTTCCTCTGCCTGCAAAATCTCCGTGCCAAACGCTTCCACAACCGCCTGATATACTGTCTGTCCCGGCTCCATCAGCGTATGGGCAAGCTTATCGGTCTCGACAATATATGCCCCATATAAATTAGACAGGTCATATAATATTTTACTTTTTCCGGAGCCAACGCCTCCGGTAATTCCTAATATCAGCATTCTGAATCTCCCTGAATGTCCTTACTTCGCATCAAACCAGCTGTCACCAACATTTGCATCCACAAGAAGCGGCACAGTAAGGTCTGCCGCATGCATCATCTCTTCCACCAAAATCTTCTGTACGATCTCTAACTCTTCCTTCTTTGTCTCGATGATCAGCTCATCGTGGATCTGAAGTACAAGCTTTGACTGCAAATGTTCTTCTTTGAGCCGACGATTCACACGAACCATTGCAATCTTGATAATATCCGCCGCAGTTCCCTGTACCGGGGCGTTCATTGCTGCACGCTCGCCAAAACTCCGTGTCATAAAGTTCGAGGAAGCAAGCTCTGGAATCGGGCGTCTCCGCCCAAACATCGTGACCGTATAGCCGTTTTTCTTCGCATCTTCCACCGTTCGGTCTAAAAATTCCTTAACCTTGCCATAGGTTGCAAAATATTTCTCGATATAGCCCTCCGCTTCCTTTCTGGAGATATCAAGATCCTGTCCTAAACCAAAGGAGCTGATGCCGTAAACAATTCCAAAATTTACCGCCTTTGCTTTCCGGCGAAGGGTACTGTCCACCTGATCGAGTGGCACGTCGAATACCTGTGATGCCGTGATCGCATGGATATCCTCATCCGCCTGATATGCCGCAATCAAAGCCGCATCCCCGGACATATGTGCGAGCACACGCAGCTCAATCTGGGAATAATCAGCATCAACAAACACCGATCCTTCCTCCGGAATAAAGACCTTACGGATTTCTCTTCCAAGCGGCATACGCGTCGGAATGTTCTGCAGATTCGGATCTGCCGAGCTGATACGTCCCGTCACAGTTACCGTCTGATGGAACTTGCCATGAATTCTTCCATCTGCCCGGATATAACCAGTCAATCCCTCTGCATAGGTGGAATTAAGCTTCGTAAGCTGACGGTATTCTAAGATCTTCGGTATGATCGGATGTGCATTTTTAAGCTTCTCTAACACCTCTGCACTCGTCGAATATCCGGTCTTTGTCTTCTTTCCATTTTTTAATCCAAGTTTCTCAAATAAAATCTCGCCAAGTTTTTTCGGAGAATTGATGTTAAATTCTTCCCCCGCCATTGCATGAATCTCTGCGGTAAGCTCCTCGATCCGTGTACGGAGTTTTTTCCCATACTGATGCAATGCCTCACCATCGACGCGGATACCATTTTTCTCCATCTCATATAACGCATACAGACAAGGAAGCTCCATCTCATCATAGAGTGATTCCATTCCTGTCTCTTTTAATTTCTCTCGCAAAACTGACTTTATCTTATATGGCACAATCGCCTGATATGCCATCCATTTTTGTACTTTTTCATCTTCGAAGGAGAAATATCCTAGCTTCTCCTTGCCAAGCATTTCCTTCTCTGACGGCAGCGTCACGTCCAGATACACCTTTGCAAGCGTATCGTATTCATATTCTGACTGATTTGGCTGTAACAGATATGCCGCAAGTCCAGCGTCAAATACTGCATCTTCCTCATGAAAATCCAAAAATGAAAGCAGCTTTTTCACGTGCATACATGCTAACTGCACCTGATAATCCCGGCTCAACGCAAGGAGATTGTCTGCAACCATCGCCTCCGTGATAAACATCATAAACCGAATCAGATAGACATGCTCCAAATCCATACAGACCGCAACGCCAAGTGCTTCTCCATCCTGTGTGATCCACGCAAAGGAAACTTCCTTCGCCTTTTGCAGCTTTGCAAGCAGAGCGTTGTAACCGTCAATATCATCGATCAATACTGTCTCGAAGGTCAGTTCTTCCTTCTTCTCAACCGAGAACCGCTTATAAAAGCTCTTTAACTCTAAATCTTCAAATAACGTATATGCCTCGGCATTAAACGGATCGTGATACGTTGCCTCTGAAAATTCAAATGGAATCGGGCAGTCCAGCTTGATCGTTGCAAGCGTCTTAGACAGGTATGCCAGATCTTTGTTCTCGATCAGATTCTGTTTCATCCTGCTTGCCTTCATGCTGTCCACAGCCGCATAGACACCATCTAAGTCACCATACTCCGCAAGCAGCTTTGCCGCTGTCTTCTCACCGATTCCCGGCACACCTGGAATATTATCCGAAGTATCACCCATCAGACCTTTCATATCTATGAAAATCAACGGTGTTACTCCATAGGTTTCCACCACATTTTTTGCATAATAATCCTCGACCTCAGTCTTACCATGCTTTGTCTTCGGGATGCGTACGAGCACGGTATCTGTCGCAAGCTGCAACAGGTCACGATCACCAGATAGAATCGTAACGGCAAAGCCTTCGCGCTCACCCTTCTTTGATAACGTACCGATCAGATCATCCGCCTCAAAGCCTTCCTGTTCCACGATTCGGATGTGCATTGCCTGCAGAATCTCCTTGATTCTCGGCATCTGCTCATGCAGTTCTTCCGGCATACCCTTTCGCGTTCCCTTATACGCCTCATACATCTCATGGCGAAATGTTTTCTTCTTTAAATCAAAAGCAACACAAATATGTGTTGCCTGTTCTTCCTCGATTACCTTCAAGATTATATTTAAAAAACCATAAATCGCGTTGGTATGTCTCCCGTCATTCGTTGTCATATCCGGGATTCCGTAAAACGCACGATTCATGATGCTGTTTCCGTCAATCAATAATAATTTATTCATCGCTCTCCGTCTCCTCACTTTCCGGGTGGGTTAATTGATATTCACGTAGTTTTTCATAAAAGGTTGATTCCTTCGGTTTCTGTGCAATCTGCACTTCCTGTACAATATCATTTAAGCAAACGGACATCTCCGAACCAAATGTATCGTAAAAATAAGTATCCCCCTGTGCTTCCAGTTTCATCCGCTGTTCGATATTATATACCTTATCCAGACATTGATTGTATACAAAAAACAAAAATACGACTGCCACTCCAAACACAAGTCCAAATGTGGAGAACTTGAAACGTTTCGCCTGCTTTACACGGTGTTCCAGACGATTCAGTTCATTCTCCAGATCCTTTGCAAAATTCTGTGACAGTTCCTGGTTGTTATCGACCTGATGCATGCCAACGATCAATGTATAGTAAATCTCCAGCTCTTCCCTGCAATTCTTGCAGTACCGCATATGCTTTACAAAATCCGGGATCACATCGTCCGGAAGTTTCTTCTCTATGAATGCCATAATATTTGATTGTGCTTCCAAACATGTCATAACTTACACCACCTGTCATAATCTCTGCCAAAAACAAAGAACCTAGATCGAAACGGATCTAGGTTCTTCAAAATGTGTATCTTAGTTATCGATCAGCTTTCCTTCACCATTCCAGCTATATAACTTACGAATCTCCTCGCCAACCTTCTCTGATGGATGCTCAGAAGCAAGTTTTCTAAGAGCCTTGAAGTGAGCCTGTCCACCTGCGGAAGACATATCAAGCAGGAAGTCTTTTGCAAATGTACCATCCTGGATATCCTTCAGGATCTTCTTCATTGTCTTCTTTGTCTCTTCTGTTACAAGCTTAGGACCTGTGATGTAATCACCATACTCAGCTGTGTTAGAGATAGAATATCTCATGCCTGCGAAACCTGACTGGTAGATCAGATCTACGATCAGCTTCATCTCATGGATACACTCGAAGTATGCATTTCTTGGGTCGTAACCAGCTTCGCAAAGTGTCTCGAAACCAGCCTGCATAAGTGCACATACACCACCACAAAGAACTGCCTGCTCACCGAAGAGGTCTGTCTCTGTCTCTGTTCTGAATGTTGTCTCAAGAATACCAGCTCTTGCTCCACCGATTCCAAGACCATAAGCAAGTGCAAGATCCTGAGCCTTACCTGTTGCATCCTGATATACAGCGATCAGACAAGGTGTACCCTTGCCAGCCTGATACTCACTACGTACTGTGTGACCAGGTGCCTTAGGTGCAATCATTGTTACGTCGACATCCTTAGGTGGAATGATCTGGTTGAAGTGAATATTGAAACCATGTGCGAACATAAGCATGTTGCCCGGCTCAAGGTTCGGCTCAATATCGTTCTTGTAAAGGCCTGCCTGCAACTCATCGTTGATCAGAATCATGATGATATCTGCACGCTTTGCTGCTTCTGCAGATGTATATACTTCAAATCCCTGTGCCTCAGCCTTAGCCCATGACTTGCTTCCCTCGTAAAGACCGATGATGACGTGGCATCCGCTGTCCTTCAAGTTCAAAGCATGTGCATGACCCTGGCTACCATAGCCGATGATTGCAATTGTCTTGCCATCCAACAGTGACAGATTACAATCTTCCTGATAAAAAATCTTTGCTGACATTATCATATCCTCCTGATTTTGTAAAAAATATTTATCGTTACTACTTAATCGTAAGTAATGACCTTAGTTTCCGCTTACAGCGCCTCTTGTAAGACCTGTCAAGCCTGTACGTACCATCTCGGAAATCTCGAACCCATCCAGAAGCGAGATAAATGCTTCAATCTTGTTGACATTTCCTGTAATCTCTATCATAACGGAATCCGTTGATACATCAACAACCTTTGCACGGAATACATCCGTCAGGGAAATAATCTGCTGTCTCTCCTCGAGGCTCGCCTTGATCTTGACAAGCAGAAGTTCACGGCATACAGACTCTCCATCTTTCAGTTCCGTAATCTCGCAGACATCCTCCAGCTTCAGAAGCTGTTTTTTGATCTGGCTCAAAATACGATCATCGCCGCTCACGGCAACCGTCATACGGGAATATCTTGGATTCTCTGTCACGCCAACTGATAAGCTGTCAATATTATATCCTCTACGGCTAAACATTCCGGACACACGGCTCAGTACACCGGATGTATTATCTACCAAAAGGGATAAGACCATTTTTTTCATAAAATGTTCCACCTTTCTCCTATTATTTCGTCAAAAATTATTATCTGCTATTTTAACCCTTTGTTACTTGTCTGTCAATAGTTTGTCAACAAGCTTTACCGCCTCGTTTGCATCCTTAGAGTAACCGTCTGCCCCGATCTCATCTGCAAAATTCTGCGATACAACGGCACCTCCGATGATGACCTTATAAGGAAGGTTATTTGCGCGCACATACTCAACGGCATCCTTCATCCGCATCATCGTCGTTGTCATAAGCGCAGATAATCCGATGATATCGGCATGCTCTTCCTTCGCTGCCGCAATGATCTTGTCAAGCGGCACATCCTTGCCTAAATCCACAACCTTGTAGCCGTAGTTTTTCAGCATCAGGACAACAAGGTTTTTACCGATATCGTGGATATCACCCTCGACCGTCGCCATAATGACTGTACCCTTCGGCTTGGCATTCTCTTCGATATGAAGCAGCGGCGTGATGTATTCGATTGCAAGATCCATCGCCGTCGCACCCGCAATGAGCTGTGGCAGGAAATATTTCTTCTGTTCAAACAACTCGCCAACCTTGTTGACTGCCGGAATCAGATCCTCATCAATGATTGTCTGCGGATCTTTGCCCGACTCTAATTCCTTCTTTACATTCTCCACGATACTGCCTTTGTTACCCTTTACAACATCGTGATAGACACGGCTTCCTTCTTCGGACACACCTGCCACATTCTTGGCAGCCGTCTGTTCGGTCTGGGATAAAGCGACTACATTTTCCACATAAATATTATCCGAATCCTCCTTGGCAAGCAGCAGATCTGCCGCAAGGCTCGCATTCACAAGCATTGCCTGTCCCGGATTACAGATTGCCATTGTCAGACCGTTTGCGATCGCCATCGTCAGAAATGCGGTATTGACGTTGATTCGCTCTGGCAGTCCGAAGGAAATATTGGACAGACCACAGATCGTCGGAATCTGCAGTTCATTCTTACAATAGGCAATCGTATCGAGTGTTTCAAGTGCCGCCATCCGGTTTGCACCAACCGTTGCAACCAGACCATCGATGATCAGGGAATCGCGTGACAAGCCTTCCTCGTCCGCGATCTCTAGCAACCGGCGGATAATCTCTTTCTTCTCATCAAGATTCTCCGGCAAGCCCTTGTCCGAAAGCGGAAGGAGTATCGCCATCGCACCATATTTCTTTGCAATCCGCATAAGCGGGCGGCATTTCTTCTCTTCTAATGAAATCGAGTTAATAAGCGCACGTCCCGGATAGATACGGAGTGCTGCTTCGATAATCTCGACATGACTCGAATCAATACAGAGCGGAAGATTCGTCACAGAAATCACTTCGTAAACAGCACGCCTCATCATTTCCAGCTCGTCAATGCCGTTCATACCCATATTGATATCGAGAATCTTCGCCCCACGTTCCGTCTGTTCTTCTGCCATCTGTACAACCATATCCATGTTTCCTGCACGAAGCATCTCCTGCAGTTTTTTCTTTCCGGTCGGATTGATACGTTCCCCGACGACTAAAAAATTGCCATCGAGATGGATTTCCTGTACTGCACTCTCACTGGATAATACACGGGTACAGACTGGTTTCGTTGCCTCCGGCTCCACGGAGCGGACAACCTTCTTCAGCATCTCGATATGCTTCGGTGTCGAACCACAACAGCCACCCACAGCTCTCGCTCCGGCTTCCACCAAAGCGCGTCCATACTCAGCAAACGTCTCCGGTGTCATTGTATATTTCGTCTCGCCATCGATCAGCTCCGGCATGCCATTGTTTGGCTTCGCAAATACCGGAATCGTTGCGTACCGCACCATACGCTTGATCAGTGCTTCCATCTCCTTCGGTCCAGTCGAACAGTTGATGCCAACCGCATCGACGCCAAGCGACTGCAGCACGATCACAGACGCCTCTGGTGTCGAGCCGAACAACGTCTTTCCATCGCTGTTAAAGGTCATGCTTACCATGATTGGCAGATTACAGACCTCTTTAATGGCGATCACGCATGCACGCGCCTCCGCAAGGCTCATCATCGTCTCTACAAAGAACAGATCGACACCTGCCTCCACGAGGATCTGTGCCTGTTCCTTATATACATCCACCAGTTCCTCAAACGCCAGATCACCGACCGGCTGAAGCTGTCTGCCAGTCATCGTCATATCACCCGCGATAAATCCACGATGATTCTCCTGTGCGATTGCCGTCCGTGTCAGGTCAACCAACTGCATGTTCATCTCGCGAATCTTATCCTCGAGATGATATTCGGCAAGCTTGATCCGGTTCGCCGTAAAGGTCGGCGCAAGCAGAATATTTGTTCCTGCCTGAATATATGCGCGCTGCAATTTGATCAGGTGCTGAGGATGCTCCAGAATCCATTTCTCCGGGCATACACCAACCGGCATGCCTGCCTGCATCAGGTTACTTCCGGTTGCACCATCTAACATAACAATTCGTTCTTCAAATAATCTGTGAAAAATCTTTCTATCCATAATTTTGTCTTATCCTATTTCTGTAATAAATTTGTATATCAGTGTCTGGAAATCTTCTGCAATCTTATTCGCAGTTTCCTGCACTTCCTTGTGGTTTAATTCTCCGGTGTTCATACCTGCCGCCATATTCGTGACACATGATACACCAACGATCTTCATACCAGCATGCCGTGCTGCCATCGCCTCACACGCGGTACTCATACCAACCAGATCTGCACCAAGTGTCCGGTACATGCGGATCTCCGCCGGTGTCTCATAGTTTGGTCCGGTCGCCTGCAGATAAATGCCTTCTTCCAGAGTAATTCCCTGCGCCTTCGCCACTGAATCCAACTTTTTTCCAAGCTCTACGTCGTACACATGACTCATATCCGGGAACCTCGTACCAAGTGCTTCCATATTTGCTCCAATCAATGGGGATGGCACAAACGACGTAATCTGATCCGTGATCCGTACCAGCGTCCCCGGCTTGTACGACGGATTCATGCCGCCTGCCGCATTCGTAAGAATTAAAATCTCCGCGCCAAGCATGTGCATCACACGCACTGGCATCACAACCTCCTGCATCGAATACCCTTCGTAATAATGCACACGTCCCTTCATGATCAGCACCGGGCAATCCCCGACTTTTCCAAGCAGGAAACATCCAGCATGCCCTGCCACTGTCGATACCGGGAAATGTGGGATTTCACCATATGGGATCTTCGCATCAATCGTCAGACGATCTGCAAAATCGCCCAGTCCCGAGCCAAGCACGAGCGCTACCTTCGGTGTATATGGCAGACGTGCCTGCACATAAGAAGCTGCCGCCTGCAACTCCTCGTAAGTTATCTCTTTTTTCATTCCGTATCCTCCTGCAAATTGAACTATTTATTTACAAAAGTGACTTCATCTCTCCAATAGCATACGATTGGCATGCCCGCTTCGACATACTCATATAACTCGCCTGCTTTTGATGGCGGCAGATTTACACAGCCATGGGAACCGCTGTAGGTATAGATTTCTCCACCGAATTTTCCACGCCAGTTCGCATCGTGCAGACCGATACCACCATTGAACGGCATCCAGTATGTGACCGGTGTCTCATAGTCCTCACCAATGAGTGTCGCATGCATCTTCTTATAGGTAAGACCATACAGACCTCCTGGTGTCTTGTGTCCTGGTGTCTGCCCAGATACACAATCACTGTCCCATTTCAATCTGCCATTTTGATAATAATATACATGCTGGTTTGTCAGATCAACCTCCACATAGGTCGAACCGATATCATTCTGCGCACACAGTGCATAGCCGCGTCGCTTGCACGCCGGTTCCTTCGTGAAGCTTTTCTTCTTTGACAGAAGATCGTACAACTCCTCCGCCTCTGTCTCCGCGTCGATCACCCAGCCATAATACCCGCCATGCACGAGAATCGTCTTCTTATCATGCGTCGTAAATTCACGGTCAGTATCCGCAGTCGTGAATTTCTCCTTAAATTTTTCGACATACGCTTCCACATTACTTCTGCTGATCTGGATACTTCCATCCGAACTGACATATGCCATCTTCGTAAGTTCTTCCTTTGGAATGGTATATGTATACGAACCAAAATCATACACGGCTTCGATATCGACAAATGCATCTGCGTCTTCCTTTGTTTTCAGAATGGACTCCGAATCCGCCAGAATATGTGCTGGAATATAACACTCTTCGGCTTCCACATCCAGTGTAGTATCATAATTTTTCAGAGCATTTATTACCTTGTCATATAACTTTGCCGTATCAAGCTTCGTTCCCGTCTCCTCTGGAATGACCTTTGCCTCGCCATCCTCCAAAACAACCTTCGCGTCCTTTGATTCTGTCATGGAAGCTCGATCCAGTGCCGGTGATGCCTGCAGACAGGCTTCCAACTTTTCCCTGTCACAGTTTACTGTATAATCAATCTTATAATCATAACTGTGAAAGCTGTTTACAAACCAAAGAAACGGTGAATGTTTCTTTAACAGTGTATCCACTGAATCCGTCAGTGCAACATCAGAATCCGCATCCCCCAGTACGAAAGTAAAATCACTGTCCTTGAACTTGATATCCAGTGTGTATTTCCGTGCATCCGAAAGCAGCATATCCTCCACAGACTGTACAGATTTTCCTGCTACATTCCTGCCGTTGATCGTCGTATTTACTCCAAAGCGGTGCATATGGAAAATCACGCCACCGATATAGACCGCAAGCAATGTTGCAACAACCGCAATCGTCACCGTGCGGATGATCCGTTTCTTTCTGCGCTGCCGATACACCGAAGGATCAATAAATGGCTCCTGCACATAGAGACTCACGGGCTTATCGTCTGTTTCTTTCGTTTCTTCCGGCTTCTTGTCGTCCTCTGCTTTCTCCGAATCCTCTGCTTTCTCCATCTCGTCTGATACTTCCGTCTCTTTGACTTCTTCCGTATTCGTTATTTCTTCTCTATCCTTTTTTCCCCTGCTCATAGTTACGTCCTTTTTATTTAGTATACAGATTTCTGTTTCTGTATCATATCCCATAGACTGCATGATTGCAACCAAATGCGGAAATTTTACATCTTATTTACATCAATCACAACCATCTCCGGCGGGTTGTTAATCCGGATATGGATCGAATGCATACCGCAGCCTGCGGTCACAACCATCTTCGTCTGGGAATCCGTGCTCTCATACACCCCATAGTCATACTTCGGAAATGGATGTAACCGTGGAGAGATCACTCCGCCAAGTCCCGGTATCCGTATCATGCCGCCATGATTATGCCCGGACACGATCAAGTCTGGATGCAGTGTACAATATGACCGAAAATAATCCGGATTGTGTGCAAGCAGCACATTGCAGTGATCCGGCTGCATCTTCCCAAGCATGTTGGTAAGCACATCTTCCCGTAGCGGTTTCTTGATCAGCCGCTTATAATACGCCCGGGGCAGATCCAAGCCATACAGGCAGACATTCCAAGGCTCTAAAAATTCATGTGCATTTACCAGCATATGCAGATGATGTGCACCTTTGAGATGCTGGCTGTATTCCTGCCAGATACCATCGGTCTCCCGCGCGCATTCAAGCAATCCGCGCTCATGATTTCCATAGGAATAATAAACCGGTGCAATTTCAGTCATCTTCCGGATCGTGTCCGCTGTCACCCTGTTATTCTTCCGTTCGCTCTTCCGACAGACGATCATGTCGCCAGGCAGTAAAATAATATCCGGCTGCTCCGTGTCAATCGCGGTAAGCAGATCCGTGTTCTCCAGACCATATACCTGATTGTGCAGATCAGCGATCATCACAATGCGTAATGGTTTCCGGACTTTCTGACTGATAAAATTGTAACGCACTATCTGAAAATTCATACTCATGGCTTTATTATACCCTATCTTCAGTTATTTCGCCATAAATATTCTTCCTGCAATCTCCGATAAGCTGTATTTTAAGTCAAGCTTCGGCACCGACCGCTCTGCATACAGGATCACTTCGCTGATACACGTTCCGTTGCAGGAATACTGCACAACACCGACCGCATCCCCTTCCTGTATCGGTGCTTTCAGATTTTCGTAGGCGATCACCTGTTTTTCAATCTGATCCGGGTTCGTCGCTACAAGCGTGATCGTGTGCTGTTCCACCGGCTTTACCGTCACCGATTTGCAGGTACCATTCTGCACCGGGATCTGCAGATCCTCCGGCACGACTTCAGTATCCACATATGGACGGCACTGTGCGAATCCGTAATCAAGCAGCTTCATTGCCTCACTGTTCCGGATCTCCTTCGTCTCCGCTCCCATCACAACTGCGATCAACGTCACGCCATCCCGCGTCGCCGTCGCAGACATACAGTATTTCGCCTGCGATGTATATCCGGTTTTCAGTCCGTTTGCCCCTGTGTAGAGATTCAGGAATTTGTTCGTATTCGCAAGATCAAACTGTGATTCGCCCCGTCTGGTCTTATGTGTGATGGAATCCATCCAGATCGTCGAATATGTAAGGATATCCGGATGATAAAGCAAAAGCTGTCTGGACATGATCGCGATATCCCGCGCCGACGTCAGATGTGTCTCAACCTCCAGCCCGCATGCATTGTCAAAATGCGTATGCTCCATACCAAGCTCCTTCGCCCGCTCGTTCATCTTCTGGACAAACGCTGCCTCCGAACCTGCCAGATGCTCTGCCATCGCCACTGCCGCATCGTTACCGGAGGCCACCTCGATGCATTTGATCATATCCTGCACCGTCTGTTCCTCGCCTGCCTCGAAGAAGCATTGTGAGCCGCCCATCGACGCCGCGTGCTCAGTCACGACAACCGTATCGTCCAGCGCGATATCTCCGCGTTCTAACGCCTCGAAGATCAAAAGCAATGTCATGACCTTCGTCACCGATGCCGGGCGCAGCATCTCATCCGCATTCTTCTCATAAAGTACCGTCCCGCTCTCTAATTCCATCAGTAACACCGATTTCGACTGGATTGCAAGCGCATCCTCTGTTTCCGCATACGCAGCCGGACAAACTATGCAAAGCATCATGATCAGTGTCAGAATCGCACATATAATCTTTTTCTTCATTTCCTCTCCTTTTTGCGTTTCTATCTAGTACAACTTAGATAGAATACGCCGGAAATTGTAACAATATACTGTCGTAGATAATTCATACAGTATAATTACAATTTCCGTCCGCCTCTAATTTGTACATTATACGAAACAACCTTGCAGAAAATGAATATAATAAGAAAAAGTGTGAAGGAGCATCTGTATGTGTGGCATTGCGGGCTACTTTAACCCAGACCAGAACTATGCGGAAAATCCCAAGCAAAACTTTCATACACTGTCCCGTATGATCAATACGATGAACCACCGCGGGCCGGACACCTACGGTCATACCATCATAAATTCGTGCTGCCTTGCGCACACACGCTTGTCTATCATTGATCTCGAAAATGGCAGACAGCCCATGTCTTATACGAAGGACGGAAACACCTACTATATTGTATATAACGGCGAGATCTACAACTACAAGGAAGTAAAGAAAACACTGCTCCGGAAAAACTATACCTTTGAAACAAACTCCGATACGGAAGTCATCATCGCTGCGTTCTGTCATTACGGACCGGGCTTTGTCAAAGAATTAAACGGTATCTTCGCAATCGCCATCTACGACAGCATGCGAAATACACTCTACCTCTACCGTGACCGCTTCGGTGTCAAACCACTTTATTATACGAAGACCGGCGATACACTCGTGTTCGCCTCGAGGATTGATACATTGTTTGAATACCCGCGCGTGCGTCCATGCATCGACATGAACAGCTTCAACGAGATCTTCTCCCTCGGACCGGCGAAGACGTACGGCAAAGGTGTATTCTCCGGGATCAAAGAGATCAAGCCCGGCGAATATCTGACCTACTCGCCGCAGTATATGACATCCCGGCTATACTACCGGATTGAGAGCCACCCGCACACCGACAGCTACGAGGAAACGGTAGAGAAAACCTCATACCTGCTTGAAGACAGTATCCGTATGCAGATGGTGTCCGACGTTCCGATCTCCACCCTGCTTTCCGGTGGCGTGGACTCCTCGTATGTATCCGCCGTCTGCAGCCATTTCCTGCCGGAGGATACACCTCTTACGACGTACTCCTTCGATTATACCGACAATGCCGTTTATTTTCAGGCGAACAGCTTCCAGCCGAGTGAAGACCGGCCTTACGTTGATATCATGAAAGGCTATCTGCACTCGGATCATATCTACCTGACGTGTTCCTACACGCAGCTTGCCGATCTGCTCGAGGCATCCGTCGACAGCCGGTGTCTGCCAACGATGGCAGATGTCGATTCGTCGCTGTTATATTTCTGTGGGGAGGTTGCAAAACACCACAAGGTCACGTTGACCGGTGAATGTGCCGATGAGATCTTCGGCGGCTATCCGTGGTTTCACCGTGACGCCATGCTGCAATCAACCACCTTCCCATGGACGATGGACATCTCCTTCCGCAAATCCCTGCTCCATCCGGAATTTGCCGCCAGCATGCAGATGGAAAAATATATCGCCAGAGCATACCGCACAACACTCTCCGAAGTCGATATCCTGCCGGAGGAATCTCCACTCGATACGAAGAAACGCCAGATTGCCTATCTGAATATCCGCTGGTTCATGCAGACGCTCCTCGACCGGATGGATCGCACGTCCATGCAGCACGGACTCGAAGCCAGAGTGCCATTCGCCGATTACCGTGTCATCGACTATGTATTCAATGTTCCTTGGTCGATCAAAGCCAAGGACGGCGTCCCGAAGAGCCTGCTCCGTGCCTGTGCCGCCAAATACCTGCCGGACACGATCATGAACCGTCCGAAAAGTCCTTACCCGAAGACCTATCACCCGGAATACGAACGTGTGCTTGCGAACCGCCTGCGCGAAGTCGTCACCGACACCGCATCGCCGCTCCGGAGCTATCTGAATATCCCTGCGGTGCTAAAGTTCCTCGACGAGCCAAAGGAATATGGAAAGCCTTGGTTCGGTCAGCTCATGGCCGGACCACAGATGATTGCCTACCTGCTCCAGGTCGACTACTGGATGCGGAAATATATGTTATAATCCATTGCATGAAAAAAGCAGAGGTTGGAGCGTTTCACTCCTTCCTCTGCGTTCTTTTATATACAAAATACACCCGATAAGGTATATTTTATTCTAATTCCCTTTGAATCATACCTTATCGGGTGTAAAAATGTTATTTCTTGATATACGTCTGCTTATTCGTCGTTACAACACCACCGTAATTGTTCGCCGGTGCAGCACCGCCCTTCGGTACAAGCACGATCTGGATACCCTCGAGACGCTTGCTGAGTCCTGCGGTTCCGGCAGCTTCGCCGTTCTTCGCCCAGGCAAGCCAGCCGTAGGTCTGTGCGTGTACACGGTAATATACGTCGTAATGTTCTGCCATCTCGCCAGTCAGTGCGATACGGATTGCCTCGAGGCGCTTCGCACGTCCACTCGTTCCAGCCATCTGACCATCACGGAACCATGTATTCACATTGTTCTCATTGCCCTGCCATCCGATGGATTGTACATGTGTCGTATAGACAATGCTTCCGCTGTATGGCTTGTTCGTAAGCTTGATGTTGATGCCTTCGAGTCTCTTTGCCTTACCGCTTGTTCCGCTCATCACGCCATTGTACTTCCAGCCCTGCCAGCCAAAGGACTGTACGTGTGTACGATATTCTACGTTCACATTGTTCTCACCTGTGACAACCGGATTCGCATTTGCTGTGGATGATGCGATATATGCTTCTCCACGGGCAGACTGGATATTTCCGATTGCATGATCGAAGCTCTCACCCTTCTTCACAATTACGATCTGGATTGCCTCAAGTCTCTTCGCAAGACCTGCTGTACCTGCAGGTGCGCCATTTGCCGCCCATGCAAGCCAGCCGTAAGATTGTGCGTGTACACGATAGTATACATCATACTTCTCTTTATCTGCGCCTGTGAGCTGAATCTTAATTGCCTCCAGTCTCTTTGCCTCGCCCTCGGTTCCGTTCATCTCGCCATTTGCGGACCATGGTAACCATCCATAGCTCTGACAATGGGTTGTGTACTGGATGCCAAGGCTGTCATTCCCATAGACCCTTATCTTAATACCTTCCAATCGCTTTGCCTTACCGGAAGTTCCTGCCATCTTGCCATTTGCAAACCACTTGTTTGCATTGTTCTCATCACCCTGCCAACCGTATGTCTGTACATGGGTTGTGTAACGGATGGTAACATCCGGTGTTTGTGCTTTGAGCTTCGCAATCGTCTCGGTAGCAAGAACTGTATTGCAGACCGTACATTCCTTATGTCTGCTTCCTTCTGCATCTACAGTCGCTTCTTTATCGACGATCCACTTGATTGTTGGATGCATACATGCCTTTCGTGTCAGTGTGATCTCGACACTTTCTACCTCGTAGTTACCTGCATCTTCGTCAGCATACTTCACTGTCACTGTGACCGGCACGTCCACATCTAACTTCTTGTCAATATCAGCATCATCAAACTTCCAGCCTGCCGGAAGTGTTACCGCACCAACTGTAGTCTTCGTATAGTCTACCTCCATAGATGCCCCCGGCATGTTCGGAGCCTTTGGTGCTTTCTGTACACTTACGCTGACATTCAACTTCATCGGGTTATCCGGCTGAGTCAATTCATAATTATTCGCACTATCACCAACCAGCTTCAGTTCTGGAAGTGTGATTTCTGTATATGTACCGGCATTCTTATCCGGAAGATCACCATACAGATCCGTCGTATCCGCTTCAACAACATCCTGTTCCAATATTCCGATCAGTGTTACACGGCTAACCTTTACTTTCGTTGCGCCATCATATATCTTATCAGATGCATCTATACTATAAACGGAAATCTTTTTTTTCTGTATCGTATATTCCACGGATGCACTTACCGCATCTTCTCCTGTTCCTACTGTCACAGTCGCTTTATAATCGCCTGCGTTGACCGGTTTACCTTCTACAAGTGTGGCACTTCTTCGCTTATCCACGCTTTCATAACTTACGCTCACTGAGTCAAACGCATTCTTAGGTGTCTGTGTCACAGTTGCTTCCTTGGCAGTTCCATCATAAGTAAGAGAATCTGGTGCAGTTAATGTCACGGTTACTTCGTGCTTATCCGTCTCCGCTGTACAGCCTTCTCTCTTGCAGGTAAATATCAGTGTTACTCTTGTGCCATCCTCTGATTTTTTCTCGTCCAATTTGTAATCATGTCCAAACGCTGAAATAACCGGAAGCTTGTTGAGTTCCTTTGTTCCGTCTTCATCGCTGAACTGTTTCTGACAGTTTGTACAGGTCCAGTAGGCTTCCATTCCATCTTTCTCACAATCCGCATTTACTTTCTCGGTTTTCACAAGTGCATGGGTAAACTTTATATCTTTCTCTTCGTTTGAATATTCAATTGTCAACGATGTATCTACTGTACATCCACTGTATGTCATATTCTGATACACGGTTTTTCCACCAAGTACCGGGTATGGATCTCCGCCTTTGTCTGCAAGTATCTGTCCCCATACAGGATCGTCCTGACCTTCCTGTAAGAGATAAGCAATTTCGCCGCTGGCAAAATCATCTGCATCCCTTCCAGATGCACCATCTTCCTCTGCAATATAATTATACTCAAGATAATAGCAATTTTTCACAACTGCTGTCTCATTCTCAATAACTGCGATATTTCTTTTGCAATCATTATCATTGGTAATGGTATTTATTGTGCCAATGTTATAGCAATTTTCGATCCGTCCGGAAGTGGTGGAAGAGGCATTACTTCCGCATATACCTCCAACCATATATCCTCCCGTTACTGATCCGGTATTATAGCAATTAAGAATCTTATTAGTACTTCGACCACATATGCCACCAGCCCTAGTACCCAAAACAGAGTTGGCAACCTTTCCTTTATTATAACAGCCTGTAATGGTCCCCCCGCCGTTCATTCCACAGATACCACCCAGATAGTTATCATTATTATATAAGCTGCTTACCATTCCTTCATTATAACAATTTCTAATAATTCCACTATTGAATCCAACGATTCCTCCTACATTGTAACCCTTTTTGAGACAGTAATAGCTATCTAGCACTCCAATATTTTCTACAATTGCATTGTCGATTGTATTCTGAAATATTCCTGCTTCATCAATAGTGTCTGAAACACAATATATACCACTGATCGTATGCTGTGCACCGTCAAATGTTCCACCATATTGTTGTATCGGTGTCCAATCACGCAATCCATCTACATCTTTCGTAAGGTCTCCATCATTAAGGACATTTTTATTGACAACAATATCCGCTGTCAGAACTGCCTTCGCATTTACATATTTATACCTCTCCTTATTCACTTTATCGGCAAACCAGTAAAGCTGACCGGCATTTCCGATCTCATAGGCATTATTAGAATTTAATACAGCCGGTTCGTAGGCGTCACAAGCCTTACAGAAACCATTCTCATATGTATGCTCCCGTTCTACCTTCGTCTCTGTTACATATCCAATCGGGCAATCCTTACATGCCACATTCTCGTAATGCTTTTGGCTGTCTATGTATGTACCACCTTTTGTCGCTTCGGTATTATGTGTATGTTTCTCATAGCTTTCAGATCCATACTCATCCATTTTATAATTTACAAAAATCTTCGCGTCTTCTTCCACGGTAAGCTTATCCAGATTTGTAATACTTGCACCTTCCGCAAACATAATCGTGCCAGCACTTGGAATCGTTAGATCTTCACATAAGGTCGCCGCTCCATAGATTCTCGCAGTGTTGTTCATGTTATCTACCACAATAGAATCTGTATATGTTCTCTTTATTACTGAAAAGTCTATTTTTCCCGCTCTAATCTCACTATCCACGCAGTTAAGTGAACCCCCTACGTATACACGATCCGCTGTATTAATCTGACTTCCAGAACAATTAAGTATATTTGTATCTAAATAGGTACTTGTATTTAGTTTCACATTTTTTACTGTTGCAGTTTTTACGTTTATGTCATTTGAAGCATTTAATTCTATGTTTTCTACAGAAAAAGTATCTACAGCTATATCTGTACAAGCTAACTTGCCATTTTCTATGCCAGTAATATAAATAGCATTCTTCTTTGAATCAATTTGTCCTATGGTATTATCTCCTTTGATTTGCAGATTCAAATCGCCACCATCGTATATGATATCTCCTAAATTTGCATTCGTCAGGGTGAGGATATTGGTAGTCTCATTATAATTCCAGCCTGTCCCTTCCTTATTTATCACAGCACCATTTTTTATAACTTGATCTTCGTCTTTTGTTCCAACCTTCAATTTCGTTGGAATTTTTTCTGCTTCCTCCGCCTGCACGGTGAGACTGCCCCAGCCTGTCCCATGTATCACGGACAGCACCATAAAGCACGCCAGTAGCCATGCCAGTATCCTTGATCTTCGTTTTTTCATTCCCTCTCTTTTTCGCATATGATCCCTCTCTTTCTTATCTCAGTTAACTATAATCATCATTTCTGTATGATAATCGAATGCACCGTATAAATGTGTGCATTTCCCCCTCACCATAACAAAAAAGCACGCTACTCTGATAGTAACATGCTTTTTTTGTAACATATTTTACTTATTGTGACAACCTTTCTGGGACGAAATGCATTTTTCTGGGACGAACGGTTCCAAATCAACCATTTTTTATAATAATACCGGCTGGATCTGCTCCTTTGCCAGTGCATATTCTACCGTCTCTGCAATCTTTGTCATATCCGCCACGCAGGAATTCGGCTTTTTTACCGCATCGTCCTGTCCAAACGGAACGAAATAGATATGCTTCATCACCATGAGCTTTCCGATATTCTGCAGATTGATGCCAAGCGCATCGTTCGTGGAAATAGCAATGATCACGGGACGCCCGTTCCGAAGGTGCGACTTCGCCGCCATCAAAACCGGAGTATCCGTGATTCCATTTGCAAGCTTTGCTGCTGTGTTTCCCGTGCAGGGTGCGATCACAAGGGCATCGAACAGCTTCTTCGGTCCGACCGGTTCTGCGCCCTGTATCGTGTGAATCGCGCTTCTTCCTGTGATTGTCTCGATCTCTTTCACAAAGGACTTCGCCTCTGCAAACCGCGTATCCAGTTCATAGGCATGCTGTGAAAAAATCGGCGTGATACTCGCCGCCTCATCCCGTAGAAGCTCTATCTGTTTTTTTATCTTTTCGAACGTACAAAATGATCCGGTAATCGCAAATCCCAGATGACAGTCTGACCGCATACCTTATGGCTCCTTTTTGTTAGTCCGAAGGAGTCTCCGTGACGAGCGCATGCTCGTAGATACCGGAAGCAATCACAGTTCCTGCTTCCTTTGGATACAGCTTTCCGGGGATACCCAGATAGATGTCTGCCCGGATGCCGTGTGCCTTACAATACGCAAAATCCGTTCCGCCCGGGCTTGAAGCTATATCATAGATGAGAATCGACGGGGAAAACCATTGCAGATGCCCGGCGTCTAAGACCATTGCCGGTATCGTGTTGAACACATAGCTGTATTTGTCATAGGCGTAATGATCCCACTGTGCAAGATTTCGGTATCCATATGCATGCTGTTCGATCTCGGCTTTCAGTTCCTTCCGTCTGACTGCAACATCCACATGTGCCCCGACTTTTGCAAGTGCATCTGCGATTGCTTTTCCGCAATGCCCATATCCAAGTACAAGACAGTGGCTTTCCAAGAGCACGGCATCTCTTCCGGCGATTGACAGGATTCCCTGTGCGGTGAGCTGCGCATTCTCCGTCACAAGTGTTTCAAGCTGCAGATATGGATGACAGGTAACACCTTTTTCCTGCAGCTTCTGCCGACTTGCTGCTGACAGCAGACCGTGATATAAGATCTGGTCGTCTGTCATGTACGCACACAGAATCTCCTCCTCTGCCTCCGAAAGTTTCGGTGCGGTGATCACACACGCATCCGCAACCGGTTCTTCCGGGTTCTCATATACATCATATCCAAGATGATAAAAATATCCGGCGACACTCTCCATCCGCGGATCGTGTCCGAAAACAATGATATTCCGCATACGCTGTCACATCCTCCTTACGATACTCTATTATATGCATACTGCTCGGGAAAGGTCTCTTGCTTCTCAATAAAAAAATGCATCGAATACCGTTCCAATATAATAAGAAAAATCCTTTTTGTCTACAGTTTCTGCTGCATACACCGGATATCCGGCAAGCCGGGTGTCCCCGATGGATACCTGCAGGGTGCCGACCATGTCGCCCCGTGCAACCGGTGCGGTCAGTCCGCTTTCCGGTACAAACCGCCGCTGTACCGTCTCCGTCTCAGAAAGCAGAACGGTAAGCTTCCCCTCACACGTACCGGAAATGGTCGGTTCCAGGCCATCTGCGACCGGAATAGCCGGAATCTGCACCCCTGCAAGTTCGATTTCCCGGTATTCATAGTTTGCATTGCCATATGCAAGCAGGGCTCTCGTATCTGCCCATTTGTAATGCCGGTTGTGCGGCCAGCCACACGCAAGCAGCGCCACGATAAAATGTTTTTCTCCGACATTCACCGCCGCCACATAGCAATACCCGGCATTCCCGGTGAATCCCGTTTTCCCGGCGAGCACGCCATCCATCCGGTCGAGCAGCGCATTCTTATTATATACTGTAAACTGCCGTGTACCATCACAGCTTGCGAATGTATACTGCCGTGTCTGGCAGATTGCCTGAAACGCTTCTTTCTGTTCCGACTGCGTAACGCAATACCGCATGAGCTGTGCCAGCTCACGGGCGGTCGTATGGTGTACACCGCCTGCATCCTCGGCGTCTAATCCGTTCGGTGTGATAAAATATGTATCATGCAGTCCGATTTCCGCCGCCTTCCGGTTCATCATCTGTGCGAATGCCTCCACGCTTCCCCCGACCTGTTCCGCCACTGCACATGCGCTGTCATTGTGGCTCTCTAACATCATGGAATATAGAAGATCTTGCAGCACATACCGGTCACCGGCATGAAGCCCTAACCGTACCTCCGGCATCTTTGCCGCGTAGCTGCTCACAGTCACAACATCATCCGGATTTCCATATTCAAGCGCGAGAATCAGTGTCATGATCTTTGTCGTGCTTGCCATAGGAAGCGACTCATCCGGTGCCCTTCCATATAATACCCGCCCGGTATCCGCATCCATCAGCACAGCCGCCCTCGCATACAACTTCGGTTCCTCCGCCGCAGAAGACGGAACCGGACACCCACAGATCACAACGATCATAACGAGTAGATATACAATATAGTTCTTCATGCTGTTCCTTTCTTATCACGCTTCTCAGACATCTACTCCATTATATGGATAATTGTGACGAGTTAGACTTTCTAATTGAAATCGTTTCCGAAATCCTGTAAAATAAATAGAAGAATTTTCGACGAAGGATGACGCGTATGGCAACACTTTTTACATCTGAATTAGAGGAAGGTATGGTTACACTGACCGACACCTACTCCAACAGTGGCAAGCTGATCGTACCGAAGGATACGGTGCTTACGAAGAGTATTATCCAGATACTTTCCGGGAATGATGTTGTGTTTGTTGATGTCGCCGATATTGTGGAGCCTGCTGATAAATCACAGGAAAACGATCTCTCCTCTGCGCTTGACACTAAGAAAATAAAAGAAAAACCACAATACAAAAAATTCGTCCATCGTTATGAGAAAAGCATCTCCGAAATGGGCGATCATTTAAACGATATTGTCTACAAGAATGCTCCGATTGACGTGGATATGATGCTTCAGAACACCATGACGACGATGAAAGCGTTAAATGACTCCCCTCTCAGCATCTTCACGATGCTTTCAACCATGAAAAATTATGATGATTCGACCTTTAACCATTCGTTAAACGTTGCGCTCATCTGCAATATCTTCGCTGACTGGCTGAATCTGTCCGAAGATGACAAGAAACTCATCACCGCCTGCGGTCTGTTCCATGATGTAGGCAAGCTGCTGATTCCGGATGCAATATTGAAGAAGCCGGGCAGGCTCACGAAGGACGAGTTCGACATTATCAAAACCCATCCGGTCAAAGGGTATCAGCTGTTACAGAAGAACAAGCTCGATCCGCATATCCAGTATGCTGCTCTGATGCACCACGAAAAATGCGACGGCTCCGGCTATCCGATCGGGTTGACAGGAAATCAGATCGACTGGTGTGCCCAGATTGTCACAATCGCTGATATCTATGAGGCAATGACTGCAAAACGTGTCTACCGCGGACCGATCAGTCCATTTAAAGTCATCAACATGTTCGAGGAAGACGGACTAAAAAAATACAATCCAAAATACCTGCTTACTTTCTTAGAGCACGTGGTAAACAGCTATATGAATTGTAAAGTCCGTTTAAGCAACGGTGAGGAAGGTGACATTGTCTTTATCAACAAAGTCCGTCTCTCCAAACCGATGGTAAAAACAAAGAATAATTTTATCGATTTGTCGAAACAGACTGATATTAACATCGACAGTATATTATAAATGGGTATCTGCAAACAGATACCCATTTTTCTATCTCTCTTTATACTTCTACTTTGATATTTACTTCGTCCATTGCCTCCTGACGGAATCGTTCGATCTTGTCCGGGGTGATAGATGGAAGCTCGTCCATCGAAGAAACACCGAAACATCTTAAGAAATCCTCGGTTGTTCCAAACAGGATTGGTCGACCGACCGCATCCAGTCTTCCGACTTCGGTAATCAGATTGTATTCTACCAGACGATTGATTGCATGCACGCATGATACACCACGGATTGCTTCGATCTCCTGTCTTGTGACCGGCTGCTTGTATGCCACGATGGAAAGTGTCTCCATCAGTGAATCCGTCAGACTATGCTTCTTCGGGATATTCACCAGACTGGATAAAATATCATAATATTCATTTTTCGTACAGAGCTGATATGCATTCTCCAGCTTCACAATCTTGATGCCGCGATCCTCTTCCTCATAACGCACCATCATATCGTCCAGAATCTTCTGTACTGTCTTTCCGTCTATCTGCAGCACATCTGCCAGATCCTTCAGCTCAACTGCATCGCCCATGGAAAAAAGGATTGCCTCAATGGCAGCCTCTGTCTTTTTTACGCTTTCTTCCATCTATGTATCTTCCTCTCACTTTCCATCTCTTTGTCTCTATGCTTCCAGCGAATCGATAATGATATCTCCAAACAGCTCATCCTGCCGGATCGTGATATCGCCAACCTTCATCAGCTCTAAGATTGCCATAAAGGTTACGATGATATTAATCTTCGTCGCCTGAATCTCCAGCAGTGTCTTGAAATTAATACCCTTTAGTCCTCGGATGCTCGCCCGGATATCGTCCATCTTATCTTCGATCCGCACTTCGTCCTTCTCGATCGTTCCGAATTTACTACGCACCGGATCAACACGGTCAACCATACGCTTCATCACCTGGGTAAATATCTCATTTAACTTCGCGAGTGTCACATCTCCGATCACCTCTGCCGGATCAATCTCCTCTTTGTATTCGAGGACTTCCTTCGGAATCGTCGCCGGCTTATAATAGTTCTTTCCGGCATCGAGGTTCATATCCTTCAGCTCGAGCGATGCGTATTTGTACATCTTGTATTCCAACAGACGACGCACAAGCTCGGCACGCGGATCCTCCTCTTCTTCCTCTTCCTTCTCCTCGCGTGGCAGTAACATCTTCGCCTTAATAGAAATCAATGTCGCTGCCATCACGAGAAATTCACTCATCACGTCCAGATTTTCCTCCTGCATACGATTCAGGTAATCCAGATACTGCTCGGTAATCTCGACGATTGGAATATCAAATATATTAAATTTGTTCTTATCGATCAGATGCAGCAGCAGATCAAGCGGACCTTCAAACTGATTGATCTTGAATTCTAATTTTTCGTCCATACCCGGCTATTCTATCATCTTTTAGATAATAATGCAAACCATTCCGCCGTTCGAATCGTTGACGATTTTCTCCATCGTATCCTGTAATTTCTGCTGGCTTTCCTGCGTGATCTTGTTGACCTTCGCCGAAAGTCCATCCTCCACAAGCTGGCGCACCGTCTTACCAAATATATTCACATCCCAGATATCGTCCTGCTTCTCCCCATCCTGATGGATATATGCGATCAGATCTTTCGCCTGTTCCTCGGAGCCGACGATCGGTGCAATCTCAGTCGTGATATTCGCCTTGATCAGATGGATGGACGGTGCCTGCGCCGTCAATTTCACGCCGAACTTGTTTCCGGACTTGATGATCTCCGGTTCACCCAGCCGGATATCGCCTGCATCTGGTGTTACCGAGCCATAGCCGGTCTTAAACGACTGCATCAGCGCAGTACTTACCTTCGCACACTGGGACTTTGTTGCAGCAAGCGACTTGACTGCTTTCATGAAATCGTATTCGTTCTGGATCGGTTCACCCATGATCTCAGAGAGCATTGCATAGTAATATTCTGGTTTTAATACAAGACGGATCTCGACAGAGCCATCTGCCAGGTTGAGTGCCTGCATCTCGATGGACTGCAGATATTCATCCTCGACAAACGCATAGTTCGTCGCATCCTTCATCAGATACATCTGACTAAAGATCTGGTTTGTCTTCTCCACGATTTTCTGTTTGATTGCATCCTTCATATCGAGTGCTTCCACCCATTTTGGGATATCAAACTTCACACAGGTCACCGGGAAATCCAACAACAGTGCTTCAAAGATATGTACGACATCGGCTTTCCGCAGCTGGTCACAGTTGATCGGCAATACCCCGACACCATACTCTGCTTCCATCTGCTGTGCAAGCTCCAGTGTCTCCGGGCTGGCTGGCTTTCTCGTATTTAAGATCACGATAAACGGCTTGCCGAGCGTCTTTAACTCCTGAATCGTCTGTGTCTCCGGCTGTATGTACGCACTTCGGTCAAGCTCCGAGATTGTATCGTCACAGGTGACAACGATGCCGACGGTCGAATGATCGTAGATGACCTTCTTTGTTCCAATCTCTGCCGCCTTTGTAAACGGGATATCATAGTCAAACCACGGTGTCTTCACAAGCCGTTCCTTGCCGTCCTCCTCGTGTCCCTCTGCGCCCTGTACCATGTATCCGACACAGTCAATCATGCGGCATTTGAAATGTACCCCATCCTCAAACAGCACTTCAACCGCTTCCTTCGGGATAAACTTTGGCTCGGTCGTCATCACGGTTTTTCCGGCAGCCGACTGTGGCAGTTCATCCATGGCACGCTTCCGATTATTCTCATCCGCAATCGCCGGAAGCACCATCAGCTCCATAAATCGCTTGATAAAGGTCGATTTTCCTGTCCGCACCGGACCGACCACACCGATATAGATCTCGCCATTGGTTCGTGTTTCTATATCCTTATAAATGTTCATCCAAGCACTAGCCTCCTATATTCCTACCTGACTATGTTCAATAACTCAATATAATATATGTCCGGTTACATGATTTATTCCAAAAAAATAGAAGCCGTCCTCTGACAGCTTCTATTTCACTTCTTTATTGATATATGTCTCTAAGCCTGCTCATTGTCCCATGCAAGTCTTGTCGATTCAGAAGTACGGTTTCTGGTGAGCAGCATCTTCATACCCTCTTCTGCGTTTAAATCCTCAAACAACAACCGATTGACGACCGACACGATCGGCATCTCCACACCATATTTCTGGCTGAGTTTGTAAGCTGCCTTTGCAGAATACACGCCCTCAACAACCATCTGTACTTCATCCATTGCTTCCTTATAGGTCTTACCCTGTCCCATCAGGAATCCTGCCTTCCGGTTCCGGCTATGCTTGGATTCACAGGTCACGATCAGATCTCCAATTCCGGAAAGACCTGCAAATGTCTCAAGCTCACCGCCCATCGCAGTTCCAAGACGGATGATTTCCGCGATACCACGTGTGATGATCGCAGCCTTTGCATTGTCACCACAGCCAAGTCCATCGCCGACACCTGCCGCAAGCGCGATGACATTTTTCAGTGCCCCGCCAAGCTCAATACCGATCACATCCGGGCTCGCGTACACACGGAAGTAATCGTTCATAAATGCATCCTGGATCATAAGCGCGGTCTTCTTATCCTTCGCACCGGCAACCACGGTTGTCGGCATACGCTTTCCAACTTCCTCTGCGTGGCTTGGACCGGATAAGACGCCAACCTTGCACTGTGGAATCTCTTCGTGTATTACCTCTGTCAGAGTCTTGAGGGATTCATCCTCAATTCCCTTCGACACATTTACAATTGTCTGTGCCTCTGTTATGTAAGGTGCGACACGTTTCGCCGTGCTTCTGATAAATGGCGATGGAACGACCATCACGAGAAGCTCTGCATCCTTGCACACCTCCTGCTCATCTGTCGTAAAACGCACCGAATCCGGCAGCTTCACGCCAGGCAGCTTCGTCAGATGCTCCCGTTTCGTGTCAAGCATCTCAATTTCCTTTTCGTCCACAGACCAGACAGTAATATCATGTCCATTGTCTGATAACAGTACCGTCAACGCTGTACCCCAGCTTCCGGCACCCAATATACCGATCTTCATACGTTAACCCCCTTTATGAAACCGCTTTTTTCGCGCCTAATTTATTTTCCTCATGATGCAACAGCCGCACGATGTTCGCATGATGCCGCACGATTGCCATTCCGCAGATCACCGCTACCACGATCACGCTCTCCACCATCGCATGATACGATGGTGCACTCGCCAGATCAAAGCCGTATTTCCCATGGAATGCGAAGATCGCATACTCGATACAGAACATCGTCACGATGGTGATGGAACCAAGGGAGACATATCTGGTAATCGCTACGATCACAATAAACGCAATCAAACAACTGACGATAATCACAGGATCTAAGAAACCAACGATAATCCCAGCGGTTGTCGCAATTCCCTTTCCTCCCTTAAAATGCAGATAACAAGGGAAGTTATGTCCAAGCACTGTGCCAAGTCCGGCATAGGCAAGATACAGATACACCTCGTTTGGATACAAATGTCCGATCACAACATGCACGATCGCACTGATGATGATTGCCTTGAACAGATCGCCGATAAATACGATCAGTCCGGCTTTCTTTCCGAGTACCCGGAGGGCATTCGTCGTTCCAGCGTTGCCGCTTCCATGCTCTCTAATATCAATGCCTTTCATTCTTCCATAGATATACGATGTCTGAAGCAGTCCAAATGCATAGCCTGCCACCAGACAGATCACTCTCGCTAGTATCATGATTATTTTTCTTTCCTCTCCCGTATAATGAACTTCAGCGGCGTTCCCTTAAATCCAAACGCCTCCCGTATTTTATTCTCGATGTATCTCGTATAAGAAAAATGCATCAGTTCTTTATCATTGACAAAGATGACAAACGTCGGCGGCTTCACAGAAACCTGTGTGATATAGTAAAGTCTCAGGCGTTTACCCTTGTCTGAAGGTGGCTGGTTCAAAGCAACTGCCTCTGCCATGATCTCATTTAAGACACCGGTTGCCACACGAAGCGAATGGTTCTCGATAACCATGTCAATCGTCTCAAAAAGCTTCGGCAGACGCTGACCGGT
>ENA-OYZA01000077-OYZA01000077.1-human-gut-metagenome-genome-assembly--contig:-NODE-77-length-26443-cov-8.502198_pt1 | contig 26443 bp, 20 predicted proteins | sample MGYA00243257_ERZ653465 | MGnify/ENA primary metagenome ERZ653465 (study PRJEB26926, sample SAMN06164939) | human gut metagenome | biome: ENVO:00009003; feature: ENVO:2100002; material: ENVO:00002003...
CCGCCAGCCTTTCTACCTATATATGGCCCACTATGCGGTCCACGCGCCCTACGACGAGGACATCCGCTTCACCGCCCGCTACCGGGGACGCTACGACAGGCAGCTCGACGCCCCGCTCAACGAGAGCGAGACGCGCTACGCCGCCCTGGTCGAGGGGATGGACAAGAGTCTGGGCGACCTGCTCGACTTTCTGGAGCAGTCCCCCGAAACGGCCCGCAACACGATCATCCTCTTCATGTCCGACAACGGCGGACAGGGGCTCAACAACACCCGACAGGGTGTCGAGAACCGCGACCCGAACTATCCGGCACGCGCCGGCAAGGGATCGGCCTTTCTGGGCGGCGTCCGCGAACCGATGATGGTCTCGTGGCCGGGCGTCGTCGCGGGCGGCACGTCGTGCGACCAACCGGTGATGATCGAGGACTTCTTCCCGACGATCCTCGAACTGGCCGGCATCAGGCACTGCACCACGCGGCAGAAGGTTGATGGCCGAAGCTTCGCCGGGGTGCTGCGCAACCCCCGGGAGCGTTACGAGCGCCCGATCGTCTGGCACTTCCCCAACCTGTGGGGCGAGACCCAGAATCAGGAGGAGGGCTACGGAGCCTATTCGGCCTACCTCGAGGGCGACTACCACCTGATCTATACCTGGGAGACAGGCCGGCTGCGCCTCTACGACATCCGGCACGACATCGGCGAGCAGCATGACCTGGCCGCCGAACGCCCCGAAACGGTCCGCCGCCTGGCGCGCCGCCTCTCGCAGCGGTTGCGCGAAGCCGACGCACAGCGCCCCTCGTTCCGTGCGACGGGCGAACCCTGCCCGTGGCCCGACGAGGCGGCCCGCAACGCCACACACAAACAGTAACCGACCGACACAACAGCTAAATCCAAAAATATGTTCGACAAATTCTCCGGACGCCACATCGGCGTCACCCGCCCCGAAGACCTGAAAGCGATGCTCGACACGATCGGCGTCGGCTCGGTCGATGAGCTGATCGCGCAAGTCATCCCCGCCTCGATCCGGCTCAAGAAACCCCTTGCCCTCCCCTCCGAGGGCATGAGCGAATACGAATTCGCCGCCCACATCCGCGCACTGGCCGACCGCAACCGCTGCCTGCGCTCATTCATCGGCATGGGCTACTACCCGTGCGCCGTACCGGCCGCCGTCTCGCGCAACGTCTTCGAGAACCCCGCCTGGTACACCTCCTACACCCCCTATCAGGCCGAGATCTCGCAGGGACGCCTCGAGGCGCTGCTCAATTTCCAGACGGCCGTCATCTCGCTCACGGGCATGGAGATCGGCAACTGCTCGCTGCTCGACGAGGGCACGGCCGCAGCCGAGGCCATGCTGATGATGTTCGCGCTGCGTTCGCGCGAGGCGGTCAAGGAGGGGCGCAACCAGCTCTTCGTGGACCGCAACATCTTCCCGCAGACGCTCGACGTGCTGCTGACGCGCAGCGAACCGTTCGGCATCGAGCTGATCATCGACGACTACAACGACTACGAGTTCTCGGGCAAGGAGTTCGGCGCCATCGTCCAGTATCCGGCCGCCGACGGCGAGGTCCGCGACTACGCCGACTTCACCGCCGCGGCACATGCCAAGGGGGCCCTCGTCACGGCCGCCTGCGACCTGCTCTCGCTCGCCCTGCTGAAGGCTCCGGGCGAGTGGGGTGCCGACATCGCCGTGGGTTCCACGCAGCGTCTGGGCACCCCGATGGGCTTCGGAGGTCCCTCGGCCGGCTACATGACCACGCGCGAGGCTTTCAAGCGCAACATGCCGGGCCGCATCATCGGCGTCTCGGTGGACCGTCTGGGCAACCGCGCCCTGCGCATGGCGCTCCAGATGCGCGAACAGCACATCAAGCGCGAACGCGCCACGTCGAACATCTGCACGGCCTCGGCCCTGATGGCCTCGATGGTCGGTTTCTACTGCGTCTACAACGGCCCCGAGGGGCTGCTCCGCGCCGCCCGCACGGCCCACGAGGCCGCCGAGACGGTGGCCCGCGCCCTGGAGGCCATGGACTACCGGCTCGCCTCCAAATGCTTCTTCGACACGCTTGAGGTCGAGGCCGAGGCGGCCGTCGTCCAGTCGCTCGCACTCGAGGCAGGCATCAACTTCTACTATCCGTCGGAGGGTTCGGTACGCATGTCGTTCGACGAGGTGACGACCCCCGCCGAAATCGAGACGGTCATCGGCATCTTCAGCGCCGCCAAGGGACGCAAGGTCAAGGCCGTAAAGGCCGCCGCCGGCGAGGAGACGATTCCCGTTTCGCTGCGCCGCCAGTCGGCCTACCTGACCGAACCGGTCTTCAACCGCTACCGCTCGGAGAGCGCCCTGATGCGTTACATCAAGACGCTCGAGCTGCGCGACATCTCGCTGGCCAACTCGATGATCTCGCTCGGGTCGTGCACCATGAAGCTCAACGCCGCGGCGCTCATGCAGCCGCTCTCGCTGGCCGGCTTCCAGATGATGCACCCCTTCGCCCCGGCCGATCAGGCCGAAGGCTACATGGAGTTGATCGCCGAGCTCGAAAAGGACCTGGCCACGATCACGGGCTTTGCCGCCTGCTCGCTCCAGCCCAACTCGGGCGCCGCCGGCGAATACTCCGGCCTGATGGTCATCCGCGCCTACCACCAGAGCCGCGGCCAGGGCTACCGCAACGTGGTGCTGATTCCCGCATCGGCCCACGGCACGAACCCCGCGTCGGCAGCCATGGCCGGCATGAAGATCGTCACGGTGGCCTGCGACGCGAACGGCAACATCGACGTGGCGGACCTCGAGGCCAAAGCCAAAGAGCACGCCTCGGAGCTGTGCGGACTGATGGTCACCTACCCCTCGACGCACGGCGTCTTCGAGAGCCGCATCCGCGAGATCGTCGATGCCGTGCACGACGCCGGCGGACAGGTCTACATGGACGGTGCGAACATGAACGCCCAGGTGGGACTGACCAACCCCGGCTACATCGGGGCCGACGTCTGCCACCTGAACCTCCACAAGACCTTCGCCATGCCGCACGGAGGCGGCGGCCCGGGCGTCGGTCCGATCTGTGTGGCCGAACACCTCAAGGCGTTCCTGCCGACCCACCCGATCGTCGCCACGGGCGGCGAAGAGGGCATCACGGCCGTCTCGTCGGCTCCGTGGGGCTCGGCCATGCTGCTGCCGATCACCTACGGCTACATCAAGATGCTCGGCGAGGAGGGACTGCGCCACGCCACCGAGATGGCCATCGTCAATGCCAACTACATGTCTTCGGCCCTCAAGTCGGAATACCGCACCTACTACTCGGGTGAAACGGGCCGCGTGGGCCACGAGATGATCCTCGACCTGACGCACTTCAAGAAGGAGTACAACATCGACTGCGGCGACATCGCCCACCGCCTGATGGACTACGGCTTCCACGCCCCGACGCTCTCGTTCCCCGTGCACGAGACGCTGATGGTCGAGCCCACGGAGTCGGAGCCCAAGGAGGAGATGGACCGCTTCATCGAGGCCCTCGTCCGGATCAAGCGCGAATGCGAGGCCGCCGTCGGAGAGGCCGACAACGTCGTGGTGAACGCTCCCCATACGGCCGTTGAGCTGGCCGGCGAGTGGGGACATCCCTACTCGCGCATGGAGGCCGCTTTCCCGCTCGAATGGGTGCGCCACGCCAAGTTCTTCCCCTATGTAACCAAGATCGACAACGGCTACGGAGACCGCAACCTCTGCTGCCGCAACTGCGAGTAACCCCGGCCTGCGGCCGGGAGCAGAATCCCGAAGCGGGGACCGGTGTTCCGGTCCCCGCTTTTTCATCCCCGGAAGCCCCTCACGCTCCGGACGGCACGATTATTTCGGGCGATTATTTGGCAACTCGCCCCGAAGTGCTTATCTTTGTCGGGATATGCCCGCCGGCGCCGGTCTGCCGAGAAGGGAAGCCGGGGGCAATACACGGAAACACAACAACAAAACAGAACATACACGTATGAAAGTAGAAAAGAACAAAATGGTCGGTGTGGACTACAAGCTCACCGTAGACGGACAGATCGCGGACCAGTCGCGTCCGGGACAACCCCTCGAATTCATCTTCGGCACGGGCATGCTGCTCCCGAAGTTCGAGGAGGCCATCGAAGGCAAGGAGCCCGGCGAGAAGGTAGCCTTCACGCTCGAGCCCAAGGACGGCTACGGCGAGCTGATCGCCGAGGCGATCGTGGACCTGCCGAAGAACATCTTCATGGTGGACGGCAAGCTGGCCGAGGACATCCTCTTCGTCGGCAGCCAGGTGCCCATGAGCGACGCCCAGGGCAACCGCATGATGGGCATCGTCAAGGAGGTGGGCGACGAGCACGTCAAGATGGACTTCAACCACCCGATGGCCGGCAAGACCCTCAACTTCGAGGTCGAGGTGGTCTCGGTGCGCGACGTCACGCCCGAGGACCTGCAGGGCCACTGCTCCTGCGGTTCGTGCGGCGACGGCTGCGACGACGGCTGCTGCGAGGATCACGGACACGGACACTGCAACTGCCACTAAACCGCACCGGCCGGGAACTCCCGGCCCCAAACCGACAGGACGGGACCTTCTTCGGAACGGTCCCGTCTTCCGTAACCGACCTCGCACGATGTACACCCTCGGCCAATACCTCTTCTCGCTCGACGATCCGCACGGACTGCTGCGGACGCTCGACGGTCTGGAGCCCGAACGCGGTGCGGACGGGCGCCCCGTCCACGCCGTCGGGAACTCGGCCGCCGTCTTCCGCGTCCGCTGCGGCGGCCGGCGGATGGCTCTGCGCTGCTTCCTGCGGCCGATGCGCCACCTGCGCGAGATCTACGGAGAGCGGCTGCACGAGCGGGAGCTCTTCCTCTACACCGCCCCGGACAAGGGGTTCTGGACGGATGTCGTGCTGACCGACTGGATCGAGGGGCCGACGCTCCGCGAGGCGATCGACCGGGCCGTCGCGGATGGCGACGCGGTCCGCCTCGGGGAACTGGCCCGGCGCTTCGACGCGCTGGCCGCCGAGCTGATCGCCGACGATACGGCCCACGGGGATCTGAAGCCCGAGAACCTGGTTGTCGGGGCGGATGGCCAGCTCCACCCGATCGACCTCGACGCAATGTTCCTCCCCGCCTTCGCCGGGGAGCGCAGCCCCGAACTGGGTACAGCAGCCTACCAACACCCCGCCCGCACGGAAGAGACGTTCGACGAGCGGATCGACGATTACCCGGCGGCGCTGATCTCCACGGCGCTCCATGCACTGGCCGCCGACCCCGGGCTGGGCGCAAGGTACGCCGGGTCGGACGGGCTGCTGTTCAACCCCGCCCGAATCCCCCGCGAGGCGGCCTATCGCGAAGTCGTCGCCCTCTTCGAACTCCGCGGCATGGCAGTGCAGTACCGCATCGCCCGCCTGCTGGAGACCCCCGTCCCACAGCTTCCCGGCCTCGGAGAGCTGCTCCGGGAGGCAGTCCGGATGGCAGAACGGCCCGAGAGCTCGTCCGACCCTGCCGGACCGCAGCCCGAACTCTTCGAGCGGGAGGGCCGCTGGGGCTTCCGCCTTGCGGGTCAGGTCGTCATTCCGCCGCTCTACGACAACGGATTCGACTTCACGGAAGGGCTGGCAGCCGTCCGTCTCGGACAGACGTGGCACTACATCGACCCGGCGGGCCGCACCCGCCTTTCGTGTCCCGGCTGCCAAGCCGTGAAACCCTTCCGCAACGGCCGGGCGCAGATCGTCCGCAACGGCCGCAGGGCTGCAATCGACCCGTCGGGGCGCATCTTGGAGAATTGACACCAATTGCCTATATTTGCATCTGATTAACCAATCGACGCAATGGCTTCATTCAGACATCCGACCCCCGAAGAGATCGCCGCACTCGAAGCGCTCGGCAACTCGGCCGAGGCGTGGTCCCAGATCCGTGTGACGGAGGACTTTCGGCCGCACCAGCTTCTCCAGGCTCGCCTCGAGGGGATTGTCGAGATCGGCCCGGGCGCCCGCGTGATCCGCTCGCGCGTAAGCAACTACCGCATCGGAGAGGGATCGCTCGTCGAAGGCGTCACGGCGCTCGAATGCCGCTCGCGCTCGTCATTCGGCAACGGTGTCCCGGTAGCCACGATGAACGAATGCGGCGGCCGCACCGTGAAGATCTTCGATACGATGTCGGCCCAGATCGCCTACCTGATGGCCGTCTACCGCCACCGGCCGCAAGCCATCGCCGCCCTGGAACGTATGATCGACGCGTACGCCGGGAACCGGGCCTCGGAGATGGGCGAGGTGGGCCGCAACTGCCGGATCGTCGGCGCCCGCTTCATCCGCGAAGTGCGCATCGGCGACAACGTCACCGTCGATGGAGCCTCGATGCTCTGCAACGGAACGCTCTGCGACGGCGTCCGGATCGGCGTGGATGTCAAGGCCTACGACTTCATCGCGGCCGAAGGAGCCCGGATCGACAACGGAGCAACGGTCGAACGCTGCTTCGTGGGCGAGAACTGCCGTCTGGACAAGGGATTCTCGGCCGCCGAATCGCTCTTCTTCGCCAACTCCCACTGCGAGAACGGCGAGGCGGCATCGATCTTTGCCGGGCCCTACACCGTCTCGCACCACAAATCCTCGCTGCTGATCGCCGGCATGTTCTCGTTCTTCAACGCCGGCAGCGGCTCGAACCAGAGCAACCACCTGTTCAAGAGCGGCGCCGTACACCAGGCCGTGCACCCGCGCGGCTGCAAGTTCGCCTCCGGGGCCTACGTCATGTCGCCGGCCCTCGAAGGTGCCTTCACGATGGTCATGGGGCACCACACCCACCACCATGACACCTCGGCGTTTCCCTTCTCGTATCTGATCGAAAAGCAGGAGCGATCGTTCCTCATGCCCGGTGCCAACCTGACGAGCTACGGCACCGTGCGCGACCTGGAGAAGTGGCCCGCACGCGACGGCCGGACCGTACAACGCGACGCGATCAACTTCGAGGCCTGCAACCCCTACCTCACCGGGGCCATGCTGCAGGCCGTGGATGCGCTCCATGGCCTCGAGGAGCAGGATCCCGATGCTGCGGAATACCCCTGCAACAAGACCGTCATCCGTGCTGCGGCACTCCGCCGCGGCCTGAAACTGTACAACAAGGCGATCGTCGCCGCCCTGGGGCAGATGCTCGACCGCGGTGAATCGTCCGAACGTTACAACGGAGGCGGCCGGTGGCTCGACATCGCCGGCCAGTACGTCACCAAACGCGAGGTCGAGGCGCTGCTCGACGCCCTGGAAGAGGGCCGGCTGACGACCCCCGCCGAGGTGGACAACCGCTTCCGCGTCTTCTTTGTCCACTACGACGACTACGCCCACAGTTGGGCCGAGCAGACCTGCGCCGCCCTGCTGGGCCACACCCCGTCGGTCGGGGAGCTCAACGACTTCATCGCGGCCGGCCGCAACGCCGCCGACACACTCCGCCGCATGACCGACGCCGACCGCGAGCGGGACTGCGCCCCCGAGCTGTCGGTCAGCTACGGACTCGACGGCGACGACAACGACCGCATGGCCGACTACCGCGCCGTCCGCGGACTGAACGAACCCTGAGACCACCATGTATACGCAAAGCATCACCCGGCGGCACCGCACCGCCTTTCTGCTGGCCATCGACGGCTCGGGTTCGATGGCCGAAGAGATCCGTTTCCGGGGACGGACTTCGACCAAGGCCGAAGCCGTGGCCGCCATCGCCAACGAGCTGCTCTTCGAACTCATCGAGCGGGCCCGCCGCAGCGACGGCGTCCGCGACTACTACGACATCGCCCTGATCGGCTACTCGGGCGACGACGAGGTCTACCCGCTCCTGCCCGGAGGCCGCGAGATGGTCTCCGTGACGGAACTGGCCGGAATCGCCCCGACCCTGCGCCGCACTGCGGTCGAATGCCGGCTGCCCGACGGCGGCATTGCCCTGCGCGAAGTGACCGTCCCGACCTGGATCGAGCCCCACGCCGTCGGGCAGACCCCGATGTGCGAGGCGTTGCGCCGCATCCGCGACCTGGCGGCCGCATGGTGTGCCGACCCGGCACACGCCGAAAGTTTCCCGCCCGTCGTCTTCCACATCACCGACGGCGAGGCGACCGACTGCGACGATGAGGAGCTGCGCACCGTCGCCGGACAGATCCGCGATCTGGGCACCACCGACGGGAAGGTGCTGCTGATCAACATCCACATCGCCGCCGATGCGGAAGGACGCAGCGTCTTCTTCCCCTCGGAAGAGGAGAGCGCCTACCCGAACCGTTACGCCGCCCTGCTCTGCGACTGTTCGAGCGTCATGCCCGAAGTCTTCGAGGCGGCGATCCGCGAGGCGAAGGGGCCCGGAGCCCTGCCGCCCTTCCGCGGCGTAAGCTACAACGCCTCGGCCGACCAGCTCGTCGCCATGCTCAACATCGGCTCCATCAGCGTCAAAACCGAATAGCCATGACCCCTACGCTCGGAATCTTCCGGCAGGCCCTGCAGACGCCCGACCTGTCGCTGGCCACCCTTACGGAGGCCCATGCCGCAACCGGCGCCGACGGCATGCCCCGCCTGATGCGGACCACCCGCTTCGCCGAGGCCGAAATTTCGTGGCATGGAGCACACTGGCTGCTCTTCATGCCCCTCTCGCCGGCAGCCCTCGCCGCCGTGGAGCGCACGGCCTCGCAGACAGCCCGCCTCAACACGGAACTGCTCACCGAATACCGGATCCTGCCCGACGAACTCCGCTGGGTCGATGCCTCGGGCGTCCCCCGCGCCACGTCGCTCATCCTCCAGCGGCTGCCCGAGGGGCGCACTTTCGACGAGGCGCTGCTCACCGTACCGGCCGAACGGCTGGCCGAAGCGCTCGGCGAACTTCGCGACGGACTCGGCAAGTTGGGCTTCTCGCACAACAACCTGCGGCCCGAGAACCTGCGCTGGACCGGCACCCGCTTCGTCCCGCTGCGCTACCACGACGCCCGGTTCGGGACGCCGGGCGGCGACGATGCGGCATTCGAGGCGCTGCTCGAGCGGATCCGGCTCTCGGCCGGCACTGAAACACTCTCCGATGCGGCGGCCTCCTATACCGCCCTGCCCCGCTTCGACGGCCACCGCTGGGTGAGCCACATCTTCGAGGGGCTGGTCTGCGTCGAGGACGAAGGCGGCTATGGATTCGTCGATACGGAGAACCGGGAGGTCATCCCCGCCCGGTTCCGCTGGGCCGGCGATTTCCACGAAGGCCGCGCCGAGGTGGAGACCGACACGGGCATGGGACTCATCGACCGCGAGGGCCGTTACGTCATCCCGCCCCGCTACGAGATCGTGGACTACGACCCGGCAGAGAGCATCGTCCGCGTGCGCCTCGACGGCCGCTGGGCGCTGTTCGACCACCTCGGGCACCGGCTGACCGAATTCGGGGACATCGAGGCCGAAGCCTGAACGGCAGACACACCCGGGCGGAGGGTTTTCCGCCACAACATACGGAACAACAACACAAAAAACGAATACAATGGAAAAGGTAAAAGTTCTGATCATCGGCAGCGGACCCGCCGGGTACACCGCCGCCATCTACACCTCGCGTGCCAACCTTCAGCCGGTGCTCTACGAAGGCATCGAGCCGGGCGGACAGCTCACGACGACCACCGAAATCGAAAACTTCCCGGGATACCCTGAAGGCGTGGACGGCAACCAGATGATGGCCGACCTGCGCCGCCAGGCCGAACGGTTCGGCACGGAGATCCGCACGGGCCAGATCACGAAGATCGACCTCTCGGCCCGCCCGTTCCACGTCACCGTGGACGGCACGACGGAACTCGAGGCCGAGGCGGTGATCGTCGCCACGGGAGCCTCGGCCAAGTACCTCGGGCTGCCCTCCGAGACGAAGTTCCGCGGACAGGGAGTCAGCGCCTGCGCCACATGCGACGGGTTCTTCTACCGCAAGAAGGACGTGGCCGTCGTCGGCGGCGGCGACACGGCCTGCGAGGAGGCCACCTACCTCGCCTCGCTGTGCCGCAAGGTCTACATGATCGTCCGCAAGCCCTACCTGCGCGCCTCGAAGGCCATGCAGGAGCGAGTCTTCCGCACGGAGAACATCGAGGTGCTCTTCGAGCACAACACCGCCGAGGTGCTGGGCGACGACTCCGGCGTGACGGGCGCCCTGCTGCGCAGGAACGACGGAGAGGAGCGCACGATCGACATCTCGGGCTTCTTCCTCGCCATCGGCCACCATCCCAACACGGAGCTCTTCGCCGGACAGCTCGAGCTCGATGCCGAAGGCTACATCCGCACCGAGCCGGGCACCTCGAAGACCTCGGTCGAGGGCGTCTTCGCCGCGGGCGACGTAAAGGACCCCCACTACCGCCAGGCCATCACCGCCGCCGGTTCGGGCTGCATTGCCGCACTCGACTGCGAACGCTTCCTGCTGCGATAAAAACCAAAAAAACGGTTCAATGAAACACATCCCCATCCTTGCAAGTATCCTGAGTGCCGCCTGCGCCCTGAGCTCATGCGCCGTAGAGACCACCTACATCGGCAAGGCCTATCCGGCAACCGATAATCCGGAACTGTTTTTCAGCTGGAACGATGTACCCGGCGACTACGAAACCATGGGACACATGACGGCCACACCCCAGTTCTTCGGCAACCTTGAGGATGCACAGAAAGCCATCGAAAAACGGGCCCGCGAAAAGGGGGCCGACGCCGTGGTATTCGAAGGCATCGGACAGTCGGTATCCAACCCGACCTACACGACCACCGAGCACATCGAGAAGAACGGCGACGGCAGCAGCACCCGCACGGCCACAACCAAGCGCGATGCCGCAGTCTCGTACCAGCTCAAAGCGACCCTCATCAAATTCCGGCGATAACCCATGAGTTTTGCGGTCACCATACTCGGCAGCTCTTCGGCCAAGCCCACGCCCGACCGGCATCCGTCGGCCCAGGCGGTGAACATCCACGAGCAGTATTACCTCGTGGATGCGGGCGAAGGCGTGCAGCAGCAGCTCGTCCGCTACGGCATCAACCCGCTGAAGCTCCGCGCCGTATTCATCTCGCACCTGCACGGGGATCACGTCTACGGGCTCTTCCCGCTGATCTCGACCCTCGGGCTCTACGGGCGTCGGACGCCGCTCGACGTCTTCGCCCCGGCCCCCTTCGGCGAGATTCTCGAAAGCCACCTGCGCTACTTCGACACGGAGCTGCCCTACGAGGTCCTCTGGCACGAGGTGCGGACCACCGAACACGCGCTGCTGTATGAGAACCGCACGCTCGAGGTGTGGAGCATCCCGCTGCGCCACCGGGTGCCGTGCGCCGGATTCCTCTTCCGCGAAAAGAAGCCGCCGCTCAACGTGGACAAGTTCCAGATCGTGAAGTACGGCCTCTCGATCGCCCAGATCACCGCGGCCAAACGCGGCGAGGCGGTACGGCTCGACGACGGCACGGAGCTCGAGAACGGCATGCTGACCTACCGGCCCTATGCGCCGCGGTCGTATGCCTACCTCTCGGACACGAACTTCTCGGCCAAAGCCGCGGAGCTGTGCCGGGGCGTCGATCTGATGTACCACGAGGCGACCTATGCCGCTGCCGAACAGCGCTCGGCCCGTGACCGGGGGCACTCGACGACGACCGATGCCGCAAAGGCGGCGCTGAAGGCCGGAGCCCGGAGGCTGGTGATCGGACACTACTCGTCACGCTACAAGGATGAAGGGCAGCTGGTCGAGGAGGCCCGGGCGCTCTTCCCCGAGAGTTATGCCGCCCGTGAGGGGACCACATTCACCATCGAAAAGCGACCATGACCAAAGCCGAAATACAACTCGTCCGCGCACTGGCCGACAAACGCGGCCGCACGGAACACGGACTCTTCATCGCCGAGGGAGAAAAGCTCATCGGCGAGCTGCGCGCCTCGCACCTCCGCGTGCGCAGGATCTTCGCCCTCGAGGGGCTCTTCGAGGGTCCGGAGACCGAAACAGTCTCTCCGCGCGACATGGAGCGGATCTCGCAGCTCAAGACCCCCTCGAACTCGCTGGCCCTCGTCGAGATTCCCCACCACAGGCTCGATGCGGAGCACCTCGGCAACCACCTTACGCTGGCGCTCGACGAGGTGCAGAACCCCGGCAACCTGGGGACGATCATCCGCCTCGCGGACTGGTTCGGAATCGGCGACATCGTCTGCTCCGAGGGTTCGGCCGACTGTTTCAACCCCAAGGTGGTGCAGGCGACGATGGGGGCCATCCTCCGCGTACGGATCCACTACACCCCGCTCGCGCCGCTGCTCGCAGGAGCCGCCGCACGGGGCGTGGCCGTCTACGGTACGTTCCTCGACGGAGAAGACATCTACTCGGCCGACCTCACGCCGGGCGGGATCGTCGTGATGGGCAACGAGGGGCGCGGCGTGACCGACGCGGTCGCCCGGACGGTCACCCGAAGGCTCTTCATCCCCCCGTATCCGGCCGGAAGGGAGGGCTCCGAATCGCTCAATGTCGCCATGGCGACGGGCATCGTCTGCTCGGAGTTCCGCCGGCGAGCGCTCCGCTGACCGCCCGCCGCACCGGGCACGCGACCCGCACATCGGAATGCGGAGGCGCCGGGAGACCGGCGTCTCCGCACTTTTTTCGCGCAATTCGCCGCGCAAACTGTTTGCACATTCTGAATATTTTGTACTTTTGTAGATTGAAACACACACGACTATGTCGGAACACAGACTCAAGATAGGCATCACGCAGGGTGATCCGAACGGCATCGGCTGGGAGGTGATTCTCAAGGCGCTGGGCGACCCGCGCATGACGGAACTCTTCACTCCGGTCGTCTACGGATCGCCGAAAGCCGCCGCCTTTTACCGAAATACGCTCCGCGATGCGGAACCCGTCGCATTCGTCCCGGCTGCCTCGGCCGCCGAAGCCCGCCGCGGGAAGGTCAATCTCGTGACGGCCGGAGAGGTCGCCGCCGTGGAGCCCGGGAAGCCCACGCCCGAAGCGGGCCGCGCCGCCGTCGAGGCGCTGCGCACCGCCGTCGAGGATCTGAAGGCCGGGCATATCGACGCCGTGGTCACCGCCCCCTTCGACAAGGAGACGGTCCAGAGCGACGATTTCCGCCACACGGGCCACACGGAGTTCTTCGGAGAGGCATTCGGGGGCGAGCCGATGATGATCATGTGCAGCGACGTGCTGCGCGTGGGGCTCGTCACCAAACACATCCCCGTTTCGGAGATCGCCCGGAGCATCTCGCGCGAGAAGATCGTCCGCGACCTCGAGACCCTGCGGCGTTCGCTCATCGAGGACTTCGGCATCGTCGAGCCGCGCATCGCCGTGATGGCGCTCAACCCCCATGCCGGCGACGGCGGGCTGTTGGGCCGCGAGGAGGAGGAGACGATCCGCCCGGCCATTGTCGAGGCCTTCAACAAGGGGATTCTCGCCTTCGGCCCCTTCGCTGCCGACGGGCTCTTCGCCGGAGGCGGATACGCCCGCTACGACGGCATCCTGGCCATGTACCACGACCAGGGACTGGCTCCGTTCAAGAGCCTCTCGCCCGACGGCGTGAACTTCACCGCAGGGCTTACGGCCGTACGCACCTCGCCCGACCACGGCACGGCGTTCGACATCGCCGGACAGGACCGCGCCGACGCGCAGTCGATGCGCAACGCCATCTACACGGCCATCGACGTCGTGCAGCGCCGCCGCGCCTGGGCCGAATGGACCCGCAACCCCCTGCCGCGCGCCGAACGCGAGAAGAGCTCGCGCGACGTCTCTCTCAAGGAGCTGCCGCAGACCGAAAAGGAGTAAAGAGAAAAACAAAGGGCAAACCGGAGGCGTATTCCGTCTCGTAATTGTGGAAGCGCCGAAGGCCCCAAAAACTTAATTCATACCATTTTTATGATCAAAATCACTTTCCCCGACGGATCGGTACGGGAGTACGCCGAAGGGACAACCGCCTACCAGATCGCGGAGAGCATCAGCCCTCGTTTAGCTGCTGACTCGCTGGCGGCCTCGGTAAACGGCGCGACGGTAGACATGACGCGCCCGATCGAAGCCGACGCTTCGGTCAAATTCTACAAGTGGGACGACGACGAGGGCAAGCACGCCTTCTGGCACACGTCGTCGCACCTGCTGGCCGAGGCCCTCGAGAACCTCTACCCGGGCATCAAGTTCGGCATCGGCCCCGCCATCGAGAACGGATTCTACTACGACGTCGATTCCCCGACGCCCATCACCGAAGCCGATCTCCCGCGAATCGAACAGAAGATGCAGGAGCTCTCCCGCAACAAGGAGCAGCTCATCCGCCGCGAGGTCCCCAAGGCCGAAGCCCTCAAGACCTTCACCGAAAAGGGCGACCAGTACAAGGTCGAACTCATCACGGACCTCGAGGACGGCACCATCTCCTTCTATACGAACGGTGCGTTCACGGACCTCTGCCGCGGCCCGCATATTCCCAACACGGGCTACATCAAGGCCATCAAGCTGACCTCCGTGGCCGGAGCCTACTGGCGCGGCAACGAGAAGAACAAGATGCTCACGCGTATCTACGGCATCTCGTTCCCCAAGAAGTCGATGCTCGACGAGTACCTCCAGATGATGGAAGAGGCCAAGAAGCGCGACCACCGCAAGCTGGGCAAGGACCTCGAGCTGTTCACCTTCTCGCAGCGCGTGGGCCAGGGTCTTCCGCTCTGGCTGCCGAAGGGCGCCGCACTGCGCGACCGTCTGGAGCAGTTCCTGCGCAACGTGCAGAAGGAGTACGGCTACCAGCAGGTCATCACCCCGCACATCGGCAACAAGGAGCTCTACGTCACCTCGGGCCACTATGCCAAGTACGGCAAGGACTCCTTCCAGCCGATCCACACCCCGATCGAGGGCGAGGAGTACCTGCTCAAGCCGATGAACTGCCCGCACCACTGCGAGATCTACCGTTCGAAGCCCCGTTCATACAAGGAGCTGCCGGTCCGTCTGGCCGAGTTCGGAACGGTCTACCGCTACGAGCAGTCGGGCGAGCTCCACGGACTGACCCGAGTGCGCGGTTTCACGCAGGACGACGCCCACCTGTTCGTCCGCCCCGACCAGCTGCTCGAGGAGTTCGAGCGCGTGATCGACATCGTGCTCTATATCTTCCGCACGCTGAAGTTCGACAGCTATACGGCACAGATTTCGCTGCGTGACCCGAACAACCGCGAGAAGTACATCGGTTCGGACGAGAACTGGGAGAAGGCCGAGTCGGCCATCATGCAGGCCGCCAAGGAGAAGGGTCTCAACACGGTCGTGGAGTACGGCGAAGCTGCCTTCTACGGACCGAAACTCGACTTCATGGTCAAGGACGCCATCGGCCGCAAGTGGCAGCTGGGCACCATCCAGGTGGACTACAACCTCCCGGAGCGCTTCGACCTGACGTACAAGGGCGCCGACGACAAGCTCCACCGCCCGATCATGATCCACCGCGCGCCGTTCGGCTCGATGGAGCGCTTCGTGGCCGTGCTGCTCGAGCACACCGGCGGCAAGTTCCCGCTGTGGCTCTCGCCCGAGCAGGTCGTCGTGCTTCCCATCTCGGAGAAGTTCAACGACTACGCCCACAAGGTTTCGGACTACCTCAACGCCAACGACATCCGCTCGGAGGTCGATGACCGCAACGAGAAGATCGGCCGCAAGATCCGCGACAACGAGCTCAAGCGCATCCCCTACCTGCTGATCGTCGGCGAGAAGGAGGAGGCCGAGGAACTCGTCTCGGTCCGTGCCCAGGGCGAAGGCGACAAGGGCCAGATGACCATGGAGGCTTTCCGCGACTTCCTCTCGGGACTCGTCAAGCAGGAGGTCGAGGCCAACCGCCTGAAAAAGGAGTAACCGTCCTCACCGCCGAACACCCGTCCCGGAGTCGTCCGGGGCGGGTGGCGGAGGCGGAGACCATATTATTTAATATTAACTAATACTTTACAACTATCGCAGCACCGAAACCATTCCCGCCGAGGCCGTTCAACCCCGGGAATAACAGACCGAAACCGGCATCGGACAACCGCTTCGGACGCAGATTGCCCGAAAAGGAGAATCCGCACCGCATCAACGAACAGATCACGGCTCCCGAAGTACGCGTCGTCGGAGACAACGTGGAACAGCCGCAGGTCATGCCGATCCGCGACGCTCTGCGCCTTGCGGACGAGATGGAATTGGACCTCATCGAGATCTCGCCCAAGGCGGATCCTCCCGTCTGCCGCATTGCCGACTACCAGAAGTTCCTCTACCAGCAGAAGAAGAAGGCCAAAGAGCTGAAGGCCAACCAGGCGAAGGTGACCGTCAAGGAGATCCGTTTCGGTCCCCAGACCGACGACCACGACTACAACTTCAAGCTCAAGCACGCCATGAACTTCCTCAAGGAGGGCTCGAAGGTCAAGGCCTATGTCTTCTTCCGCGGTCGCTCGATCGTCTTCAAGGAGCAGGGTGAAATCCTCCTGCTGCGCTTTGCCACCGACCTCGAGGAGGTGGCCAAGGTGGAGATGATGCCCAAGCTCGACGGCAAGAAGATGAACATGATGCTCGCACCCAAGTCGAAAAAGTAACCGCACGGTCCCGCGGGACCGGTTGCGACAACCGACAACAGCCGCCGCTGCAGGTTCCGGACAGGAACTTCGCAGCGGCGCCGTTTTTACCGCCGCCTGCCGCCGTTCCGCAGCCGGGAGACTCCTCCGTATTGCCCGGTCCGGGATTTTTCGTATCTTTGCTACGGTGTTCCGGCAGGCGGACCGAACCGTCCGCCGGATCCCGCAAACCGAACTCCGGGAATGACAGACAACGACATCTTCCGCATCGCCGACGCAGCTTCGTTCGAGGCCGCCGCGCTCGAAACGTTCCACCGGCAGGCCGCGACGTGCCCGCCCTATTGCGAGTACCTCCGCCTCATCGGCGTGCGGCCGGATGAGGTCCGCCGCGCATGCGACATCCCGGCACTGCCCATCGAGCTGTTCAAGAGCCACGAGGTCTACTGCGCACCGACGCCGCCCGAGGCGGTCTTCACCTCGAGCGCCACGACAGGCATGGTGCCCTCGCGCCATCCGATGCGCTCGCTGGCTCTCTACGAGGAGGCCTTCCGCGGCTCGTTCCGCACCTTCTACGGCGATCCGGCCCGCTGGAGCCTCTACGCCCTGCTGCCCAACTACCTGCGCCGCAAGGGCTCATCGCTGGTCTACATGGCCGACCGCCTGATCGGCGACTGCGGCTCGGGCGGCTTCTACCTCGACGACTACGAGGCCCTGCTGCGCGACATGGCCGCAGACCCGAAGCCCAAGATTCTGCTGGGCGTGAGCTACGCCTTGTGGGATCTGGCCGAGCGCTATGCCCCGAAGCTCCGCGACACGGTGGTCATGGAGACCGGCGGCATGAAGGGCTACCGCGAGGAGCTGCCCAAGGAGGAGTTCCACCGCATCCTCTGCGAGGCCTTCGGCGTCGGGGAGATCCACTCAGAGTACGGCATGGCAGAGCTCACCTCGCAGGCCTACTCCGCGGGCGGCAACCGCTTCCGCTGCCCGGCCTGGATGCGCGTTGCGGCCCGCGACGTGAACGATCCCTTCAAACTGCTGCCGGCGGGGGCACGCGGCGGGCTGAACATCACCGACCTGGCCAACCGGTGGTCGTGCGCCTTCATCCAGACGCAGGACGTCGGGAGGGTCGCTCCCGACGGATCGTTCGTCATCGAGGGACGCATCGACCATGCCGAGATCCGAGGCTGCAACCTGCTCGTACAATGACACCAAACCACCGAAACGGCTTCCAACGCCGCGACACCGCGACGAAACGGGCCGCCCCAATACGAAAAACCGAACGCATGAAAACCGTAGCTTTCGTACCGATACGGCTCAACAGCCAACGTGTCGCGGGCAAGAACCTCCGCATGCTGGGAGGCTCCCCGCTGATGTGCCACATCCTCCGGACGCTGATGCAGGTGCCCGAGATCGACGAGGTATATGTCTTCTGCAGCGACGAACGGGTGCGCGATCTGTTGCCCGACGGGGTGCGCTTCCTGCGCCGCAGCGAAGCGCTCGACCGCGACGAGACCCTCGGCCGCGAGATCTACGACAGCTTTACGGCGCAGGTCGAAGCCGACCTCTACGTGCTGGCGCACGCCACCTCGCCCTTCATCCGGGCCGAAACCCTCTCGGAGGCGCTGCAGAAGATCCGCTCGGGCGAGCACGACTCGGCATTCAGCGCCGAGCGCATCCAGACCTTCGCCTGGTACGGCGGCCGGCCGCTCAACTACTCGCTCGACAACATCCCGCGCACGCAGACCATCGAACCGGTCTACATCGAGACCAGCGCCTTCTTCATCTTCCCGCGGGAGTTGTGGTGCAGACGCCACCGCCGCATCGGCGACCGGCCCTGGATGGCCGTCGTGGACCGCATCGAGGGGCTGGACATCGACTACCCGGAGGATTTCGCCATGGCCGAGATCATCGCCGCAAGCCGCAAGCTGCCCCAATAAGGGGCGGTTTCCGCCCGACAAAAAAAGGGACGACCTGTGCATGCAGGTCGTCCCTTTCCCGTGCAGCGGGAACGGTCAGGCGTGCGGATCATCGAGCCGCTCGTAGGCATCGATCATCGAGCCGCGGGTGCAGTTCACGATCCGCGCCCCGAGCCATGCGGCATAGTCGCGCAGCACCTCATGTCCGCGGAAGAGTTCAGCAACCTCCGCCAGGTAGGAGGCCATCGTGTAGGGTACGGGCGGCACCTTCTGGAAGATAGGCTGCGGCTCGCGCGCCGTACCGTCGTCGTAGTAGTGGCGGTCGGCGCGGCAAAGGCGGTTCCGGCCATCGACACAGAGTCCCTCGAGCAGCGTGTGGTCCACGCCGTAGAGCTCCACCCGGCGGTAGCCCAGCAGCAGGGCAATGTACTCGCCGACCTGCACCACCGTGCCGAAGTTGGCACTCCCCAGCCCGCGGCGGAAGAGGCGGAATTCGAGTGAGCGGAACCCCCGGAACAGGGTGGTATGGAACGGCACGATGCGGATCAGCGGATTGGGCAGCGCAGCCCGGTAGTCGAACCGCTCGGGGTTGTAATACTGCACGTAGAGGGTCATCGGCCACGCGACCCGCTCGTTCATCACCCGGTAGAGTTCGGCCACGCGGTCGCGCAGAGGACTGTCGCGGAAGAACATCGGGTCCGAAAGCACATAATACGACGGCCTGAGGAGCGTGAACCGCTCGTCGAGGGCGAAGTAATTGACCGCCATGAAGTCGCGGTCGCCCGGATCGCGGAGCAGCTCCGGCAGCTCCGCGGCAAGCGAGGGGCCGTTGCCCAGGATGGCCATCGTCCCCCGCGGCGTTCCGGACGTACCGGCACGCCCGACGTAGTTGCGGAAGTTCTCCTTGACAGCCATCACGGCAAAGTAAAAGGCCGTCTCGTAGAGGTTGCGCAGGAATCGGTCGAGCTTTTCGAATGGGGTCATGCGTGCGGAGTTTTATTTGCAAAAGTAGCAAAAGATCGATATCTTCGCAACAAAAGAGCCACACGCATGTCGGAACCCACCATCTCGGTCGTCATCCCCCTCTACAACAAGGAGCGCGAAGTAGCCCGCGCCGTGCGGTCGGTGCTCGCACAGAGGCGGCAGCCGCTCGAACTGATCGTCGTGGACGACGGATCGACGGACCGCAGTGCCGCCGAGGTCGAGGCCTTCCGGGATCCGCTCGTCCGGCTCATCCGGCAGCCGAACGGCGGAGTCTGCGCCGCGCGCAACCGCGGCATCGCCGAGGCCCGGGGCGAGTACGTCGCCCTGCTTGACGCCGACGACGAATGGGAACCGGGGTTCCTTTCGGAGATCGTCTCGCTCATCACCCGATACCCCGGCTGCGGCATCTACTGCACGGCCTTCCACATCCTCGGCCGCAAAGGGCTCGTCCCCGCGCCGTGTCCCGAGGAACGGGGCATCGTCGGGAACTTCTTCCGTGACTCGGCACACCGCTATATCGCCATACCTTCGGCCGTCTGCATCCCCCGCCGGGTGCTCCAGAAGGTAGGCGGCTTCCCCGAAGGGATGAAGATCGGCGAGGACCTCTACGTCTGGATCGAGATCGCCCGCCGTTACCGCGTCTGCTTCTCGCCCGAGCGGCTGGTTCGCTACGCACGCGACGCCTCGAACCGCTCGGCCGCAAGCTACACCCCCGAGCGAACCCGCTACTCGTTCGAGGCGCTCTACGACCCTGCGGCCCCCGAGGAGGAGCGTGAGTTCATCGCCCGCGCAGCCCTGGGCAAGGCCCTGATCCTCTCGGCCAAGGGCGACACCGCCGCCGCAGCCCGGGCCGTTGCCTGCTTCGGCTACACGAAAACCTACCGCCGCACGCTGCGCAAGGTGCGTCTGCTGAACCGGCTGCCCGTCGGATGGCGCACCCCGCTGCTCAACCTGTACAACGCCATGGCCTGGCGTCTGGCCCGCAAAGGGCTCTGAGCACCCCGAGGGAGCGGTCCCGCTGGGAGCCAATGCCGCTGCAGCGGCCGGCAACGACAAAAAAAGAGGGACCCCGGAGAAAAACTCCGGGGTCCCTTCTGCATTCGGCCGGACCGGTCAGTTCGTGAAGACCAGCCCGTCGGCACCTGCATCGATCGAAATGGGCTTCGACCGATCGACCTCGCCGGCGAGAATCCGCTTCGAGAGGTCGTTGATCACGTAGCGCTGGATCGTTCGCTTTACGGGACGTGCTCCGTAGAGCGGGTCGAATCCCGCATTGGCAATCCACTCGCGTGCCTTGTCGCTGTATTCGAGACGGATGCCGTTCTCGGCCAGCATGCGGCGCACGCCGCCCATCTGGATATCCACGATGCGTTCGATATCCTTGCGCGTCAGCGGCTCGAACATCACGATCTCGTCGATACGGTTCAGGAACTCGGGCTTGAGCTGCTGCTTCAGGAGGTCGATCACCTCGCGGCGCGTCCGCTCGATGACCTCGGGCGAAAGGCGCTTGCCGTCAAACGCCTCGGCAAAGTTCTCCTGAATGACCTGCGAGCCCATGTTCGAGGTCATGATGATGATCGTGTTGCGGAAATCGACCGTACGGCCCTTGTTGTCGGTCAGCCGTCCGTCGTCGAGCACCTGCAGCAGAATGTTGAAGACGTCGGGGTGTGCCTTCTCGATCTCGTCGAGCAGCACGACCGAATAGGGCTTGCGGCGCACGGCCTCCGTGAGCTGGCCGCCCTCGTCGTAGCCGACGTATCCGGGAGGCGCTCCGACCAGACGCGAGACGCTGTGCCGCTCCTGGTATTCGCTCATGTCGATACGCGTCATCATCTGGTCGTCGTTGAAGAGGAACTCGGCGAGCGCCTTCGCCAGCTCGGTCTTGCCGACACCCGTCGTGCCGAGGAAGATAAACGACCCGATCGGCTTGCGGGGATCGTTCAGTCCGGCACGCGAACGGCGCACGGCGTCCGAGATGGCCGCAATGGCCTGCTCCTGCCCGACAACCCGCTTGTGCAACTCCTCCTCCATGTGCAGGAGCTTCTCACGCTCCGAGGCGAGCATGCGCGTTACGGGGATTCCCGTCCAGCGCGATACCACCTCGGCGACATCCTGCGCATCGACCTCCTCCTTGATCATCGAACCATTGGCGGCAGCCAGTTTGTACTCCTCCTGGAAGGCCGCGATCTGCTTCTCGGCCTCCTGGATCTTGCCGTAGCGGATCTCGGCCACCTTGCCGTAGTCGCCCTGACGCTCGGCCTGCTGGGCCTCGACCTTCAGCTGCTCGATGCGGTCCTTGTTGGCCTGGATCTTCTTGAGCAGATCGCGCTGCCCCTGCCACTTGGCCCGCATCTCCGCATCCTTCGCCTTGAGCTCCTCGATCTCCTTGGTGAGCTGGTCGATGCGCTCCTTGTCCTTCTCGCGGCGGATCGCCTCGCGCTCGATCTCGAGCTGACGCATACGGCGTTCCAGCGAGTCGATCTCGTCGGGCACGGAGTTCATCTCCAGACGCAGCCGCGACGCCGCCTCATCGACCAGGTCGATGGCCTTGTCGGGCAGGAACCGCGAGGTGATGTAACGCGTCGAGAGTTCGACGGCCGCCACGATCGCCTCGTCCTTGATCCGCACCTGGTGGTGGTTCTCGTAGCGTTCCTTCAGGCCGCGGAGGATCGAGATGGCATCCTCCTGCGTCGGCTCATCGACCATGACCTTCTGGAAACGGCGCTCGAGGGCCTTGTCCTGCTCGAAGTACTTCTGGAACTCATCGAGCGTCGTGGCTCCGATCGTCCGCAGTTCGCCGCGGGCGAGTGCCGGCTTGAGGATGTTTGCGGCATCCATCGCACCCGACGACTTGCCGGCGCCGACCAGCGTGTGGATCTCGTCGATGAAGAGCAGGATCTCGCCCTCGCTCTGCACGACCTCCTGCACGACGGCCTTCAGACGCTCCTCGAACTCGCCCTGATACTTCGCACCGGCAATCAGCGCACCCATGTCGAGCGAGTAGATCACCTTCGACTTCAGGTTCTCCGGGACGTCGCCGTCGATAATCCGCCGTGCAATGCCCTCGGCGATGGCCGTCTTGCCGACGCCCGGCTCGCCGACCAGAATCGGGTTGTTCTTCGTACGGCGCGAAAGGATCTGCAGCACGCGGCGGATCTCCTCGTCACGGCCGATCACCGGGTCGAGCTTTCCGGCACGCGCCTGCTCGTTGAGGTTGATGGCATACTTGCCCAGCGCGTCGAACTCCTGCGAGGAGGTCTGCGAATCGACCGTCGCCCCCTTGCGGAAGGTGCGGATCGCCTCGACGAGCTCCTTCTCGGTGGCTCCGGCCCGCTTGAGCAGGTCGGCGGCCTGACCGCGCTCGGAGAGAAGCCCCAGCAGCAGGTGCTCGACCGAGGCATACTTGTCGCCGAAGGTCTTCGTGAAATCAACCGCACGCTGGATCACGCGCGATGCGTCCTGCGAGAAGTACTGCTCGCCGTTGCCTCCCTCGACCCGCGGCAGCGAACCCACGCTACGCTGCACCTCGTCGCGCAGCCCGCGCACGTTCACGCCGACACGTCCCAGAAGGAACGTCGCGAGCGAATCGTCCTCGCGGATCAGGACGCTCAACAGATGGAGCGGCTCGACAGCCTGCTGCCCGCGCTCCCGCGCCAGGTTGAGCGCTGCCTGCAGCGCCTCCTGCGCCTTGATGGTTAAAGTGTTGATGTTCATATCCGTGTTGTTTTCGTTTGTTCCGTTGTTCGACACTCAATACCGCAAAAGGCCTGCCAGGCCGCCGGCCCGGACATTTCGACACACATTTTGTCCGAAATGTCACAAAATGACACACGCCAACTGACAGTCTCCGCCAAATCGGCAGAAAAAGGGCGGGAAGGTCCGAACCTTCCCGCCGCAGCGGCACCGACCGCAAGGCCGGCAGACCGGTGAGGCGTCAGTTGCCCCGGTAGGTCGAATAGCCGTTTGCCGACATGGTGATCGGAATGTGGTAATGCCCGTCGCCCGCAATGCGGAAGGTCACCTCGACATAGGGATAGATCGAGCCGAGCCCCCGGGCCGCAAAGTAGGGTTCGGTCTCGAAGCGGAGCCGGTAGACCCCGTCGTTGCCGTTCGGCCCGCCCAGGGGCAACAGGTCGCCGACCCGCCCGTTGCCATCGGTCCGGCGCTCGGCCACAAGGCGCCACGAACCGTCCTCCTCCGCAGCGTAAAGCGCCACGGCGACATCCGCGGCCGGAGCGCCCTGCGACACATCCAGCATGTGCGTACTCAACTGATATACGGGGTCCTTGGCCGACACCCGCACGGCGAAAAGCAGTACGGATACCGCAATCGCCACCATTCGAATCCACTTCATAACATCCGAAAACTATAAGGTTTGACAAATTCGGGAGGCCGCATTAATTCACCTCCCCGCGCTAAAAATAGAATAATATTCCTATCTTTGCAAGACCATGAGTGATTTCATCGTCAGTGCCCGCAAGTACCGCCCCGCGACTTTCCGTTCGGTCGTCGGGCAGAAACACATCACCTCCACGCTCCAGAATGCCATCGAGCGCGGACAGTTGGCGCACGCCTACCTCTTCTGCGGCCCCCGCGGAGTGGGAAAGACCACCTGCGCCCGCATCTTCGCCAAGGCGATCAACTGCCTTTCGCCCCACGGTGCCGAGGCCTGCAACGAATGCGAATCGTGCCGCTCGTTCAACGAGGGTCGCTCGCTGAACATCCACGAGCTCGACGCCGCGTCGAACAACTCCGTGGAGGACATCCGCACGCTGATCGACCAGGTGCGCATCATTCCCCAGGTCGGGCGCTACTCGGTGTTCATCATCGACGAGGTACACATGCTCTCGGCCGCGGCCTTCAATGCCTTTCTGAAGACCCTCGAGGAGCCGCCCGCTCACGCCATCTTCATCCTGGCGACTACCGAGAAGCACAAGATACTGCCGACGATCCTCTCACGCTGCCAGATCTACGACTTCAACCGCATCCGCGTCGAGGATGCCGTCGAATACCTGCGCTACATCGCCTCCCAGGAGGGCATCACCGCCGACGAGGAGTCGCTGAACCTCATCGCGCAGAAGGCCGACGGCGGCATGCGCGACGCCCTGTCGATGTTCGACAAGGCCGTCTCGTTCTGCGGCACGACGCTCGACTACCGCAACGTGGCCCAGACGCTCAACGTCCTCGACTACGACACCTATTTCGGGATCACCGAGATGCTGCTCGCGGGCGACTACGTGCGTGCGCTCGTCTCGTTCGACGCCGTGCTGGCCAAGGGATTCTCCGGCCAGACCTTCATGGCGGGACTCAACCGCCACATGCGCGACCTGCTGATGGCCTCGCGGCCCGAGACCCTGCGGCTCATCGAGATGACCGGCACACTGCTCGAACGATACCGGACGCAGGCGGGCGCCTGCAGTGTCGATTTCCTCTTCGGAGCCATCTCCGTTCTGACGGACATCGACGGGAAAATACGGCAGTCGTCGAACCAACGGCTGCTCGTGGAGCTGGGCCTGATGAAAATCGCAGGGCTCGGCCAAAAAAAAAATAATCCGCTGACATCTCCGGAAGCCTATCCCCTGCCGGACCTTCAGACCCCGACGGCTCCGGCCGCAACGGGAGCCCCGGCAGCGACCGCCCCGGCGGCGGCACCTGCCGCCGCAACCGCAAGGTCGGCAACCTCCCCAGGGGCAACGCCGACACCCTCCGCGGCAGGCGTTTCCCGACCGGCAGCACCGAGTCCCGGAACGGCCGTCACCGCCTCCCCGCAGGAGACGGCACCCGGCCCCGGGAAGGCACAACCCGCCGGCGGACTCCGCACGGCCCCGGACCAACCGGCGCCCCGGACCCAGGCAGCAGCCCCGGCACACGGCACCCCGGCTCGGCGTCCGCTGCTCTCCGGGACCTCGCTCACCGAGCTGCTCGCTTCGGGCGGCATGCTGCCCGAAGAGGAGCACGAGGCCGAAGGACAGGCCGACGAGCCCGCAACGGCGGAGATCGACCCCGAATGCACCGCGAAACTCGAACGCGGCCGGGAGGCGATCCTCGCGTTGATCCGCGAACGCCGCCCGAGGTTCGTCCCCGTCTTCGAACAGATGGCCTTCCACGGCAACACGATCGGCCTGAGCGTCCCCACGACGGAGTTGCGCGACGAGATCCTGCGGTCGAAGACCGCCATGCTGATGCGCATCGCCGAGGTGGCCGGCATCACGGGACGGATCGAACTGGAGATCACGGTGGACGAACAGATCCGGGCCGCACGCCCCATCAAGCTCGAGGACCGCGTGAAGTTCATCACGGAGAAGAATCCGCTGGTGGCCGAACTGCGCAAGGCGCTCGACCTGGAGATCGAATAACGGACCATACGGAAATAACAAAAAAACGACACATATGAAAAATTTCATCGAAGAACTCGAATGGCGCGGCATGATCCACACGATCATGCCCGGAGCAAAGGAACAACTCGAAAAGGAGATGACGACGGCCTACCTGGGCATCGACCCCACGGCCGATTCGCTGCACATCGGCCACCTGGTGGGCGTAATGATCCTCAAGCACTTCCAGATGTGCGGACACCGACCGCTGGCACTCGTAGGAGGTGCGACGGGCATGATCGGCGACCCGTCGGGCAAGTCGCAGGAGCGCAACCTGCTCGACGAGGCGACACTGCGCCACAACCAGGAGGCGATCAAGCGGCAGCTGGCCAAGCTGCTCGACTTCGACTCCGATGCGCCGAACGCCGCCCGTCTGGTGAACAACTACGACTGGATGAAGGAGTTCTCGTTCCTCGACTTCATCCGCGACATCGGCAAGTGCATCACGGTCAATTACATGATGGCCAAGGACTCCGTGAAGAAGCGCTTCAACGGCGAGGGCGACGGCATGTCGTTCACCGAGTTCACCTACCAGCTCGTACAGGGCTACGATTTCCTGCACCTCTACGAAACGATGAACTGCAAGATCCAGCTGGGCGGCGCCGACCAGTGGGGCAACATCACCACCGGTACGGAGCTCATCCGCCGCAAGCTCGGCCCCGAGGCCGAGGCCTTCGCCATCACCTGCCCGCTCATCACCAAGGCCGACGGCACGAAGTTCGGCAAGA
>ENA-OYZA01000103-OYZA01000103.1-human-gut-metagenome-genome-assembly--contig:-NODE-103-length-23964-cov-9.416496_pt1 | contig 23964 bp, 17 predicted proteins | sample MGYA00243257_ERZ653465 | MGnify/ENA primary metagenome ERZ653465 (study PRJEB26926, sample SAMN06164939) | human gut metagenome | biome: ENVO:00009003; feature: ENVO:2100002; material: ENVO:00002003...
GGTACCTTTCGTGGACGATAAACCGTCAGCCACAGTTCAAGTCGCAGGATAAGAATATGGTTCTTGTGTGGCTGTATTCCCTTAACACAAACAAGGAAGGCAACTATGTAAAGAAAGCCATGCGTGATTGCACAGGCGAGGAGATCTGCCGTGAGTGGCTCTACCACATCGGCGTACCGACAGAAAGAATCAATGCGCTTGCCAAAAACTCCTGCAACACCACAACGTGCTATATGCCTTATATAAACGCATTCTTCCAGCCGAGAAAGGAATCAGACAGACCTAAGGTAGTTCCGGACGGCGCAGTAAACTTCGCTTTCATCGGTCAGTTTGCCGAAACGCCCCGTGACACCATCTTCACTACCGAGTATTCTATGCGTACCGGTATGGAATCTGTCTACACCTTGCTTGACATAGACCGTGGCGTTCCTGAGGTATGGGGAAGCAAATATGATGTCCGTGAGCTTCTGCGTGCTTGCTACTACGCTATAGACAAGAAGCCGATAACGGATATAAAGCTCTCATTCAAGGAAAAGATGCTGCTTAAAGTCGTAATGAAAAAAGTCAAAGGTACCGATGTCGAACTGCTCTTAAAGGAGAGCGGCCTTATAGAATGACATCCGCCGGCAAAATAAATATCAGCAAAGGCTCCGACTTGCACTGTCGGAGCCTTTTCGCTATCCATAAATATACTCATAAATAAAAACCCTTGAAAGCCTCAGTCTTCAAGGGTTTTGTTGTGGGAGGACTATAAAATAGATTTTTTCGCCTTTTCTTATTCAATTGCTTTCAATTCTTTTTCTAACACATCTGCAAAACGCTGAACAACCTCGCCAAGTGTTTCAGCATAGTCGAATGTATCTTTATCATATCGGTACTTTAACGGGCATTTGCGGACATTCAATGCGGTTGTTAGAGCGTGCACATCCGGGCAGAGATTGTTTTGAAGCGCCCATTCTGCCGCTTTTGTTTTAGAAATAATCTTGCCTGTGCGAAGTATGTATATGCAACGAGATATATCCAACAGCCAACCGAAAGAATAAAAATTTCTTCCGGTGCTTTGTGCGTACTTTCTTATAGTCTTATAGTGACGATTTACATCGGCATACAACTCATGTAAATCCGGATATCTCAGTTCTTTTCGTATATCCTTCCCGTACAAAAGAAGGCTGCTCTCAATCAGTTCTGTTTTGCCAAAGCCATCTAGCAAATACCTGTCGGTAATTCTCTCTCCGCTTGTACCCCAATAAACCACTCGGTCATCAGCGTTTGCGAGAAAGGCACTTCTGGTGAGCATAGCGCCCTCAAAAGAACGGTAATAAAGATTATCGGGTTCATCTGCGAGCATAGTCCGGCGGAGATTTACAAGCAAATTTGCCTGTGACTCGGATATTTGCTTCTCCGTCAGGACTAAAATATCAATATCGCTCCAACCCAATCTGAAATCATTCAATGCAGACGAACCGTACAAATATATTGTAGGGTCACAGTCCGCAAGAATACGGCTGATTTCCCGAACCATACCGTTAATAGACATCTGTCTGGCTTTTCGCTCTGCGCCGGCGGGGAAAAGGACAAATTTTTGATTTGGGTAATCGAATTCCTCTATAAGCTCATCTGCAACAAAACCGAATTTCTCATACAATGTTCTTGGTGCAATTCCTTTTACATCATCAGCCCGAAATGTAGAAACCGATATTTCTTTTGCCCTGTCTAAATTGGCAAGCGCCTCAACCATAAGCATTGTAGCCACACCGCGGCGACGGTATCGGGGTGCAACTGCGAGACAGCAGATCATGTTGTGTTCCCTCGAAAACAATATAACTCCTGCAATTTCGGCTTCTTCTTTTACACAAACAGCCTGTCGTTTATCCATAAATTTCAGGACGCTGGTTTTATGCTCATTTAGCTTTTCCTGTGTTTCAAGCCCCGGAAAATCCCATCGAACCTCTGTTATTAAGTCCATCCATTTTTCAATATCTTCAGGTACGCCATAAAGAAGCTGCACAGTATTTCACCTCAGTTCATTGTGTGCTTTAGCTGCAAAAAAGGTTGTTTTACTTATAGATTTTTGATTTCTATCTGCCTGCGTATTGGGTGTTCGGTTGTGTGAGAGTTCAAAACCTTATATAAAGGGAAAATGACCGATTTATATCTACAAAAACGGTCGCTGAAATTTTGCCGTATAAAACGGTGAAAACCCCGATAAAATCAGGGTTTTCACGGGCTATATCTTTTTTATAGCCTCTTGATGGCGCAGACGGTGAGATTCGAACTCACGTGCGGTTGCCCGCAAACTGATTTCGAGTCAGCCCCGTTATGACCACTTCGATACGTCTGCATATATCCTGTGATATCTTCCGACATCACAACGATAATATTATACACCAAAAAAAGAGCTTTGTCAATCATTTTTTATCTTTTCCTGTTCCGAAAGCCCTTTTGAATATGCTCAGAAGCAAAAATATCATAATTATATCAAGTGCGCCGAGCAGTATGCTTACAGCAGGCATATCCTGCACACATTTTACCGCAACTATAGCCATTATCGCAATTATCACGGAAAAAGCAAGCAATGCCGACACACAGCAGATTATCCTTAACGGTTTAGGCAACGGTTTCGGAAGTATGGGGCTTGTGCCGGCCACTGTTCCTGCATCGAAAAGTATATCACATAACAATCTATAATGAGATTCGAATTACTTTCCTCCTGCGATTTCCGACAGCTTAAGTGTAGCGTCAACGCTTATCTCACGGCTTTTGTAAATGCCCTTGTCGGCAAGCTCAAGCGCCTGCTTTGCGTATTTTATTGCCGCCGCTTTATCTCCGCTGTTCATGGCTTTTTCCGATAAAGCTATACAACAGCGTGCCGTTATCGCTTGCCCCTCGTCCTCAAACTCACTTCCGGTGAGCTTTTCCGCCGCCTTTATGCAGGCAGAATAATCGCTTTCCCTATACAGCCGCTTTACCGTTATAAGCTGTTGTGCGTTTTTGTCGGGATCTTCCTCGCCCTGCACCTCGTCTGATATAAGACTTCCTGCAGGCAGGTCAAGCCGTCCTGCCAGATATTCAAGCGTTTTCACGGACGGGCAGGCGTTTCCGCTTTCGATACGGCTGAGCATATTTCTTGTAATGAACGTTCCGACAAGCTCGGATTGAGTCATCTTCTTGGCAAGTCGTGCTTCTTTAATTCTTTTTCCCAGTTCTTCAGAATTCATGTTTTCACTCCTTCCGCATTGATAAAGTATTTATCGTTCAGACGGTTACGGATAATTACCTTTAAACACCCTTTGTAAATTTAATTTACCTTTTATATTGATAGTTTAGCAGATAGCCGTAAAAAAATCAAGTACATTTGCCGAAATTTTTTGAACTCAGGCGCAAATAATGTCGCTTTTCTGTGTATTGCACAAAAAACATAGGTTTATATTGTGCAAACTGCTTATTTTTTACAATTGCAAAGTTTGATATTGACATTTCGTTCAAATGTGCTATAATTAAGGTAAATTAAATTTACATAGCAAGGTCTGCTATAGGCAGAAAGGATATTGAAATTGAAATTTTCATATAGATTAAAGAAAACGTTATTAAGGGCGGCGGCTCTTTTCTGTGCGGTTTCGACAGCGGTTGCGATGACCGCCTGTTCTGATAAGGGAGAAACCTCCACAGTACAGCTTTCTCCGAAGGAAACCGTTGAAAAGATATTCACGCTTGCAAAAAGCAAGGATTATGACAGCCTTGCGGAGTATTGCCGCAGCTTCTCCAAAATGAGTATGGAGCTTTATTTTACCGATACAGGCACAGATTATGACGCAAAATGGCTCTCACGATATTCCGCTACCTTAGCGTCTATATTCGATAATTATGTTACCTATGATAATCTGACCGAAAAGGCTGACAAGGAAACAAGAACAGGCAGTGTCACAGGAACCTTTACCGCTCTTGATATGGAGAAGTTCAACGAAAAGACCGATTCAAAGATAAATTCGGAATTCAAGAATGACTACAATGCACAGATGGATTATATAGACAGCGTTATCGGCGACAAGGAGTTCAAATCGAAAGAATTCGAGTATACTATCGAGTTCAAATATGTAAATGAGCAATGGACGCTGACCGACAAGAATTTTCTTATACTTCTCACGTTGGGCTATTACAACAAGTGACAGACCAGACATTCACGGATAGACCGTGAAAAACGTTTTGTCAGCAGTATTATATGAAAAGAAAGGGTGGAAGATATGTTTGAATGGTGGAATTCGCTCGGTATTACAATGCAGGTATTTTACTGCATAGCCATACCCGCAACGCTTATTATAGTGATACAGACTATCCTGCTTATGATAGGTATAGGTCACGGAGGAGAAGGCGTTGAGTTCAGCGACACGAGCGGAATAGACGGTCTTGGAGATGTTCCCGATATGACTGCCGATGTTCCTGCGGACATACCGACGGATATGACGGCGCACGCAATAGAAGGTTGCGACCATATGACGACCGGCGACGGCTCGAATCCGGCGGACTTCGGCACAATGCAGCTTTTCACATTGCAGGGAATTATGACATTCCTGTGCGTATTCGGCTGGACGGGTATTATATGTACCTCGCTCGGACTTCACGTTGCGATAGCTATAATAATTGCGCTTGTGCTGGGATTCCTTGCGATGCTCGGAGTTGCAAAGGTGCTTCAGCTTACAAGAAGGCTCACTCAGGACGGAAGCCTTGACGTGCGCAGACTGCTCGGTGAAAAGGGCAGGGTGTATATCCCTATTCCCGCAAACGAAAGCGGAGAGGGAAAGGTGACAATAGCGGCAGGAGAGCGTTTCATAGAGCTTTCGGCTGTCACCGATGAACAGGAAGCAATCCCCACGGGAACGCAGGTGCGGATAATAGACGTACGTGGCGATGTCGTGGCGGTTGAAAAGGATAAATAAGCAATAAAGCAATTTCTAAGTTACAGGAGGAAATATTCATGCAGCCCGAAATTTTAATTGCAATATGCGTTGCGGTAGTTATCGTATTCGCATTATTGATGGGTATCTTATCAAGATACCGTAAGTGTCCCTCGGATAAGATACTTGTTATCTACGGTAAAGTCGGAAGCGACAAGAACGGTCAGGCAAGAAGCGCAAAGTGCGTACACGGCGGTGCGGCGTTCATTATGCCCATCATCCAGTCATATCAGTTTATGGACTTAACGCCCATATCTATCAATGTAGACTTGAAGAATGCACTTTCAAAGCAGAATATCCGTGTTGATGTACCCTCAAGATTCACAGTAGGTATTTCGACAGAGCCGGGTATAATGCAGAATGCCGCTGAGCGTCTGCTCGGTCTGAGAATGAACGAGATACAGGAGCTTGCAAAGGACATTATATTCGGTCAGTTACGTCTTGTAGTGGCTACTATGGAGATCGAGGAGATAAACAACGACCGTGACAAGTTCCTTGTTGCCGTATCAAACAACGTTGAGATTGAGCTTAAGAAGATAGGCTTACGTCTTATCAACGTTAACGTAACCGATATTAACGATGAGTCGGGATATATCGAAGCGCTCGGTAAGGAAGCTGCCGCAAAGGCTATCAACGATGCAAAGAAATCCGTTGCCGAAAAGGATCGTGACGGTGAGATCGGTCAGGCTAACGCACAGCGTGACCAGCGTATACAGGTCGCTGCCGCAAACGCTCTTGCTATCAAGGGTGAGAACGAATCCAAGATCGAGGTCGCTCAGTCCGAGGCTTTAAGACGTGAAAAGGAAGCGGAATCAATGCGTCTTGCTACAGCCGCAGAAGCTGTTCAGGCAGCTAAGGCAAAGGAAGAAGCCTACATAGCACAGCAGCAGGCGGAACAGACCCGTGCCGCCCTCGAAACCGCAACTCAGCAGGCAGATATAATCGTTAAGGCTAAGATTGCCAAGGAGCAGGCTGAGATTGAGGCAGAGGCAAAGGCAGAGGTTGCACGCCGTACCGCAAAGGGTGAGGCTGACGCTCTGTTTGCAAAGATGGAAGCACAGGCACGAGGCGCTCAGGAGATACTCGTAAAGCAGGCTGACGGTATGAGAGAGCTTGTAAATGCCGCAGGCGGAAACGCAGACAGCGCAATCAAGCTGATTCTTGCAAACAATATGGAAGAACTGATGAAGATACAGGTAGAAGCTATCAAGAACATCAAGATAGACAAGGTAACCGTTTGGGACGGTGGCTCAAATGGCGAAAACGGCAAGACCGCCACAGCCGACTTTATCAGCGGTATAATGAAAGCTATTCCGCCTATGGGTGAAATGTTCAATCAGGCAGGTATGGAGCTTCCCAAGTTCTTAGGCGAAAAAATAGACACCCCCAAAACCCTCGACAGCTAAGCGGCGGGTCGCCGCTGACAGTTCCGCCTTTGGAATTGTCTGAGCTATTCGCAGAATAGCGAAACGGCGGACGGCAATGTGCCGTTTCAAATTCCGCCTGCGGCTGTGAGCCGCTTCAAGTTCCGCCTTTGGAATTGTCGGCGGTCAGCTAAGATTAGCAGAACGGCGGGATTACACAAAGCAATAATCAATATAAAATAAAGCGGGCGGCTGTGAGCCACTTCAAATTCCGACCTTTTTAAAGGTTGGTGCGTTATTGAGGTTAGCGAACGGTCGGGAATAAACAAAGCGTTAATTAATAAAAGCGGTCACGGCGGCAAGCTGTGACCGCTTTTATATATTATTATCACACACCCCTTCTCCCCGCATAACCTCCCAAAACCGCACTATCCCTTGCTTTGCACTATCACACTTGCCTCCCTTGTCAAAGGGAGGTGGATTGACGGCAAGGCACAAACTGTTGCTTTATTGCGTTTGCTTGCAGTATATCCGCCTTTTTTATGCTACAAACTTTTCTGCCGTCAAGACGGAGGGATTGCCTCACCTCCGCCCTTTGCCCCATACCAACCTTTCCAAAACCACACTATCCCTTGCTTTGCACCATCACCCTTGCCTCCCTTGTCAAAGGGAGGTGGATTGACGGCAAGGCACAAGTCTTGATATTATTGCTTTCTGCTTGCAATATGCCAATCATTTTTATGTTGCAAACTTTTTGCCGTCAAGACGGAGGGATTGCCTCACCTCCGCCCTTTGCCCCACACCAACCCTTCCAAAACCGCACTATCCCTTGCTTTGCACTATCACACTTGCCTCCCCTCGAAAAAGGGGAGGTGGCACGGCTGTAGAGGTTTTTCGACTTGCTGTACAGTATTCAGATAGTCCTGCTTTTACGATTCTGAAACTATTCCGAGCCGTGACGGTGGGGATTGTTAATGCCTTAGAAGCTTTTATGATAGCACTTCTATCAATTTCAATATCTTACGCTCCGTCCAGCCTTTCCAAAACCACACTATCCCTTGCTTTGCACCATCACCCTTGCCTCCCTTGTCAAAGGGAGGTGGATTGACGGCAAGGCACAAGTCTTGATATTATTGCTTTCTGCTTGCAATATGCCAATCATTTTTATGTTGCAAACTTTTTGCCGTCAAGACGGAGGGATTGCTTTACACCCACCAACCTCTCCATAGCAATGATGACATTCTGTTTCGGATAAATAAAGAAACGGCAGGTCATATTATTAACCCGGCGGCTTCTGAATTGTTTTGCTATGATTCTGATAATCACGGTAAAGCACTTATTGACGGATACCACTGGAAACTGACTTTTATGCAAAACGAAAGAATCATTGATATAATCGAGGGAACAAACGGAGAGGATAACCGGAGATATAATCAAATAAAGTCGGTAATAGAATTTGCGGAACGGTTTATTCCATATGACTTAGGTTCAGCTTATATGTGTATAAATTAAAAGCACTTTAGACTTCATAATATATCAACAAAGTTCGGTAAGCATCCGGCAATCACTCTCACTATAGTTGAATTCTTCTCAACAAACGAGCTATAGACAAATCTGCTGAAATCGAATATTATTATAGCAGGAGCTCCAAATGAACAGTACGGAGGAAAACACTATGCTAAATCTAGGGCTTAAACTTGGCGAAAACCTAAAGAAATTCCGATTACAGCGTGAGCTTACACAGGAACAGCTTGCTGATGTTCTAAGTGTGTCGGCACAGGCAGTGAGCCGCTGGGAGAACGGAACGACTTATCCCGATATAACGCTATTGCCGACTATTGCGAGCTACTTTGAAATTACTCTTGACGAGCTTATGGGAATGGAGAGTTGGAGGAGCGAGGAACAGCTAAAAGAATTGCTCGGACAGCTTGAAGAGAATGGCTCAAAGGGCTTGATCTATGAGAATATTCTGCTACTGCGTGATGCGGTAAAAACCTATCCTACAAATTATGAGCTTCAATTCAGGCTTGTCAATCAACTGGCATTCTGTGAATACAAAGACGGTCGGGGATTGTCCGAAGAAGAAAAAATCAGCTTCAATCGTGAGGCTGCCGAAATAGGAAATCGTATTTTATCGCATTGCACAGACGGTGCGATTATTAACCAAACAACTCAGCAGCTTTGCTATATCTATTCAAGTCTCGGAGAAAAGGAAAAGGCGATTGAATACGCTAAGAAGCTTCCCAATATAGGATGTACCGATACAGTAGTTCTCGGGGATTTATATGAGGGAGAACAGCAGAAAACACATCTGAAACGTGCAATAAAGTGGTATACAAGTATATTTTGGTGTGCGTTAATAAATCTGGCTGACCTCGGATACAGGAATGAAACTATGTCCGATGCGGAAAGAATAGAAATAATGAAAAAGGCGCTTGCGATTCTTGAACTTGTATTTGATGACGGCGATTATCTTAATTACAGCGGTACAGTGTCAATTACGCATAGGTATATTGCTGATCTGGCTATGTCTGAGGGCGATTATGAGCTCGCGTTATCAAGTCTTGAAAAAGCGGCTCAATTTGCTGTAATGTCAGATACGCTACCCGAAAATGCACGGCACACATCTCTGCTTGTAAATAATCTCGAATATGGTCCGTTCAATACTATCAAGAATTACGATTTCACGGACTGCAAGGAATTGTACGATAAAATGCAGGCGGACAGATATAACGCTATCCGTGATGACAAGCGGTTTATTGCCGTTCTTGAGAAAATCGGCAGATATTGTTGACAGTCCGAACAAAGAAGTAAAATATAACGGGTATCGGTAAATTTCCGATACCCGTTTTGCGTATTTATTGCCTGTCGAGCCTCACATCATACCGCCTGAGCCAATATTCTATCTGTAATAGGTAGGCAAAAATCTGCGGCGATGTCATAAGCTGACCGTACCAGTTGCCCTCAAACAGTGTCGGTTCGTCGCACCGAATATAGCTCTTCTCACAACCATTGTAAAAGGACAATAATCCCTCGCCCCGCACCAACCCTCCCAAAACCGCACTATCCCTTGCTTTGCACCATCACACTTGCCTCCCTTGTCAAAGGGAGGTGGATTGACGGCAAGGCACAAGCCTTGATATTATTGCTTTCTGCTTGCAATATGCCAACCATTTTTATGTTGCAAACTTTTTTGCCGTCAAGACGGAGGGATTGCTTTACACCCACCAACCTCTCCATTCCCACAACCCTCTCAAAAAGCACATCAACCGCCTTGCCTCGCACTATCACCCTTGCCTTTAAATGAACGCTCTGTTTGTTTTGCTTCCCTGCGATTGTGGTCGCAAAGCCAACAAAGCATTCTTATAGGGATATGGAATCCACTCTATTTTATATAAAACAGACTTTTCCTATAAGCTGAAACGGGCATCGGCATTTACCGATGTCCGTTTTTCTGTTTATTGCCTGTCAATCCTCACATCATACCGCCTGAGCCAATATTCTATTTGCAAGAGGTAGGCAAAAATCTGCGGCGAGGTCATAAGCTGACCGTACCAATTTCCCTCAAACAGTGTCGGATCGTCGCACAGCCGTAACAGCTTTTCACGGCTGACGATCTCGGTAAGGCGGCAATCCTTGTCGGCAAGCACCGCCCTCATCCTGCGGATAACCTCGGCGAGATAGGTCGGGTTGTGGGTCTTGGGATACGGCGATTTCTTGCGCCAGAGTACATCGTCGGGCAGTATGCCTTTCATCGCACGGCGGACAATGCCTTTCTCCCTGCCGCCTGCCGCCTTTATCTCCCACGGAATATTGAAAGCGTAACGGGCAATCCTGTGGTCGCAGAACGGCACCCTGACCTCAAGCCCATGAGCCATACTCATCCTGTCCTTGCGGTCAAGCAGGCATTGCATAAACCAATAGAAGTTCAGCATGAACATCTCACGCATACGTCTGTCCTTGCGGCTGTCGGTGTCGAGATATTCGGTGTTCTTAAGCGTTTCGTTACAGCAGAAGTTGACGTAATCATTCGGGTCAATGTCGCCCAGTATCCCGTCACAGAGCAGACCCGCACGGGATGCGGTCGAGCAAGCCCACGGAAATCCCGGTTTGTAGAGAATTTCCTCGTTGTGATACCACGGATAGCCGCCGAAGATCTCATCTGCGCACTCACCGCTGAGAGCAACGGTGAAGTTGCCCTTGATAGCCTTGCAGAACAGGTACAGAGAGCTGTCCACGTCTGCCATTCCGGGCAGGTCACGGGCATAGGTCGACAGCTCCAGAGCGTCGGTCAGAGCGGGCGTATCGACCTCAACATTTATGTGCTTAGAGCCGATGAACGCTGACATTTTCCGTATCCACGGTGCGTCCATATCGGGCTGGAATTTACTGCTGTGGAAGTTCTTTTCGTTGTCCTTGTAGTCGATTGAATAGGTGGTGAGCTGTCGTCCGCTTTGCTCAAATTCACGGGCGGCAACGGCGCTTATGATACTGCTGTCAAGACCGCCCGAAAGCATGGTGCAAAGCGGAACATCGCTGACAAGCTGGCGCTTTATGGCATCGGTCAGGAGGTAGGCTATGTGCTGTTCGGTCTCCTCGGCGGTTTCCTTATGGGGAAGGGCGTGAAGCGACCAGTAGGTGCGCTTTCTGAGGCCGCATCGGCAGTACATGGCACACTCGGCGGGACGAAGCTCCCTGATCCCTTTGAAGATGCCGCTTCCCGGCTTTCTCGCAGGACCTAAGAGCATTATCTGAGCGATGCCGTCACGGTCGATCACCGGCTCTATCATAGGGTGGGCGAGGAGCGTTTTTATCTCGGACGCAAAGATAAGGCCGCCTGCGTATTCGTAGTAAAACAGCGGCTTCACGCCGATTCTGTCACGGGCGAGGAAGAGCTGTTTTTCCTTTTCCTGCCACACGGCAAAGGCGTATATTCCGTTGAGCTTGTCGAGGCACGCCTCGCCCCAGGTGATGTATGCCCAGAGCAGTACCTCAGTGTCGCCGGAGGAGGTGAACGAAATGCCCGTAGATTCAAGCTCAGAGCGGATTTCGGCGGTGTTGTAAAGCTCTCCGTTATAGACGATAGTGTAGCTGTCGAGGGCGGTTTTACGGGTCATCGGCTGGGCACTTCGGGCGGGGTCTATGACGCTAAGGCGGCGGTGTGCGAGGGCACAGTTATCATCGGTGTAAAAGCCGCCGCTGTCGGGGCCTCTCGGAACCATTGTCTGAGCCATTCTACGCATTATTGCGGCGCTGTCGCACAGCCTGCGGCAATCTATCCAACCTGCTATTCCACACATTATAAATCACCTCATTATGTAAATTTATGGTATATTATGGTTGATACAAGAGTAGTATATGCTTTGATAATAATTTCCGTGAATGGAAATATCAAGGTGATGATTCGATTACGATAAAAAACTGCGTTTTTCCGCATTACCAAGGGGTTTTGGCAGAACAGACAGAATATGCACAGGTTGATGAATTGTGATGATTTTAAGTTAGTGCCGGCAAAGCCGTAAAATTAAGTAAGATGTAATGCAGAAAGTGCAAAAGATTTGAACTGATTGACATTTAATACAAGGAAAAATATAGAAACTGGAGTCGGGTTTCTGTTTCAATTTTCCTGTTGTGACTTTTCTGCCGAGATTCAGCTACATTTCATTGGACGGGTTTTCGGTATTGTGATAAAAAGTGCTTTATTATGCGGTTTGGGAGGGTCAGAACGGCGGCTTTTGATAATTTCAAAAATTTTTTCGAAAACCCCTTGATTTTTGTAAATTTATATGTTAGAATAAGCAACGGGTAAACGATTACACGAACGGCGAGAAAACGTTGCGGATTGTGATAAGTTATGATAAGCTGTGATAAATCAAGGCAGGCTGAAATGGGTCGTGAAAAGCTGTGATAAATCAAAGCAGGCTGTGACAGGTTGCGATGAACTGTGAAGGCTGTGACGGGTTGCAAAAAACATAGCAAGTTACAAATTATGCAATAACTGTTTGTGAAGCGGTGCGGTGCGCAAAGCGCCGTGAGCGGAGGGTCGTTTAGCAAGAAGCAGCGGGGGAATACCCGTATGGAAAGTAAATTTTGGCGGAAGTGTGACCGCCGTTTTGAAAGGAAAGGTATAATCTATGAAGTATTCAGACGGTTTCTGGATGAACAAGTCGGGCTACGACGTAAACTATGCAACTCAGATCTATGAGGTAAAGGCTACAGACAACTCGATAACCGTATATGCCACTAACCAGTGGATCGGTAACAGAGGAATGACGCTTGGCGGTCCTGTTCTTGAGATCACCTTTACATCTACGCTTGCCGATTCGATCAAGGTTACGATCGAGCATTACAAGGGTGCTGTAAAGAAGGGTCCGGACTTCACGTTATATGAGGACGCAAACTTCAAGCCTGTTATAAACGAGAAGGACGAGTACTGGGAGCTTGTTTCAAACAAGACCTCGGTAAGAATCGGTAAGGCAGGCGGAGCATGGGATATAAAATACTTCTATGACGGAAAGCTGCTCACAAAGGAAGGCTGGAGAACAACTTCTTATATCGAAGAACAGCCCTGGCTCACAGACTACCGTATGGAAGGCACAAAGGCGGAGCGTTTCTACGCACACGCATCTACAGACGAGCCTGCAAGAATCAGAGAGATGCTCAACATCTCCGTAGGCGAGAACATCTACGGCTTCGGCGAGAAGTTCTCTACATTCGTAAAGAACGGTCAGACGGTAGAAGTATGGAACAACGACGGCGGTACCTGCTCTGAGCAGACATACAAGTCGATCCCCTTCTATGTATCATCGAGAAACTACGGTGTATTTGTAAATCACCCCGAGAACGTTACATTTGAAGTAGCAAGCGAAACGGTTTCAAAGGTTGCTTTCTCCGTTCAGGGCGAGAGAATGGAATACTTCGTAATGGGCGGTAAGACAATCGCAGACGTACTTGGCGTTTATACAACGCTGACAGGTAAGCCTGCACTTCCTCCTGCATATACATTCGGTCTGTGGCTGACAACATCATTCACTACAAACTATGACGAGGAAACAGTTTCGTTCTTCATAGACGAAATGGCAAGACGTGATATTCCTCTGGAGGTATTCCACTTCGACTGCTTCTGGATGAAGGAATTCAACTGGTGCGACTTTACATGGGATAAGAGAATGTTCCCCGATCCCAAGGCTATGCTCGCACGTCTTAAGGAAAAGAAAATTGAAATCTGCGTATGGATAAACCCCTATATCGCTCAGCAGTCATCCTTATTTGACGAGGGCGTAAAGAACGGCTACTTCATCAAGAAGACGGACGGCGGTGTGTTCCAGTGCGATATGTGGCAGCCCGGTATGGCTATCGTTGACTTTACGAATCCTGAGGCTTGCAAGTGGTACAAGGCAAAGCTGAGAACACTGTGCGAGATGGGCGTTGACGCATTCAAGACGGACTTCGGTGAGAGAATACCCACAGCCGATGTTGTATACAGCGACGGCTCCGATCCTTACAGAATGCACAACTACTACACATATCTCTACAACAAGTGTGTATTTGAGGTGCTTGAGGAATTCTACGGCAAGGACAAGGCTTGTCTGTTCGCACGTTCTGCTACGGTCGGCGGTCAGCAGTTCCCTGTACACTGGGGCGGTGACTGCTTCAGCCAGTACGAATCAATGGCTGAAACGCTCCGTGGAGGACTTTCACTCTGCTTATCAGGCTTCGGCTACTTCAGCCACGATATTTCTGGCTTTGAGGCTACAGGCTCACCCGACTTATACAAGAGATGGTCTGCATTCGGCCTTATGTCTTCACACTCAAGACTTCACGGCAACAGCTCATACAGAGTACCGTGGAACTTTGACGAAGAAGCGTGCGACGTTCTGCGTCACTTCACAAAGCTCAAGGGTCGCCTGATGCCGTATCTGTTCGCTAACGCAGTAAAGGCTCACGAAAAGGGCGTTCCCATGATGAGAGCTATGGTTATGGAATACAGCGACGATCCTGCCTGCTTACCTCTTGACAGACAGTATATGTTCGGTGATAACCTGCTTATCGCTCCCGTATTCAACGAGGAGGGTACCGCTCAGTTCTATCTCCCCAGCGGCAAGTGGACCGATATTCAGACAGGAGAAGTTCTTGAGGGCGGTAACTGGTATGACAAGAAGTACGACTACTTCTCAATGGGTATGTATGCTAAGCCCAACAGCATAATCGCTTACGGTAACTTTGAGCGTAACTTCGCATATGACTATGTAGAGGGTGCAAAGCTCGTTATCTATCAGCTTGAGGACGGCAAGAACACTCAGTGCAAGATCTACGATAAGGACGCTAAGCTCGAGCTTACTGTTATGGCTGAGAGAAACGGCGATACAATCACTGTTACACATACAGCTACAGACAAGCACTTCACAGTTGAAAGCGCAGAGGGTCTGAACGTAGTTATAAGCAAGTAATTATAACGGAATATAAAGGAACGGTCGGCAGATGCCGGCCGTTTTGCTTTTCTTGACAGGAAGAAACGATTAAATCTTTTGTCTGACGGCAAAATACGGCGTACTGCCGTATCGGTTTACACCGACTTGATTTTATAGTATAACAACCTCGGACAAAAAATCGTCTGTAGCCGATTTTACCGCATAAAAATGCGGTGTTGCTCACGCAACAGTCCGAGAACGTTTTACCATAAATCTTTTGTCTGACGGCAAAATACGGCGTACTGCCGTGTCGGTTTACACCGACTTGATTTTATGGTATAATTATAGTAACAACTTAAACGGAGGTGGAATCATGACAGATACAGAAATCAGCAGATATATGGCACTGCTCTTAAGGCATAAGCCCGAAATAGCAGGACTTGTACTTGACAAACAGGGCTGGGCGGACGTTGATATGCTTCTGAAATGTATAAGCGAAAATATGGAGCCGGTGAGTTTTGAGCGGTTGTGCGAAATCGTGAAAAACGACAGCAAGCAGAGATATTCGTTGAGCGAGGATAAAAGCCGCATCAGAGCGAATCAGGGCCATTCGGTCAATGTTGACGTAGGGCTGAAGGCTGCTGTGCCGCCGGAATATCTTTATCACGGCACTGCGACAAGATTTGTCGAATCTATTGACAGCGGCGGGATTATCCGAAAAACAAGGCTTTACGTTCATCTGTCAAAGGATACCGAAACCGCAACGCAGGTTGGTATGCGGCACGGCAAGCCGTTCATATACCGTGTAAGGAGCGGAGAGATGGCAAGGGACGGATATGTGTTTTATCTGTCCGAAAACGGCGTATGGTTGACGGAAAACGTGCCTGTGAAGTACCTTGAAAAAACATGGCAGGATGACGCTTGACTTTTTTGAAAACCGGTGGTACAATATAAAAAGACTGAATAGGGGAGCTTTTTGCTGAGAGGAAGTTCGACTTCGACCCTTGACCTGATGCGGATAATGCCGCCGTAGGAATTTCACGATATTTCTATAGCTTGTATTATCCCCGACTGTATTCAGCCGGGGAATTTTTACGTTAAAGCAGGTATTCGGTTAAATTTATTTAACGGAGGTTTTTCAAATGAAAAACGAAAAGGTACTTACACTTGTTGAGGGAGCGGTGATGGTTGCGCTTGCGACCGTGCTTAGCTTTGTCAAGATCGTCCATCTGCCGTGGGGCGGATCGATCACTCTGCTGTCGATGCTCCCGATAATTGTCTTCAGCATCAAAAGAGGTGTGGCAAACGGTCTTGCGGCATCGTTTGTATTTGCTCTGATACAGTTCATTCAAGGCTGTGCGGACGGGCTGTTCGGCTGGGGGCTGACTCCTGTGTCGCTTGTGGCGTGCATATTCATCGACTATATTTTTGCATTTACGGTACTGGGGCTTGCGGGAATTTTCAGAAAATACGGAATGTCCGGAGTGATTGGCGGAAGCGTTATGGCTATGGGTCTGCGCCTTGTGTGCCATTATATAAGCGGAGTGCTGATATTCGGTTCATTCGGGGAGCTGTGGAACGGCTTTACCGTAAATGAGCCTTGTCTTTACAGTCTGCTATATAACGGGGCGTATATGCTGCCGGAGATAGTGTTTACTGTTATCGGAGCGGTTGTATTGATGAGTGTTCCGCAGACGAAAAGGTTGATTTTCAAAAACGTATAAGAGAATGAAAAACCACCGTTGCGTGTATGCAACGGTGGTTTCAGCTTGTAGAAAAAGTCTTTTGTTTAATGTGCTTGTGTTATATCGTTCAGCTTTACTATGATAGCAGGCTACCGATAGTTCTTTTTTGCAAGATAGCACTTCTTTGGTTTGCTATTCAAAGCAATGCACTTGTTGATATGAACGAGGAAAAGAACAAGAACCAAAGCAAATAGGAAAATAACTGCTAAGCAACTACGGCGGGGATTGTTAATGCTTAGAAATTTTTAAGGTAGTGCTTCTATCAATTTCAATCCCCTCCATAGTTGGCTCGGCTTGACCGAGCAACAGAACCTCACCTTTGGCAAGGGAGGCAAGTTTAGTGCGAGGTGTGGCGGTGGATGTGCTTTTGAGAAGGTCGTGGGAATGGAGAGGTTCGGCGTGACGGGAGGGGCAAGCAAGGCAAGGATGCCTTAGCGTGTGTGCCCTAAGTTTTGCACGGATGCAAAACCATACAAGCACACACAGACCCTCGCCCTACGAAAAGCGAGAGGGATAGTGCGGTTTTGGGAGGGTTGGTGCAGGGCAAGGGATGGTGTAATATTTCACTGCGTGGGCTTTAATAGTAATAGGTTTATCGACAGACTAAAACCACCGTTGCGTGTATGCAACGGTGGTTTTGTATATCGTGGTTATTTCAGGAAGCCCTCGATTATTTTCTCTTCGGCTTCTTCTCTTGTAAGACCCAGCGAGCAGAGCTTTAATATCTGTTCGCCTGCTATCTTGCCGATAGCCGCTTCGTGAATAAGTGCGGCATCAACATTTGCCGCATTGAGAGCCGGCTGTGCATCGACCTTGCCGTTATCCGCAAGTATCGCATCACAGGCGGAATGGCCTGTGCAACGGTTGTTACCCTCGACTACGGAGTAAAACGCCTGATGGGAATTTCCTCTTGCAACAGAGCGTGAAACAAGGTCTGCGCCGCTGTCCTCGCCGTTAAGCTCGACACGGAACTTTGTTACGGCCTCCTCGTCACCGTCGGTCATTATACGCTCACGGACAACTATCTTTGCACCCTTGCCGAGTACGGCGGAAGTGCTTCTTGTTGTTCTGTCGACACCTCTGAGCTGTATCGTATCCATCTCAAGATATGAATCCTCGTCAAGAACGCAGTCTGTGACGGGGTCGATCTTTCTTAGTCCTGTGCCTTTGCCTGTTCCGATATGCTTTTCCTTATAAAGCACTCTTGCACCTTTTTCAAGGAAGAAGCGGTGAATGCCGTTGTGACGAGCCTGCTCCTCACCGTCATTATGCACGCCGCATCCGGCTACTACAACAACGTCAGCGCCCTCTCCGATGTAGAAATCGTTATAAACAAGGTCGTCAACGTCACTGTGGGTAACGCAGGCGGGAATGAATACCGTTTCGCCGACAGTAAAGGGCTTTACACGGATATTTATACCCGGCTTGTCTTCTTTTGATTCGATAGTGATATTCTCCGACGATCTTCTGCCTGCGCACTTGCTGTCCTCACGGATATTGTATGCGCCCGTAAATCCCGATACCTCGTCATAATCGGAGATTATCTTAAGCATTTCGGCTGTTGTGCCGTTGAAATTTACGTCCATTATATTGCTCACTGACAACCGCCTCCGTTTCTCTGGGGACATCTGCAGGCGTATTCTCCGCCGAGCAGCTTCGGAAGGACTTCCTCACGGGGTCCTGCCGTGCGTATTGTGCCGTCTGCGACTACTATTATTTCATCGGCAATCGAAAGAATACGCTCCTGATGCGATATTATAACGAGCGAGCCTGTGGTGCCGTTGCGTATTTCTTCAAACGTTTCCACAAGTCTTGAGAAGCTCCAGAGATCTATTCCTGCCTCCGGCTCGTCGAATACCGACAGCTTGACGTTTCTTGCAAGCACGGTCGCAATCTCTATACGCTTTGCTTCGCCGCCCGATAAAGCGCCGCTCATCTCTCTGTCGATATATTCCTCCGCACACAGACCGACCTTGCCGAGAAGCGCACAAAGCTCGTTGTGACCCAGCTTTTCTCCTGCGGAAAGCTCCAGAAGATCTCTTACCGTAAGACCCTTGAAGCGTACCGGCTGTTGAAAAGCGTAGGCAATGCCCAGCTTTGCTCTGCCTGTGATGTCCATATCCGTTATATCCGTACCGTCAAGGAGAATCCTGCCAGATGTGCATTTTTCCACACCTGCGATGAGCTTTGCGAGCGAGGTCTTGCCGCCTCCGTTTGGCCCTGTAATTACCGTAAGCCTGCTGTCAAGCTTACAGGTTATGCCTTTTATAATAGGTTCTCCGCTTGGAAGCTGCCATTTTACGTCCTGAAATTCCAGCAAAGTAGTTACCCCTTTCATTTTTTATCATATTATCGTACCATATTAACGTGATTATGTCAAGAGGCGGCGGTCGGTATTGAATTTTTTTTCGTTTTGTGATAAAATATTATGAAAATGATATGCGGTTTATTTTTGAAAGGTAGGCATATAGGAATGAAGGTTTCTATTATTGATAACAGCTTGTGTGATTCATCGTTTGTAAGCGATGTGAAGCCTGAGGCAATCAAGGCTTATACGGACGCACTCCACGAGTTCGGGGTAAGCTATATCGAAATGACCACAGACAGCTTTATTATGATACCGCCTGCAAGCGATATGTCGAAGATAATACTTCGTATGACCTCGGTGCGTGACCTGCTGTATATAAATTCGTTCGATTTTGCCTATGTTGTCGTGCCTGCACACCTGACCGACCTTATACCGAAAATCGAAAGGCCGGTTATATCAGAGCTTTGTCTGCACGGGTCGGACTATATGAGGGTCACGGAAATGTTTGAAAAGAACTTTGAGCTTGACAAGGTTTCGATGATACGCTTTGTTGACGATTTCAGAAAAAGTCCGCAGGAAATGGCACGGATGCTGGCGGAATACCGCAGGAAATACTACCGTCCGATAGATATATGTCCGACAAACAAATACACGAATGCTGTCAGCGAGGCTATAGCGGCGGTGATAGCGAAAAGCGACAGCCTGACTATGAGATTCGGTGAGTACGAACAATATGCGGAACTGCAGGATTACACTGTTTCGCTTGCCACGCTTTTCGGCGTAGCGCCGTCACCGCAGATGATAATGGCACTTTATAAATGCGGCTGTCTTTATGCGATGATATACGGCAGGCAAGCAAAAAGCACGCTTGACGACCTGAGATCAAACCAGATTTCGCCGCATTATGTCACTAACGTTGACAAGCCGAAGCCATTTCTGCCGAGTGAGCGGACAAAGACCTCGTCTTACGTTACTCCTCCCGAAACAAAAGAAAAAGAGGGCGGAGAGCTGCTTTACAGCAAGCTTAGAAGTATGATGCTTGACGCAGACAGCGCAGAGGAACTTGAACAGGAAATCGAGCAGTTCTGCACTCAGCTGTACAACAAGTATGGCGACAAGTCCGGACATTGAGCCGCTAAGATGACAAAACGACTATATGTATAAAAAATCCATAAAAACGCAGGCTATATAGTGCAATATGACGAAATGTTAAGCGGCTGAAAAAAATGCTTTTATTTTTACGGCAGATATGCTATAATAATTTTATACTGTGTCGGTATGTACCCGAATATCATTCCGACGCACTGTTTTATGAGATACAGAGCCTTAAAGGGCGTTTTATTATATTGAATTCTATATTTCAGCGAATCGAGGAAGTGTGACTTTTGGAAAAGTTTATTATAAAAGGCGGCACTCCGCTGAGAGGCGAAGTGCGGATAAGCGGAGCGAAAAATGCGGCGGTAGCTATAATTCCTGCGGCGATACTTGCAGAAGATAAGTGTATACTTGAAAATGTACCGTCAATCAGTGATGTTGATGTTGCTCTTGAGATACTCTCGAGCATGGGAGCGCAGATAAGAAGGCTGAGTAAGTCGAAGATAGAGGTGGATACGTCAAGAATCAAGGACGGAACGGTACCTTATGAGCTTGCCCGCTCCACAAGAGGAAGCAGTTATTTTTTAGGTGCGTTGCTCGGCAGATTCAAGAAGGCAAGCGTGCCGCTACCTGGTGGGTGCGACCTTGGCAGCAGACCTATCGATCAGCATATCAAGTGCTTTGAGGCGCTTGGTGCAAAGACTGATATAAAGCACGGTATCGTTGACCTTTCGGCTGACAGGCTTATCGGTACGCAGATATATTTCGACAAGGTGACTGTCGGAGGAACGATAAATGCGCTTCTTGCCTGTGCAAAGGCAGAGGGGCTGACGATAATTGAAAATGCCGCCAAGGAGCCTCATATAGTGGACCTTGCGAATTTCCTCAACTCTATGGGTGCGGATATTATGGGCGCAGGTACGGACGTTATCAAGGTGAAGGGCGTTTCACAGCTTCACGGCACAGAGTATTCGGTTATCCCCGACCAGATAGAAGCGGGAACGTTTATGGTGGCTGCGGCGGCTACCTGCGGTGATATTACGCTGAAGAACGTTATACCGAAGCACCTTGAGCCTATTACGGCAAAGCTGCGCAAGATAGGCGTTTATGTTGAGATAGAGGACGATACGGATAATGTAAGGGTAGTCGGCAGACCTCATTATGAGGGTACGGATATAAAGACTTCTCCGCATCCGGGATTTCCTACAGATATGCAGCCGCAGATGACAACGCTCCTGGCAATGTCGAACGGTACAAGCATGGTAACGGAGAGCATATTCGATACACGTTTCAAGTATGTTGACGAGCTTCGCAGAATGGGTGCGGATATTACCGTTGACAGCAGGGTAGCGGTAGTAAGAGGCGTGGATCATCTTACGGGCGCTCCGGTAAAGGCGAGCGACCTCAGGGCAGGTGCGGCGCTTATCATTGCAGGTCTTGCGGCGCAGGGTACTACGGAAATCGAAGATATTCACCATATTGAGCGTGGATATGAGAATATGGAAATAAAGCTGAGGGCACTTGGCGCTGATATAGTAAAGCGTTATTATCCCGATGACGAAAAGATGAGAAAGGCACTCTGATGGCAAAGGTTGTTCCTGTATGCTCTTCAAGCAAGGGCAACAGCGTTTTTGTCGGTGACAGCACATCGGGCGTACTTGTTGACGCAGGATGCAGTTTCAAGGCGCTGAGGGAAGGTCTGGCACTCTGCGGTATACCGTTTGAGGCAGTGAAGGCTGTGCTTGTGACGCACGAGCATATAGACCACACAAAAGCACTCGGACAGATAACGAAAAGAACGTCTGTTCCTGTGTACGCATCGGACGGCACTGCAAGAAGGCTGTTTTCTGACAAGCTGGTAGAGCAGACGGCGGTTATTCATCCGCTGTCGGAAATAAAGAGCGTACCTGTCGATATGGATATTGATTTTTTCCATACACCGCACGACGCTGCGGAAAGCGTAGGGTACACCCTGAAGTTCGGCGAGCATAAGGTCGCCTGCTGTACTGATTTAGGCTATGTTACCGATGAGGTGAGGAATAATCTGCTCGGAAGCGACACGGTATATATAGAGGCAAATTACGATCCTGTGCTGTTAAAGGGAAATCCGAAATATCCGCCGTATCTCAAAACGAGGATTTCGGGGGACCACGGACATCTTTCTAACGGCTGTTCGGCTGAGTTTTGTAGGGAGCTTGTCACAAAAGGTGCAAGCCGTCTGATACTCGGTCACTTAAGTCAGGAGAACAATTCTCCGAAAATGGCGTATGAGGCGGTGGAGAAAACGCTGAAAACCGCAGGAATGTCATGCGGAGTTGATTTTACGCTTGATGTTGCGCCTGTTGTGACACAGGGAAAATACATAATTATCTGATGAATATGCACTGCATTTTCTGCTTGGTGGTAACTTTGCAGTTGTGCGGTGCTTTATTTTTTTATTACGAAAGGAAAAACTATGGCAGTATATCTTATACTTATGGCACTTGTGCTTGTGCTAGCTTATCCGCTCATCGAGCATAAGCCGAATGTGGTGAAGAAGCTCTGTTATGTTATCGTGACATTCGGGGCAATGTATCTTATAAGCGTATTCAGATACGGACTGGGAAACGATTATTATTCGTATATCTATATTTTCTGGAATATCAAGAATGCACCCGGACTTTCGATATTCAACTACGGGTATGAGCCGGGCTTTACAATCGTCACAAAGCTGATCTCGATGTTTACCGCAGATGTGAATATAATGTATGCGGTGTACGCATTGCTGATACTTATACCTACGGCGTATGCGATATTCCGTTACAGTGAAAATATATGGATGTCAACGATGATGTTCATATCGCTGACGTTTTTCTACTGCTCGCTGAGCTTTATCCGTCAGTCGATAGCGTTTGCAATCATACTCTGCGCTTACAGATTTATGAAGGAACGCAATCATTTTATGGTGCTGTTGTTTATTTTCTTAGCGTGTCTGTTCCACAGCACAGTAATAGTGCTGATACCGCTGTATCTGATTGCGGCGTTCATAAAGCCCACAAAGATAACCGTACCGATATATGCGATATTGACAGCGCTTGTATATCTGCTTTCGTGGCCGATACTGCGGTTTGCGGTTGTGCTTCTTCCGCAGTACAAGGGCTATCTTGAACTTAACTTTATCACGCAGGGCTATTCACCTGTTTATATTATAGTGCCTGCGATAATCACGGCACTTGCGCTTATCGCACATTTCACGGGATACGGAAAGGCATATCCGAAAGAGTCGGCACTGTTCACGAACTTTGCGATATTCAACTTCATAATATGGTTTATAGCGACAAAGCACTTTGTTATCGAGCGTTTCTCGATGTATCTGTACATTATGATGATAATGTTCATACCGTCAATAGCAAGGTACTATATGAACTGCGCAAAGGTTTATCTTGCACGCAGGAAAAATCCCGAAGCTGTGGTTGAATTCGATAAAACGGTAGATGAGGTCATACGTTCCAAGCATCCCGAAAAATATGCCAAGAAGTATGCCGCCGAACCCAAAAAGGAAAAAGCAGTTTCACAGCCCGTACCCGAAAAGGCGGAGCCTGAACTGAGCGATATAGAAAAGGAAAAGCAGAGAATTTTAGCCGAAATCATGGCTGAGGACGGCGGCGACAGCGATATAGCGACAAAGCCGGTTGAAGCTGTGGAAAACAAAAAGCCCGAAAAGCAGAAGAAGTATTCGTCTGTATTCGGAGAGCAGTTTAAGGCTGACGAAAGATATATGCCGAAGAACAGGGTGTTCAAAAAGAGAAGGAACGGTTTTGTGAACTTCGTTACACGTCCTGTTACGATATTTGCGGCTTTCCTTGTTGTAGTGGTGGGCGCTAATCTGTGGTACAACTATTTCGGCCTTACGGTATCGAAGAAGGGCTTCCACGGAGTTATGCCGTACAAGAGCATTGCTCCGCAGTATACGGAATTCGTGCTTTCAAAAGAAAGCAAGGACGAAAAGAACACTAACCTCAGGAGCGAGGATAATTTCCTTAACTATATGTACAGGCTGAAAGAGGGCGAGAATTTCACTGCCATAATCTCGGCAAGAGGAGATGTGAC
>ENA-OYZA01000108-OYZA01000108.1-human-gut-metagenome-genome-assembly--contig:-NODE-108-length-23651-cov-11.349932_pt1 | contig 23651 bp, 26 predicted proteins | sample MGYA00243257_ERZ653465 | MGnify/ENA primary metagenome ERZ653465 (study PRJEB26926, sample SAMN06164939) | human gut metagenome | biome: ENVO:00009003; feature: ENVO:2100002; material: ENVO:00002003...
CGGCCAGACGGAGGTCGCTGTCTTCACAGCTTACGAACCTGAGGAGTAAGAGACCTGGCGGGGGAGAAATCCCTCGCCACCTCTGATGTGTCAGGCATCCTCAACGCACCCGCACTTAACCCGGTTCGGCGGGTTTTGTTTTTTTCTGGCATTCTGGTTTACAATTCGCACGTCAGCCTGAACACCTGACACCTGCTGCGCCAGCAGAGAAAACAGATGGCGCACAAAACCAAATTTCACAATTCTGATACCGACCTTGCCATCCGGCATGGGCGGCGTTCACACGCATTTAAAACCGACTGGTACCAACACCCACCATGTACTGAAGAACAGGCCGAATGGCTAATTCATAACTACCGCAGACGCGGATACGAGATTAAGAAAGCCCTCAGCCTCGATTATCGTCACTGGATAATCTCCGTCAGGCTTCCTTACTCTGAACGCCCACCGCGTCCGTCCCGCACATTCCAGCAACGCATCTGGAGGTAACGTGCGGGTATTACTTCGACCTGTTCTGGTACCGGAACTCGGGCTGGTGATCGTTAAGCCGGGCCGTGAATCCATGCCGGTATTCCACAATACCCGGGTACTGGTGGAGCCGGAACCGAAAAGCATGCGTAATCTGCCGTCCGGGGTCGTTCCTGCCGTTCGCCAGCCGCTGGCGGAGGATAAATCATTACTGCCATTTTTCAGCGACGAACGAGTGATTCGTGCTGCTGGTGGCGCTGGCGCATTGTCTGACTGGTTACTGCGCCATGTTAAATCCTGCCAGTGGCCACACGGCGATTATCACCACAGTGAAACCGTCATTCACCGTTATGGTACCGGCGCAATGGTGTTGTGCTGGCACTGCGACAACCAGCTGCGCGACCAGACCTCCGAATCACTCGGGCAACTTGCTCACCAAAACCTGTTTGCATGGATGATTGACGTCATACGCCATGCAATGAATGGCTCGCAGGAACGGGAATTATCGCTGGCTGAATTATCCTGGTGGGCGGTCCGCAATCAGGTGGCGGACGCGCTACCGGAAGCGGTATTACGTCGTTCGCTGGGGTTGCGTGCGGAAAAAATCCGCTCAATGTACCGTGAAAGCGACATCGTACCGGGAGAGCAGACCGCCACCAGCATACTGAAGCAGCGCACAAAAAATCTTGCGCCGCTGCCTCACGCCCACCAGCAAAACCCGCCACAGGAAAAGACGGTGGTCAGCATTGCCGTTGATCCGGAGTCACCGGCTCAGTATCTCCAGCGCCAGAAATCACAACGGGAAGAGATGCCTGTATACACGCGTTGGGTAAAAACGCAGAAATGCATGACGTGTGGCAATCAGGCAGATGATCCGCATCACATCATTGGTCATGGACTGGGAGGGATGGGAACAAAGGCTGATGATTTGTTTGTTATTCCGCTGTGCCGTAAATGCCATAGCGAACTACACGCCGGGGTAAAAGATTTTGAAGAAAAACACGGCAGCCAGCTGTTGTTGCTGATTCGTTTTTTAATGCACGCGAGAAATTCGGGTGTTTTGAAGTGGAAAGCATAAATGACTGAACGCATAGAATTTGTTTTGCCTTACCCGCCAACGGTGAACACTTACTGGCGTCGTCGTGGCAGCACATATTTTGTATCAAAAGCCGGGGAGCGTTATCGCCGGGCAGTGGCGCTTATTGTTCGCCAGCAGCGGCTGAAATTAAGCCTGTCCGGAAGGTTGGCAATAAAAATTATTGCAGAACCACCGGATAAGCGCCGCCGTGACCTGGACAATATTCTGAAAGCGCCGCTGGATGCGCTGACGCATGCGGGGTTGCTAATGGACGATGAGCAGTTTGATGAAATCAATATCGTTCGTGCTCAGCCAGTATCTGGTGGACGTCTGGGGGTGAAGATTTACCCCATAATGCTTGAAGGGCAGGTCAAAAAATGAAACTGGAAGATTTACCGAAATACTACTCCCCAAAATCCCCCGGCCTGACTGATGCATCGGCCTCAACGTCGAAAGATGCGCTGAGTATCACTGATGTGATGGCCGCGCAGGGCATGACACAGAATCGGGCTGAGATGGGGTTTTCTGCGTTCCTTGGGAAAATGGGCATTAGTATGAATGACAGAGAGCGGGCAACAGAATTGCTGACAGAATATGCACTCAGTCGGTGTGATCGCGTGGCGGCGTTAAGAAAACTCCCGGCAGAAATAAAACCGGTAGTGATGCGCATTATGGCTTCGTACGCTTTTGAGGATTATGCCCGCAGCGCAGCGAGTAAAAAGCAGTGCCCTTGTTGCTATGGGGAAAAATTTATTGAAAGCGTAGTTTTTACAAACAAGGTCCAGTATCCGGATGGTAAGCCGCCGGTATGGGCAAAGTGTACGAAAGGTGTGTATCCGTCTTACTGGGAAGAATGGAAAAAAAATCGGGAGGTGGTGAAAGTGTCTTGTCCTGAATGTAAAGGGAAGGGGGAGATTTCCACTGCCTGTAAAGACTGTCGTGGGCGTGGTGTTGCCATTCATCGTGAAGAGTCGGTAAAACGTGGTATGCCTGTTATCAGAGACTGCCAGCGTTGTGGTGGTCGTGGCTGTGAAAGACTACCATCAACGGAGGCATTTAATGCCATACGCAAAGTGACGAGTGCTATCACGCTTGATACGTGGAAAAAATCAGTGAAACGCTTTTACGATACGTTGGTGGTTCGGTTTGACATTGAAGAGGCATGGGCGGAGCGGCAGTTAAAGAGGGTAACGCGATAGTGTTGTTGATTTTTCCCGAATCTGTGGTAAATTTGCTCTAACGATGGGCGTTTTATGCCTGACGTTAGAAGATTTTTTACACCCCGCCGCCTGGCGGGTTTTTTATGACTGAAATCGCGTCAGTACAGTAAACGCGCTGGTGGTTGCGAATACGGGTCTTTCAGCTTGCTGGCTTTTTCGACAAGAGTTATTGGTGTGTCACGTTAACCGGAAAAGGAAAAGACATGCTAAAACAGCAGGATATGACCGAAACCGCCAGAGTGGTGTTTAATGAATTAAGCGTCACCGAACCGGCGACCGTCGGGGAGATTGCGCAGAATACTTACCTTTCACGTGAACGCTGCCAGTTAATACTGACTCAGCTTGTTATGGCGGGTCTGGCAGATTATCAGTTCGGTTGTTACAGACGCCTTCAGCCCTGAAGGCTTTTTTATTTGTGGTAATGGGCGGCTGGTGGGTGTTAGCGGCACCTGCCAGCCATCTGCTCATGCGTTGGGGTCACAAGCAAACCTCAGGCCCATCTGCTTTGCGCAAAAGCAGAATGAGCCTATCAGAGACAGGCTTAATGATCCATGCTTAACACTGTAAAAATATCCAGTTGTGAGTTAATCAACGCCGACTGCCTGGAATTTATCCGGTCGTTACCCGAAAATTCTGTTGACCTGATAGTCACGGACCCGCCGTACTTTAAAGTGAAGCCCGAGGGCTGGGATAACCAGTGGAAGGGCGACGATGATTACCTGAAGTGGCTGGACCAGTGTCTGGCGCAGTTCTGGCGGGTGCTGAAACCTGCCGGAAGTCTTTACCTGTTCTGTGGTCATCGCCTGGCATCTGATATCGAAATCATGATGCGTGAACGCTTCAGTGTGCTGAACCATATTATCTGGGCGAAGCCGTCCGGACGCTGGAACGGATGCAACAAGGAAAGCCTGCGGGCGTATTTCCCCGCCACAGAGCGCATTCTGTTCGCGGAACATTATCAGGGGCCGTATCGTCCGAAAGATGCCGGGTATGCGGCGAAGGGCAGTGCACTGAAACAGCATGTGATGGCCCCGCTGATTTCTTACTTTCGTGATGCGCGCGCGGCCCTGGGGATAACGGCAAAACAGATTGCAGATGCCACAGGAAAGAAAAACATGGTGTCGCACTGGTTCAGTGCCAGTCAGTGGCAGCTACCGAACGAAAGCGATTATCTGAAATTACAGTCGCTGTTTGCCCGGGTGGCAGAAGAGAAACATCAGCGGGGAGAACTGGAAAAGCCCCACCACCAGCTGGTGGATACGTATACGTCACTGAACCGGCAGTATGTGGAGCTGCAGAGTGAATATAAGCATCTGCGGCGGTATTTTGGTGTGACGGCGCAGGTGCCGTACACGGATGTGTGGACACATAAACCGGTGCAGTTCTATCCCGGGAAACATCCGTGCGAAAAACCGGCAGAAATGCTGCAGCAGATAATCAGCGCAAGCAGTCGTCCGGGTGACCTGGTTGCAGATTTTTTTATGGGCTCAGGTTCAACGGTAAAAGCTGCACTGGCGCTCGGGCGTCGTGCGATTGGCGTTGAACTGGAGACCGGACGTTTTGAGCAGACAGTCAGGGAAGTTCAGGATTTAATCGTTTGAAACGGATGAGATTGCAGAATTAATTACGCACCATTATTATTCTGCTCCCGGCCCTTTAGCTCAGTGGTGAGAGCGAGCGACTCATAATCGCCAGGTCGCTGGTTCAAATCCAGCAAGGGCCACCATCACATACCGCCATTAGCTCATCAGGAAAGAGCGCCAGCCTTCGAAGCTGGTTGCGCGGAGTTCGGGTCCCCGAAGGCGGTCCATTATCTGTATCCTGCGTTGTTAGCTCAGCCGGACAGAGCAATTGCCTTCTAAGCAATCGGTCACTGGTTCGAATCCAGTACAACGCGCCACACTTATTTTCCCTGGCTCGCTTTTGCGGGCTTTTTTTTAAATGTCTCACAATTCAGGCGGTTGACTGTTGTCTGGTTTGCGGGGAGTTTGTTAAAAGAAACTGGCATGGTGAATCCCCCTGTGCGGAGGGGCAATCAGCGAGTAGGTATATGGGATAATCGCGGATTCAGGTGCTGGTACTGAATTCACCGGGAGGCACCCGGCACCATGCAATGGCACATAGCGCCACTCTCCAGCCCCTCTCCGGAGGGGCTTTTCTGTGCCGGATACATCACAGTTTCTGGAACCTTAGGTACTACAGTATCAGTCAGGGTGCTATATTTTCAGATGTGATGAAAGCCTGTCAGCAGGCAGGGCGTATCGGAAATGACCCAGTAGAGAAAACGTTGACTCAGATACCGGTGCTGAGTTACCGGGAAACCGGCATCACATGACCGCTATCCTTCCAGGCCCATCCGCTCCGGTGGGCCTTTTTACTGCAGAAAACAGGTTCCCCGTTAAATGCTATGTTGCTCACAATTCAGTAAGTTGACAGTTGCCTGTCAGACTGGGCATTTGTTAAAAAAATTTCGCATGGTGAATCCCCCTGAGCGGAGGGGCGACTGGTGACGGTATAATCTCTGATTATCAAAACGAGAATGACGCGGGTTTAGTGGCACCGGGCTGAACTCACCGGGAGGCACCCGGCACCATGTGCATGATGATACAGATACGCGGCTTTAGCCCCTCTCCGGAGGGGCTTTCTTATGGACAAAAAAAGCCCGCGCTGGGAGACGCGGGCGGCAAGGAATAAACAATAAAACGTGAAGTAATATTTCAGCTGGCGAATAATACCCCATAGTAATCACTCTGCGCAACTGCGCGGTCTTTTTCGAATTGCGGGCTGTAGTCTCCCTTCTGCCATTGTCCTGTAACTTCCGGACTTCAGCCTGCTCCTTATCTGACTCACAACATTATCCCGCCCGGGAGGATTCATGGCATTTAAACACTATGACGTGGTCAGGGCGGCATCGCCGTCAGACCTTGCGAAACGACTGACACAAAAACTGAAGGAGGGCTGGCAGCCGTTTGGTAGTCCGGTGGCCATAACCCCTTATACCCTGATGCAGGCGATTGCAGCAGAAGGTGATGTGGTCGTCAGTGGTGCAACTGAGCCGGAGTGGTACTACGTCATCGTACTGGCCGGGCAATCCAATGCCATGGCTTACGGTGAAGGGCTTCCGCTTCCGGATTCATACGATGCGCCCCATCCGCGCATTAAGCAACTGGCCCGTCGTAACACAGTGACTCCCGGTGGTGAAGTATGCGTATTTAACGACATCATTCCTGCTGACCATTGTCTGCATGATGTTCAGGATATGAGTACGATTAACCATCCCCGGGCTGACCTGAGCAAAGGGCAGTACGGCTGTGTCGGACAGGGCTTACATATTGCCAAAAAACTGCTTCCGTATATCCCTAATAATGCGGGGATCCTGCTGGTACCATGCTGTCGTGGTGGTTCGGCATTCACCCAGGGCACGGAGGGGACATTCAGCGAGTCCACGGGAGCCAGTCAGGATTCGGCTCGCTGGGGAGTGGGTAAGCCGTTATATCAGGATCTGCTTTTCCGCACGAAGGCAGCATTGCAGAAAAACCCGAAAAACGTTTTGCTGGCGATATGCTGGATGCAGGGGGAATTCGATATGACGAATGCCAGTTACGCCCAGCAGCCAGCAGCATTTCTTGCAATGGTACAGCAGTTCCGTGCTGACCTTGCCGGGCTGGCGGCGCAGTGTCACGGTGGAAGTCCGGCATCAGTCCCCTGGATTTGTGGCGACACGACATACGCGTGGAAACAAGAACACGGTACGCAATATGAAGTGGTATATGGTGCATATAAAGGTAAAGAATCCCAGCAGATTTATTTTGTTCCCTTTATGACCGATGGTAGCGGAGTTAATACACCGACAAACAACCCGTCAGAAGATCCTGCTATTGCCGGGTCTGGTTATTACGGTTCGGCATCCCGAACGAACAAAAACTGGGTATCATCAAATCGCCCGACGCATTTCAGCTCATGGGCGCGTCGTGGCATTATTCCCGATCGTATGGCAACTGCTATTCTGAACGTAGCCGGTCGCACCTTAGCCTTCATTAGTGGTAAGGCACCGGAAATCAAACCCTCGCCCGGCGGCGACACGCCATCGGGGCCGTCTGAAGATGCATCCGTACGCACAATCTCCCTGTTGCCGACAGCCGGAGATGCTGCTGCGCAGGGCTGGAGCATTAAGGACGGCGGAATTCAGTTGTCGGGTGGTGTATTTAAGATCGCCAAGCAGAGCAATAAAGCCTGGTCCCTGACGCGCCCGGTGGATGACGCAGTCTCCCTGCTGACACGGGGTGGCAGACTGAGCTGTAAGTTTCGACTGTCAGGCGCACTGACCAACAACCAGTTCGGTCTGGGAATTTATCTGTATACCGATGTAGCGTTACCTGACGTCGTGGCGATGACCGGGACTGGTAACCCGTTCCTGATGTCGTTCTTCACCCAAACCACAGACGGCAAACTGAATCTGATGCATCACAAGAAAGCAGGAAACACAAAGTTGGGCGAGTTCGGGAATTACAGTAACGACTGGCAGACGCTGGAGCTGGTGTTCACCGCCGGCAGTGCCACGGTTACTCCGAAACTGAATGGAGTGGCTGGCCCGGCATTCCAGGCCATAAAAGACAGTCTGGCAGTGGGACTAAATGCACTGACGCTGACGGATATTACCAAAAATGCAACGTATGGCGTTGAGATAGAAAGTCTGGTGCTGGAGATAAATGCACCGGCATCATCATAAAAAGTGAGCCAGTCAAATGGAAGGTATCGTTAAACTCACCGGTAGTGTCAGTGGATCGTCTGAGACGCTTGCATGAGTTATCAGAGCCATCAGTAGTTAACTGGTGGCTTTTTTATTGTTGTCAGCTTCCGGATAACGGGAGACGGGGTATGTACCAGATGGAAAAAATCACAACAGGTGTGTCATACACCACGTCAGCGGTGGGAACGGGCTACTGGTTCCTGCAGTTGCTGGACAGGGTTTCCCCGTCTCAGTGGGCGGCAATAGGCGTGCTGGGGAGTCTGCTGTTTGGGCTGCTGACATATCTGACTAACCTGTATTTCAAAATCAGAGAGGACCGTCGTAAGGCTGCACGGGGAGAGTAATTCAATGACTCAAAACTATGAACTGATTGTGAAAGGGATCCGCAATTTTGAGAATAAAGTTACGGTAACTTTAGCGTTACGGGACAAAAAACGCTTTGACGGTGAAATTTTTGACCTGGACATCTCGCTGGACCGTGTTGAAGGTGCCGCGCTGGAGTTTTATGAGGCAGCAGCCAGAAGGAGCATCAGACAGGTCTTCCTGGATGTTGCTGCCGGGTTATGTGAAGGGGATGAGCAGTCGCCGGAAAAGCGCCCCGTAATTTTAGAGGCGCAGGATGTGTTGATAACCTACAGAGGAAAACTACCGGGAATAATTACGGGTTCTCTGAAGAGTCCGCCGAAATGGTAATTTTACCAGCATATTTTTCATCCAGTAATACAGCAAGCCGCCTGAAAGAGTCTTGTTGTTCCTGAGACCATTTGGGATTGCATGATTCAAACTGGATTGATGCCAGCGTTGATTGCATCTGTTCCCTTGGAATTGAGAATGCCAGATATGAGAAGGCGACGGTAAGGGTATTCACGTCTTCCCGAAGCCTGGAAATGCTGTCGAGCAACTCCTGTAGAGAAATGGTGTTATTGTCCATAAATAATCCTCATGATTGTATTGACCTGTTAGCAGCCTGAGGCAACAGGCTGGAACTGATAAACATATCCAGGGCTCAGAAACCGATAAATCCTGATAAATATCCATGAACACCAAAATCAGATACGGCCTGTCGGCTGCCGTTCTGGCGCTGATTGCCGCTGGTGCGCCTGCGCCTGACATTCTCGACCAGTTTCTGGATGAAAAGGAAGGTAACCACACCACGGCATACCGTGATGGCGCGGGTATCTGGACCATCTGCCGCGGTGCCATCCTGGTGGATGGCAAACCTGTCGTTCCGGGCATGAAGTTGTCGAAGGAAAAATGCGACCGGGTTAACGCCATTGAGCGTGATAAGGCGCTGGCATGGGTGGAGAAAAACATCAAAGTGCCATTGAGCGAACCCCAGAAAGCGGGGATCGCGTCATTCTGTCCGTACAACATTGGTCCCGGTAAGTGTTTCCCGTCGACGTTTTATAAACGAATTAATGCAGGTGATCGCAGGGGAGCGTGTGAGGCGATTCGCTGGTGGATTAAGGACGGTGGCAGAGACTGCCGTATCCGCTCAAATAACTGTTATGGTCAGGTATCCCGTCGTGACCAGGAGAGCGCGCTGGCGTGCTGGGGAATCGACAGATAAGCAGAATATTTTGCTGAAAAATAAGGCATGGCCACGCGGGCGGATAACATGAAATCCTGCGAACTGGCGAAACGTAAGTGAATAAAAGTAAAAACCCCGTTTGTTGGCACCAAGCGGGGTTTTGTGTTTCCTGACTCCGGAAAAGTCAAAGGAGAAAGTGTGTTTGATTTTAGCAAACTGATTCGGGAGATTCGAGTGATGGCTGAAAAATTATCCACCTGGAAGTTCATTCTTATCTGGCTGGTGTTTGTGATTATGGCCTCCGGTTATTTCATCGGTCAGATACGCTGGTGGTGAAATGAACCGCGTACTGTGCGTGGTCATCATTGCCCTGCTGGTGGCCTGTGGTGCGCTTAGTCTGGGGCTGAATCATTACCGTGATAACGCCATTACCTACAAAGCCCAGCGCGACAAAAATGTCAGAGAACTGAAGCTGGCGAACGCGGCAATTACTGACATGCAGATGCGTCAGCGTGATGTTGCTGCGCTCGATGCAAAATACACGAAGGAGTTAGCTGATGCGAAAGCTGAAAATGAAACTCTTCGCGCTGACGTTGCCGCTGGTCGTAAGCGCCTGCGTATCAACGCCACCTGTCCAGGTCCCGTGCGTGAAGCCACCGGCACCGCCCGCGTGGATAATGCAACCGGCCCCCAACTGGCAGACACCGTTACACGGGATTATTTCACCCTCAGAGAGCGGCTGATGACGATGCAGAAGCAACTGGAAGGGGCGCAGGAATATATCCGTACTCAGTGCCTGAAATAAGTTTTGTTGATGCGCCGTATCGTCGCTGTATTCCCTCATTAACAGAGACCGCAGCCCGACAGGGAGACTCCTCTGCGCGAGTATGCGGGGATAATCAAAAACGATACACACCGGGGTTTACCGCGTTAACGGAGCGCGGCGTTGTCCCCTCATAGTCGCCTGTCCGGTGCGATGGTGGAAGAAACCGGATGTTTATCACTATTAATTGATGACACAGAAATGGATTCATTGAATTTCAGCACGTTTTTGTATTCGTGTTATTGAACATCTGTTTATTTTACTTTTAACATATTGATAATAAAAAGAGCTGTAAATCTTTAGATGAGTCGATTTTGTCCGGGGAAGTTCAAATGGATTTTATGCTGACGGTTTCTGGTGTGGTTATCCTGTCCATTGCTTATACTGCAGATAAATATGGCTGCCATTTGTTATCACGTATTGGCGCTTATTGTTCGTTGATGCTGATTTTCTCGTCGCTTTTTTTTGAGTAAGTTATATTAATTATAACAAATAATTTTCTGTGTTATTTTTTCAGGCTATCCCGTCAGAGGGGAAGCCTGTACTGCCGGGGAGCGAATGGAAAACTGATGTGTCCGGTAACTGCGTGTTCTGTGAACACCATGTTACTTAATTATGTAATTCATACCCGAACTCTCTGTTGACAGCCTTCTTCTGCAGGCTTCAATAACCCACGCTGAAAAGTTTCCTGAACCTTTCAGATCAAGAGCGATGTTAATTTGTTCAATCATCTGGTTTGGAAATCGGATGTTGCGGGTTGTTGTTCTGCGGGTTCTGTTCTTTGATGACATAATGTTTCCCCATATTCAGTGTTGCTGATTTGTATTATCTGAAGTTGCTTTTACGTTAATTTGATGCAGATCAATTAATACGATACCTGCGTCATAATTGATTATTTCTCGTGGTTTGATGGCGTACACACATGTTGTGATAAACCTTATATAGATGATAATCATTATCATTTTCGTGGGTCCTTTCCGGCGATCCGACCGGTTACGGGGCGGCGACCTCGCGGTTTTTCACTATTTATGAAAATTTTTCAGGGAAAATCGTGTCGGTACTTCTCGAATATAACTTTTTGTTTTTTTTAATATTGCATCCGTAAAGGTCCGACATGAAAGTGTCCGAAAATGCCTTTTTCTGGCGTTTTCACGTCGGGCCTTGTATTTGATAATGGGTTGTTTTCATGAAGGTTAATAAAAAGAGGCTTGCCGAAATTTTCAACGTGGACCCGCGGACGATTGAACGCTGGCAGTCTCAGGGACTCCCTTGCGCCTCCAAAGGTAGTAAGGGCATTGAATCTGTATTTGATACTGCCATGGCAATTCAGTGGTATGCGCAGAGGGAAACTGATATCGAAAACGAAAAGCTCCGCAAAGAACTGGACGATTTGCGTGCGGCAGCGGAGTCAGATTTACAACCCGGCACCATTGACTATGAACGCTACCGGCTCACAAAAGCGCAGGCAGATGCGCAGGAACTGAAAAATGCCCGTGAAGACGGAGTAGTGCTGGAAACTGAACTGTTTACCTTCATTCTGCAACGTGTGGCACAGGAGATTTCGGGGATACTTGTGCGTGTGCCGTTGACATTACAGCGTAAATATCCGGACATTTCACCATCACACCTTGATGTGGTGAAAACTGAAATCGCGAAAGCCTCCAATGTTTCAGCTAAGGCCGGTGAAAACGTGGGCGGGTGGATCGATGATTTCAGACGCGCAGAAGGCAGCTAATGCAGCCGGTGCGATAGCTACAGGGCTTTTATCTCTCATTATTCCTGTTCCACTGACGACAGTTCAGTGGGCCAATAAACATTATTACCTTCCTAAAGAGTCGTCTTATACCCCGGGGCGGTGGGAAACACTGCCGTTTCAGGTTGGCATCATGAACTGTATGGGCAACGATCTGATTCGCACGGTTAACCTGATTAAATCTGCCCGTGTTGGTTATACAAAGATGTTGCTGGGAGTGGAGGCTTATTTTATTGAGCATAAATCACGCAACAGCCTTCTTTTTCAGCCCACGGACTCAGCTGCTGAAGATTTTATGAAATCTCATGTTGAGCCAACGATAAGGGATGTTCCTGCATTGCTGGAGCTGGCTCCATGGTTCGGAAGAAAACACCGCGATAATACGCTCACCCTGAAGCGTTTTTCCTCCGGTGTGGGGTTCTGGTGTCTGGGTGGTGCGGCAGCAAAAAACTACCGTGAAAAATCCGTGGATGTGGTCTGTTATGACGAGCTTTCCTCGTTCGAACCGGATGTTGAAAAAGAGGGTTCGCCAACCCTGCTGGGGGATAAACGTATTGAGGGCTCTGTATGGCCAAAATCCATTCGCGGCTCGACGCCTAAAATCAAAGGCTCCTGCCAGATCGAAAAAGCCGCTAACGAGTCGGCACACTTCATGCGTTTTTATGTGCCCTGTCCGCACTGTGGGGAGGAGCAGTATCTGAAATTTGGCGATGATGCCTCGCCTTTCGGTCTTAAGTGGGAGAAGAATAAGCCAGAAAGTGTTTTCTACCTTTGTGAGCATCATGGCTGTGTGATCCATCAGTCTGAGCTTGACCAGAGTAACGGGCGGTGGATCTGTGAAAACACGGGCATGTGGACCCGTGACGGCCTGATGTTTTTCAGCGCCCGGGGTGATGAAATTCCGCCGCCGCGCTCCATCACTTTCCATATCTGGACGGCGTACAGTCCGTTCACCACCTGGGTACAGATTGTCTATGACTGGCTGGATGCACTGAAAGATCCCAACGGCCTGAAAACCTTTGTGAACACCACGCTGGGCGAGACCTGGGAAGAGGCTGTGGGCGAAAAACTCGATCACCAGGTACTGATGGATAAGGTTGTGCGTTACACGGCGGCGGTGCCTGCCCGGGTGGTTTATCTGACGGCGGGCATTGACTCGCAGCGAAACCGTTTTGAGATGTATGTCTGGGGATGGGCTCCGGGAGAGGAAGCCTTTCTGGTGGATAAAATCATCATTATGGGGCGTCCCGATGAGGAAGAGACGCTGTTACGTGTGGATGCGGCGATCAACAAAAAATACCGCCATGCAGACGGAACCGAAATGACTATTTCCCGTGTCTGCTGGGACATCGGGGGGATCGATGGCGAAATCGTTTATCAGAGGTCAAAAAAACACGGTGTTTTCCGGGTGCTGCCGGTAAAAGGCGCATCTGTCTATGGCAAGCCGGTGATCACCATGCCAAAAACCCGCAATCAGCGGGGCGTGTATCTGTGTGAAGTGGGGACGGACACCGCAAAAGAAATTCTCTATGCCCGTATGAAAGCCGATCCCACGCCTGTGGATGAAGCCACGTCGTATGCCATCCGTTTTCCTGATGATCCGGAGATTTTTTCGCAGACAGAGGCGCAGCAACTGGTCGCGGAAGAGCTTGTGGAGAAGTGGGAAAAAGGAAAGATGCGTCTGCTGTGGGATAACAAAAAGCGGCGTAACGAAGCGCTGGACTGCCTGGTGTATGCCTACGCGGCATTACGTGTGTCCGTGCAACGCTGGCAGCTTGATCTGGCTGTACTGGCAAAATCCCGGGAAGAAGAGACGACCCGGCCAACCCTTAAAGAACTGGCAGCGAAGCTGTCCGGAGGAGTGAATGGTTACAGTCGCTGAACTGCAGGCGCTGCGTCAGGCGCGCCTTGATTTATTAACCGGTAAACGGGTGGTGTCTGTCCAGAAAGATGGTCGCAGAATTGAATATACGGCGGCTTCTCTGGATGAGCTTAACCGGGCGATCAATAATGCGGAGTCGGTACTGGGGACAACCCGGCGTCGCCGTCGTCCGCTGGGAGTGAGGTTATGAAACGAACGCCTGTCCTGATTGATGTGAACGGCGTTCCGCTTCGTGAGAGTCTCAGCTACAACGGGGGCGGTGCAGGATTTGGCGGGCAAATGGCTGAGTGGTTGCCACCGGCGCAGAGTGCCGATGCGGCCCTGCTACCCGCGTTGCGTCTGGGGAATGCCCGGGCAGATGATCTGGTGCGCAATAACGGAATAGCGGCTAATGCGGTGGCTCTGCATAAGGATCACATTGTCGGGCATATGTTTCTGATCAGCTACCGTCCGAACTGGCGCTGGCTGGGGATGCGGGAGACCGCAGCAAAAAGCTTTGTCGATGAGGTGGAGGCGGCCTGGTCGGAATACGCCGAAGGGATGTTTGGCGAGATCGACGTGGAAGGAAAACGCACGTTCACGGAATTTATCCGTGAAGGTGTGGGCGTTCATGCGTTTAACGGCGAAATCTTTGTGCAGCCGGTCTGGGATACGGAAACCACGCAGTTATTCCGTACGCGTTTTAAAGCCGTGAGTCCGAAACGGGTGGACACGCCTGGACACGGTATGGGGAACCGTTTTCTGCGGGCCGGTGTGGAGGTCGATCGATATGGCCGTGCCGTCGCGTACCATATTTGTGAGGATGATTTTCCGTTCTCTGGTAGTGGACGATGGGAACGGATCCCGCGTGAACTTCCCACCGGGCGTCCGGCCATGCTGCATATTTTCGAGCTGGTGGAGGACGGGCAGACCCGTGGGGCTAATCAGTTTTACAGCGTCATGGAACGGCTGAAGATGCTCGATTCCCTGCAGGCAACACAGCTTCAGTCGGCCATAGTGAAGGCGATGTATGCAGCGACGATTGAAAGTGAACTTGATACCGAAAAGGCCTTTGAATATATCGCCGGCGCGCCACAGGAGCAGAAGGATAATCCGCTTATTAATATTCTGGAGAAGTTCTCCAGCTGGTATGACACGAATAACGTGACACTGGGCGGTGTCAAAATTCCGCACCTTTTCCCTGGTGATGATCTGAAACTACAGACTGCGCAGGATTCAGACAATGGATTTTCTGCGCTTGAACAGGCGCTGCTGCGGTATATCGCCGCCGGTCTTGGCGTTTCCTACGAACAGTTGTCCCGTGATTACTCGAAGGTCAGTTACTCAAGTGCCCGCGCCTCCGCCAATGAGTCGTGGCGCTATTTTATGGGGCGGCGAAAATTTATTGCGGCCCGGCTGGCCACGCAGATGTTTTCCTGCTGGCTGGAAGAGGCACTTCTTCGGGGGATTATTCGTCCGCCACGGGCACGTTTTGATTTTTATCAGGCGCGATCAGCCTGGTCACGGGCAGAGTGGATTGGTGCCGGAAGAATGGCCATTGACGGGCTCAAGGAAGTCCAGGAATCAGTGATGCGCATTGAGGCCGGACTGAGCACGTATGAGAAAGAGCTGGCGCTGATGGGCGAGGATTATCAGGACATTTTCCGCCAGCAGGTCAGGGAATCTGCTGAGCGGCAAAAAGCCGGACTCTCACGTCCGGTGTGGATAGCGCAGGCGTATCAGCAGCAGATAGCGGAGAGTCGCAGGCCGGAAGAGGAGACAACACCACGTGAGACGTAATCTTTCACACATTATTGCCGCAGCATTCAATGAACCGCTGCTTCTGGAGCCCGCCTATGCGCGGGTTTTCTTTTGCGCGCTCGGGCGCGAGATGGGAGCAGCAAGTCTTTCGGTACCACAACAGCAGGTACAGTTTGATGCTCCCGGAATGCTGGCTGAAACGGATGAGTACATGGCCGGAGGTAAACGACCGGCCCGTGTTTACAGGGTGGTGAACGGTATTGCTGTACTGCCGGTGACCGGCACGCTGGTGCACCGGCTGGGTGGTATGCGGCCATTTTCCGGAATGACAGGCTATGACGGTATTGTCGCCTGTCTTCAGCAGGCAATGGCGGATAGCCAGGTGCGGGGCGTACTGCTGGACATTGACAGTCCGGGAGGGCAGGCCGCCGGCGCGTTTGACTGCGCTGACATGATTTACCGCCTCCGTCAGCAGAAGCCGGTCTGGGCACTGTGCAATGACACTGCCTGTTCTGCAGCCATGCTGCTGGCGTCGGCCTGCTCCCGACGGCTGGTTACCCAGACATCCCGTATCGGCTCCATTGGCGTGATGATGAGCCATGTCAGCTATGCCGGTCATCTGGCGCAGGCCGGTGTGGATATCACGCTGATTTATGCCGGGGCGCACAAGGTGGATGGCAATCAGTTTGAAGCGTTGCCGGCAGAGGTTCGCCAGGATATGCAGCAGCGGATTGATGCGGCGCACCGGATGTTTGCCGAAAAAGTGGCGATGTATACCGGGTTGTCTGTGGATGTGGTCACGGGAACAGAGGCCGCCGTTTTTGAAGGTCAGTCCGGCATTGAGGCCGGGCTGGCGGATGAATTAATTAATGCGTCGGATGCCATCAGTGTGATGGCCACGGCGCTGAACAGTAATGTCAGAGGAGGCACTATGCCGCAATTAACTGCAACGGAAGCCGCCGTGCAGGAGAACCAGCGAGTGATGGGGATCCTGACATGCCAGGAAGCGAAAGGACGTGAACAGCTTGCCACGATGCTGGCAGGGCAACAGGGCATGAGCGTTGAACAGGCCCGGGCGATTCTGGCCGCGGCGGCACCGCAGCAGCCGGTGGCATCCGCGCAGAGTGAAGCCGATCGCATTATGGCGTGTGAAGAAGCGAACGGTCGTGAACAACTGGCGGCAACGCTGGCGGCGATGCCGGAGATGACGGTGGAAAAAGCCCGCCCGATCCTGGCGGCTGCACCACTGGCGGATGCCGGGCCCTCACTTCGTGATCAGATCATGGCCCTGGATGAGGCAAAAGGGGCAGAAGCGCAGGCTGAAAAACTGGCGGCCTGCCCGGGAATGACCGTGGAGAACGCCCGGGCTGTGCTGGCTGCGGGATCAGGTAAGGCCGAACCGGTCTCTGCATCCACAACCGCCCTGTTTGAACATTTCATGGCGAATCATTCACCGGCAGCGGTGCGGGGTGGCGTGTCACAGACGTCAGCAGACGGTGATGCGGACGTGAAAATGCTCATGGCCATGCCATGAAGTCAGTGCTGACCATCAATATGAGGTTTTAACAAAATGGTGACGAAAACCATCACTGAACAGCGTGCGGAAGTACGTATTTTTGCTGGTAATGATCCGGCTCATACCGCCACAGGCAGCAGCGGGATTTCTTCTGCAACACCGGCTCTGACGCCCCTGATGCTGGATGAAGCCACCGGGAAACTGGTGGTCTGGGATGGACAGAAAGCCGGTAGTGCGGTTGGCATACTGGTACTGCCGCTTGAAGGCACAGAGACGGTGCTGACCTATTACAAGTCGGGGACCTTTGCGACGGAGGCAATCCGCTGGCCTGACAGTGTGGATGAACACAAAAAGGCAAATGCCTTTGCCGGCACAGCCCTGAGTCACGCGGCTCTGCCGTAACACGTTATCAGGCCACCATGGTGGCCTGACTGATTTCTGAATGAAAGGAACTGATTTATGGGATTGTTTACGACCCGCCAGTTACTCGGTTATACCGAACAAAAAGTTAAATTCCGTGCGCTATTTCTGGAGCTGTTTTTCCGCCGTACGGTGAATTTCCACACCGAAGAGGTGATGCTGGACAAAATTACCGGAAAAACGCCGGTGGCGGCCTATGTCTCCCCGATCGTTGAAGGAAAAGTGCTGCGCCATCGTGGTGGTGAAACCCGCGTGTTGCGTCCGGGCTACGTCAAGCCGAAACACGAATTTAATTACCAGCAGGCGGTTGAGCGCCTTCCCGGTGAAGATCCGGCTCAGCTGAACGACCCGGCCTACCGTCGTCTGCGTATCATCACTGATAACCTCAAACAGGAAGAGCACGCTATTGTGCAGGTGGAAGAAATGCAGGCGGTGAATGCCGTGCTGTATGGCAAATATACGATGGAAGGAGACCAGTTCGAGAAAATTGAAGTCGATTTTGGCCGATCGACGAAGAATAACATCATACAAGGTAGCGGTAAGGAGTGGTCAAAACAGGATCGTGACACGTTCGACCCGACATATGATATCGACCTTTTCTGTGATCAGGCCAGTGGTCTTGTGAATATTGCCATTATGGACGGTACCGTCTGGCGTCTGCTGAATGGCTTTAAGCTTTTCCGCGAAAAAATGGATACCCGTCGCGGTTCAAACTCACAACTCGAAACGGCAGTGAAAGATCTGGGCGCAGTGGTATCCTTCAAGGGGTATTACGGCGATCTGGCCATTGTGGTAGCGAAAACGTCTTATGTGGCAGAGGACGGTACCGAAAAACGTTATCTGCCGGAGGGCACGCTGGTGCTGGGGAATACGGCAGCAGAGGGGATTCGTTGCTATGGAGCCATTAAGGATGCACAGGCGTTGTCTGAAGGAGTGGTGGCTTCTTCCCGTTACCCGAAACACTGGCTGACCGTGGGCGATCCGTCCTGTGAATTCACCATGACGCAGTCCGCGCCGCTGATGGTGCTGCCGGATCCGGATGAGTTTGTGGTGGTACAGGTGAAATAATCCGTGAGCGGGGGCGAAATGCCCCCGTGTTTTTTTCACAGGGAGCTGGATATGGCAACAAAAGAAGAAAATCAGAAACGTCTTCGTGAACTGGCTGGTCTGCTGGGGCGCGAGGCGGATATGTCGGGGAGTGCTGCGGATATCGCACAGCGTGTGGCAGAGTGGGAAGAGGAGGTTTGCGCCTCGGAAAATGAAATCGCAGATGTTGATGATACCGTTCATGAGCAGGCATGCAGGCACACCGGTGAGGATGACGTTGGTATTCTGGAACGTATCAGGCTTCTGAAGTGTTTTTACCTGTGCGGTGTTGACGATGAAACAGGTGAGCCTGTTGAGCATGTTGATGCTGGCAGAGTAATTCTGATGCCCCCCTCAGTGGCAAAAGACATGGTCAGGAGCGGAATGGCCGTTTATGCGTGATTTTGAGAATTCCTTTGATGCTGCCCTTGCCGGGGTGGACAGAACGATTGTTGAAGTGATGGGGCTCTGTGCGCAGTTCACCTCGGGGGCACAGTGTGGCAGCGAAGTTCAGGGGGTTTTTGACGATCCGGAGTCGCTGGGGTTTGCCGGTAGCGGGGTCCGTATTGAAGGAAGCAGCCCGTCATTATTTGTGCGGACGGATACGGTTCGTGCCGTGCGGCGTGGTGACACGCTGACCATTAATGGTGAGACATTCTGGGTGGATCGTGTTTCTCCGGATGACGGGGGTAGCTGTTATCTCTGGCTCAACCGTGGGCAACCACCCGCAGTTAACCGGCGACGATAAACGCAGGGTTAATTATGGCGATAAAAGGGCTTGATCAGGCGATTGACAATCTGAGCCGGGTTCGTAAAAACGCCATTCCGGCTGCTTCTGCAATGACCATTAACCGCGTGGCCACAACGGCGATTAATCAGTCTTCGTCACAGGTTGCCCGGGAAACCAGGGTGAGACGGAAACTGGTAAAGGAACGGTCCAGACTGAAACGGGCGACGGTCAGAAATCCGAATGCCAGAATTATCGTTAACCGCGGTGATCTCCCTGTGATTAAGCTGGGGATCAGAATGCTGGGGCGTCGTCCGAACAGCATACTCAAAGCCGGTCAGCATCGTTATCAGCGGGCATTTATCCAGCGATTAAATAATGGGCGCTGGCATGTTATGCAACGTCTTCCCCAGGCCAGATATGAGGAGGGCAATGACGACAAGGGGAGGAAAAAGCGTAATCGCCTTCCCATTCAGGTGGTGAAAATCCCGATGGCGGCCCCACTGAAACAGGCATTTGATGAGAATGTTGACCGTATCCGGCGTGAACGCCTGCCCGGAGAACTGGCATCCGCGCTGAAACAACAACTGAGGATTGCGATAAAACGATGAAACACACTGACATTCGTGCCGCAGTGCTGGATGCACTCGAGCAGCATGAACACGGGGCGACGCTGTTTGATGGTCGCCCCGTTGTTTTTGACGAAGAGGATTTTCCTGCGATCGCGGTTTATCTGACGGATGCAGAGTATACCGGTGAAGAGCTGGATGCAGATACCTGGCGGGCCACGCTGCATATTGAGGTGTTTTTACCGGCACAGGTACCGGATTCAGAGCTTGATCAGTGGATGGAAAGCCGGATTTACCCGGCGATGACCGCGATCCCGGCACTGGCAGGACTGATTACCACGATGGTTACGCAGGGCTATGAGTATCGTCGTGATGACGATATGGCGTTATGGAGTTCTGCAGATCTGACTTATTCCATTACATACGAGATGTGAGGACGATATGGCAACACCAAATCCCCTTGAGCCGGTAAAAGGTGCCGGTACCACTCTGTGGGTTTACAACGGCAAGGGTGATGCTTATGCAAACCCGTTGTCAGACGATGACTGGCAGCGACTGGCTAAGGTGAAGGATCTGACGCCGGGCGAGATGACGGCAGAATCCTACGATGATAACTACCTGGATGATGAAGACGCGGACTGGACCGCGACCGGTCAGGGGCAGAAATCTGCAGGTGATACCAGTTTTACGCTGGCCTGGAAACCGGGAGAGGAAGGCCAGAAAGGGCTTATAGGCTGGTTTGAAAGCGGCGATGTCCGGGCCTATAAAATCCGTTTTCCGAATGGCACGGTGGATGTGTTTCGTGGCTGGGTCAGCAGTATCGGTAAGGCCGTGACGGCGAAAGAAGTGATCACCCGCACGGTGAAAGTCACTAACGTGGGTAAACCTTCTGTAGCGGAAGAACGCAGCAAAATTACGCCGGTCAGTGCGATTAAGGTGACGCCGACATCCGGTACGGTGGCAAAAGGGAAAACAACCACCCTGACGGTTTCTTTTGAGCCGGAAAGTGCAACCGACAAGACGTTCAGAGCGGTTTCCGCCGATCCGTCGAAAGCCACCATTAGTGTGAAAGATATGACAATTACGGTAAACGGCGTGGCGACAGGTAAGGTGCAGATCCCTGTGGTGAGCGGAAATGGTCAGTTCGCCGCAGTGGCTGAAGTCACCGTTACTGAAGCGGGCGCTGCAGGGTAAACGGAGGTAATACATGTTTCTGAAAACAGAACAATTTGAATATAACGGTGTGTCTGTCACGCTTTCCGAATTGTCTGCGCTGCAGCGTATCGAGCATCTTGCCCTCCTGAAACGGCGTGCAGAACAGGCAGAATCCAGCGGCAACCTGCAGGTAAGCGTGGAAGATCTCGTCAGAACCGGCGCGTTTCTGGTGGCGATGTCCCTGTGGCATAACCATCCGCAGAAAACGGGATCACCGTCAATGAATGAGGCCGTGATGAAGATAGAGCAGGAAGTGCTCACCACCTGGCCTGCCGATGCCATTGCCCGGGCGGAAGACGTGGTGTTGTGCCTGTCCGGGATGATCGAAGCTGTTCGTCCGGATACTGATATTACTGAAGTGGCGAAAAATAACACGCTGACTGATGATGATTTTTCTGCGGGAAAGTCTTCGACGGCGAGCTGAACTTTGCCCTCAGACTGGCGCGTGAGATGGGGAGACCCGACTGGCGCGCCATGCTTGCCGGGATGACATCCACCGAATATGCCGACTGGCACCGTTTTTACCGCACGCATTATTTTCAGGATACCCAGCTGGATATGCATTTTTCCGGGCTGACGTACGCTGTACTCAGCCTGTTTTTTTGCGATCCGGATATGCATCCCTCTGATTTCAGTCTGCTTGTCCCCCGGCATGAGGAAGAGCAGGTGGAGAGGCCGGATGAGGACAAAATGCTGATGCAGAAAGCGGCAGGACTTGCCGGAGGCGTCCGGTTCGGTGGGGACGGAGGGCGCGATATTTTATCGTCTGCGGATGTGGCGGATGTCATGGTGGATGATGCCGCATTAATGATGGCTTCAGCGGGGATTCCGGGAGGTGTGAGATATGTCCCAGCCGGTTGGTGATCTTGTTATTGACCTTAGTCTGGATGCTGTCCGTTTCGATGAGCAGATGAGCCGGGTAAGGCGTCATTTTTCAGGTCTGGATACCGACGCCAGAAAAACCGCCAGTGCTGTTGAACAGGGCCTGAGCCGCCAGGCGCTGGCTGCACAAAAAGCCGGGATTTCCGTCGGGCAGTATAAAGCGGCCATGCGAACCCTGCCCGCACAGTTTACGGATATCGCCACGCAGCTTGCCGGTGGTCAGAATCCCTGGTTGATCCTGCTGCAACAGGGCGGTCAGGTGAAGGACTCCTTCGGCGGGATGATCCCCATGTTCAGGGGGCTTGCCGGTGCGATCACCCTGCCGATGGTCGGGGTCACCTCGCTGGCGGTGGCGACAGGTGCGCTGGCGTACGCCTGGTACCAGGGCGACGCCACGCTTTCAGAATTTAATAAAACGCTGGTCCTTTCCGGCAATCAGGCCGGACTGACTGCCGATCGTATGCTGACGCTCTCAAGAGCCGGGCAGGCAGCAGGGCTGACGTTTAACCAGGCGAGAGAGTCACTGGCAGCCCTGGTGAATGCCGGTGTGCGTGGTGGTGAACAGTTTGATGCCATCAACCAGAGTGTCGCGCGTTTTGCGTCTGCATCCGGTGTGGAGGTAGATAAAGTCGCTGAAGCCTTCGGGAAGCTGACCACTGACCCGACGTCGGGACTGATGGCGATGGCGCGCCAGTTCCGTAACGTGACGGCAGAGCAGATTGCGTATGTTGCACAACTGCAGCGTTCCGGAGACGAGGCCGGGGCCTTACAGGCGGCGAACGATATCGCCACGAAAGGCTTTGATGAGCAGACCCGTCGCCTGAAAGAAAACATGGGAACACTGGAGACCTGGGCGGATAAAACAGGGAAGGCATTCAAATCGATGTGGGATGCCATTCTGGATATCGGTCGTCCGGAATCCTCAGCGGATATGCTCGCCAGTGCACAGAAGGCATTTGATGAGGCGGATAAAAAATGGCAGTGGTACCAGAGTCGGAGCCAGCGCCGCGGTAAAACCTCCTCTTTCCGGGCCAACCTTCAGGGCGCATGGGATGACCGGGAAAATGCCCGTCTGGGTCTGGCAGCGGCAACGCTGCAGTCGGATATGGAAAAAGCCGGTGAACTGGCGGCAAGGGACAGGGCTGAGCGTGAGTCGTCACAGCTGAAGTATACCGGAGAGGCGCAGAAGGCGTATGAGCGCCTGCTGACGCCACTGGAGAAATATACCGCCCGGCAGGAAGAGCTGAATAAGGCCCTGAAAGACGGGAAAATCCTGCAGGCGGATTACAACACGCTGATGGCGTCGGCAAAAAAGGATTATGAGTCGACGCAGAAAAAGCCGTCCGGTGTGAAGGTGTCTGCCGGTGAGCGCCAGGAAGACCAGGCGCATGCAGCCCTGCTGGCGCTTGAAACTGAGCTCAGGACGCTGGAGAAGCACAGCGGTGCGAATGAAAAAATCAGCCAGCAGCGCCGTGATTTATGGAAAGCGGAAAATCAGTATGTGGTCCTGAAAGAGGCCGCCACGAAACGGCAGTTATCTGAGCAGGAAAAATCCCTGCTGGCTCATGAGAAAGAGACGCTGGAGTACAAACGCCAGCTGGCTGAGCTGGGAGACAAGATTGAACACCAGAAGCGGCTGAATGAGCTGGCACAGCAGGCGGCGCGGTTTGAACAGCAGCAAAGCGCGAAGCAGGCGGCAATCAGCGCAAAAGCCCGCGGCCTCACCGACCGTCAGGCGCAGCGGGAGTCGGAAGAGCAGCGCCTTCGTGAGGTGTACGGTGATAATCCGGCTGCGCTGGCGAAGGCCACATCGGCACTGAAGAACACCTGGTCTGCGGAGGAGCAGCTTCGTGGAAGCTGGATGGCCGGGATGAAGTCCGGCTGGGGCGAGTGGGCGGAAAGTGCGACGGACAGTTTTTCGCAGGTTAAAAACGCGGCCACGCAGACCTTTGATGGTATTGCACAGAATATGGCGGCGATGCTGACCGGCA
>ENA-OYZA01000123-OYZA01000123.1-human-gut-metagenome-genome-assembly--contig:-NODE-123-length-22680-cov-8.041680_pt1 | contig 22680 bp, 18 predicted proteins | sample MGYA00243257_ERZ653465 | MGnify/ENA primary metagenome ERZ653465 (study PRJEB26926, sample SAMN06164939) | human gut metagenome | biome: ENVO:00009003; feature: ENVO:2100002; material: ENVO:00002003...
CTCCACTTCTAGCTTCGTCGGCAGCGTCAGATGTGTATAAGAGACAGTACAACCGAGGAGAAGGAGGAACAGCTTGAGCTTCGCAACGAATACAGAGCTTCCTTCAAACGAGGTCTTATGTCCGAGCTTGACAGGGTGTATGTTGTTGATGATAAAGGAAAACAGCAGAAGCTGATAAAAGACAACGAAAACAAATAAAATTCCGTAAAGGACACAATTGCTATGGAGAAAATAACAGAATCTCTCGAAACGCTTTACGGCTCATCGGGAACATCGTTCTTTTTAAGTGACGAATTCGGTAATATCAAATGGAAAAATGCCGCCTGCGGAGAAACAATCGTTTTCCCTAAAGGTATCAACTGCGATATTCTTACCGAACAGGTAAATATCGACGGGAAGGAATACTCTGCGCAAGGTACATCCTTTGGCGGCGGAGATGAGCGTTTTATCCTGTGGCGTGTCAACACTCTTACCGATGTGCTGTTGCAGCTTGGAAGCACAAACACTTATGCCGATATATGCTATCTGCTTTCACAGGCAAGAAGCGATGTTGCAAAAGCAACACAGAACTGTAACGAGGATAACGCACTGAACAGCATACAGCGTAATATAGAGGTGCTGTCGGAGCTTGCTACGGTCATTTACCGTAAGACACCCCCTGCGCCTGCCATATATTTCTTTGAAAAGCTGAACAAAATAATAGAGCGTGCCAACAAGGAAATGAGCAGTATACCAATCGTTTTCAGGCTCAGCACTGATAAGCCTATATATGAGGATATACCTGTCAACATAAGCGAAAAGCTGTTGTATGTAGCTGTATTCAGCATACTTAAGGCTATGGTAAGATGCTCGGACAGAAATCTGTTCGTGCTGAATGTCGGCGTTTCGGATAACAGCATCAATATCGGTTCGTCTTTCTCGGTTTCGCCCGACACGCATACGGGAATGATAGCCGACGATTTCGAAATGTACAGTGCAAAGCTGTATATCGGATATATCGGCGGTAAGATGTGCTATAACATAAAAGACAGCATAGGAAGGCTTGAAATTTCTATCCCGACCGGCGACAGCTCAACGCTTAACAGTCCGTTATATGCAGTTCCGCCCGAAACCTGCGAAAAGCTCGCAAAAGTATTCATGAGAGGCATAGCGGATAAAAAATAAGTAAATAAAGTGAAAAAGCGATTTATCGTTTTTTTAGACTTCAAACACATTTTCATCATAAAAGGCGGATATAATAATAAGCGTCAGGTAAAACTGACAGATTTTATGGTGGTTGAATAATTCAATAATCATAATTTCCTCTCCCAACATTTCATTGATAATTTGATTTGTGCATTATTTTATCTCCGTTCAGTTTACTTTGTTAAACTGAATTTTTTTTACGATAAACGGATAGCCGAAAAGAAAGGAATTAAGAATATGTATAAAATTCTCGTAGCGGATGACGAACAGAAAATCCGTGAGGTCATCAAGGAATATGCCGAATATGAGGGTCATACGGTATATGAGGCGGTAGACGGCATGCAGGCTGTCGATATGGCGAAGGAACAGGATTTCGACATAATAATAATGGATGTAATGATGCCAAGACTTGACGGCTTTTCAGCCTGCAAGGAAATAAGAAAATTCAAGAATACTCCTATACTTATGCTTTCGGCAAGAACAGAGGAATATGACAAGCTGTTCGGCTTTGAGATGGGTGTTGACGATTATGTGGTAAAGCCTTTCTCGCCCAAAGAGGTACTTGCCCGTATCAATGCGATAATCAAACGTAATAAATCCGGAAATGAGCCTGTCGGAGAAACAGTAAAATTTGAGGGTCTTGAAATCAATTTTACGGCAAGAGATGTATTCATAGACGGCGAAAAGGCTAACCTTACGCCTAAGGAATACGACCTGCTGTTCTATCTTGTGAAGAACAAGAACATAGCGCTTACAAGAAACAAGCTGCTTGAAGAGGTATGGGGATATGATTTCTTCGGTGACGACAGAACCATTGATACTCATATCAAGATGCTGAGAAACAATCTCGGCCCGTACAGAAAATTCATTGTAACGTTAAGAGGTATGGGATACAAGTTCCAGGTATAAATACTTTTTACAGCCGTCTTGAGTGGCGGCTGTAATATTATATCGGTACACATCAGAACAGGAAGGCACTTTTCAATGAAAGACAGACTAAACAGCATACGTTTCCGTTCATGGCTGACATTTGTGCTGTTCTCGCTAATAGTTATAGTTTTTCTGTACTTTTTTCAGGTAGTGCTGCTTTCGAGCTACTACGAATATATGAAGATACAGGAAACGGCTTCTGCCGCAAAGCAGATAAAGGATGCGTGGTCGCAGCAGCCCGAAAACCTCAACTCCATCGTTTCGGATATTGCGGACAAGCAGAAGATATATATCGAAATCTCCGACAGCAACCGTCCTTACTTCAGGGCAAGCTCGCTTGACAAGAGCAACAAAGAGGTGTACTCGCTTATCACGAGCCTTTCGCCCAACGATATGAAAGAAATCATTTCCGGCGAAAATACGTTCTTCACCGCTACAATTCCGAGAACGAACAATGACAGCAAGGCAATTGTGCTGATAGCACAGCTTGATGACGGTACGGAAAGCACGTTCTTTAAAACAAACGGCATCGTAAGGCTGTATATATTCAATTATCTTGAGCCGCTCGGCACAACGACCGCAATTCTGCACAGCCAGCTTAATCTTACCGCAGGCATTATCATAATTGTCGCATTCATAATGTCAATCATTTTCTCAAACAGCATTTCAAAGCCTATCATCAACATATCAAAGGCGGCGCTGAAGCTGCCGCAGGGACAGTTTGATATGCCTGTGAAGAAGAACAGCTTTACGGAGATAAACGAGCTTACAGATACGCTCAGCTCGGCATCTGTAGAAATAGCAAAGGCGGATACTCTGCGTAAGGATCTTATGGCGAATATTTCGCACGATCTGCGCACTCCGCTTACGATGATAAAGGCTTATGCGGAGATGATAAGAGATCTTTCGGGCGATAATCCCGAAAAGCGTGAAAAACATCTGCAGGTCATAATTGATGAAACGGACAGGCTGACCTCGCTTGTAACGGATATACTCGATCTGTCAAAGCTGCAGAGCGGCGTTGCGGAGCTTAAATATGAGAAGGTGAACTTTTCTGAGCATCTCGGTGAAATAGTGCCACGCTTCTCACTGCTGAACGAAATCAAGGACTATAACGTTGTGCTGAATGCTGAGCCGGATATATTTATAAACGCCGACATCACAAAGATAGATCAGGTAGTATACAACTTTATCAATAACGCTCTGACCTATACAGGTGATGACAAGACTGTAAGGGTAAATCTGTATCACAAGACACCGACAACCGCAAGACTTGAGGTGTGCGACAGCGGTATAGGCATCGATCCGGAAAATCTTAAATATATCTGGGACAGATACTATCGTGTCAAGAAGAACGGCGAAACGCATCAGCGTGCAAAGAAAGGCAGCGGACTTGGGTTGTCTATCGTAAAGGGTGTGCTTGAAATGCACAGGTTAAATTTCGGTGCGGACAGTACGGTCGGTGTCGGCAGTACGTTCTGGTTCGAGTTCGAGGACTGCAACCCGAATAGAGTGCAGGTTGACGAAAAGAAGCCGAAAAAGCAGAAGAATAAGAATAACGCTGAACAGCAGTAACGTAAAACCCCGTTCACATAGGTGAACGGGGTGATGTTTTTTATATCAATTATTATATCAATCGCCTGTAGATTCTCTCAGAACAAGGCTGTGCGGTAATGTATAAAGGTTGTGGTCGGGATTTGTCGCTTTCATATTTTCAATCAGCTTCTCGATTACCAGCTTGCCCTGTGCGTAACACGGCTGTTCAACTGTAGATAAGTGCGGTACGAACATATGTGAATACTGGATATTGTCGAAGCCCATGAAGATAAGATCCTTGCCTATCCTGTAGCCCTTTGAAAGTGCATAGTTCATTGCGCCGATTGCGATTATATCCGAAATAGAGAATATTGCTGTCGGGGGGCTTGGCAGGTTCATAAGGTATTCACAGCCTCTCATACCCTGCTCTGTTTCATAGCCACCGAAATAAACGTAATCCTCGTTATAGGGAATGCCGTTATCCTTGAGTGCCAGCTTGTAGCCTATCTCACGGTCGATGCTCGACTGGCTTCTCTGTAAAGTTGTGATAAGTCCTATCTTCTTATGACCCTTGCGGATAAGGTAGTTTACTGCGTCACGGCCTGCCTTTACGTTATCTATCGTAACGGTAAGCACATTACAGTTGTCAAGACGTTCAAGGCACATTGCTATATTGTGCTTTTCGCCGAGCGAATTGATGGTTGCGGCGTCCAGCTTAGGACCGAGCAGTACCGCACCGTCTACGGCTCTTGAGAAAAGCATACCGAGCAGGTGCATTTCGTGGTTGGGATCGTCGTGGGTGGTAGCAATCAGAACATCATAGCCCTGTGAGAATGCGGCTACCTCCATACCTCTTATAACGTCCGAGTAGAAGCTCTGCTCTGTTGACGCTATGATGGCAAGTATTCTTCTCGTTTCGCTTTTTCTTAAATCTCTGCCGAGAAAGCTGGGGCTGTATCCGAGTGCCTGAACAGCACTGTTTACCGCCTGTATCGCCTCTTCGGAAACGTTGGATTTTTTATTAAGAACTCTTGAAACGGTTGCAACGGAAACGTTAGCCGCCTTTGCAACGTCCTTGATAGTAACACTCATCAGCATACTCTCCCTCAATTAAACTATATTACAATTATACAGTATTGTGAAACCGTTTTCAATGTAACATTTGACCAAAATTCGATATGTAATTTTATCATTTTTTACAAAGCGCAGGTTTTTACTTCAAAAAAAATCGTGATAACGGTTTTCATAAAAACGTATTATTTTCTTAAAAAGTGTACGTTTTTTACCCTGAATCTGCTTAAAACAGTGAAAACGGAGCGTTACAATTATAACTTTAGCTAATTTTATAAACAGAACGCATGTATACAATTGTTTTTTGTGCAAAAAGTTACTTTACAAAAGCTCGGTTTTAGGTTACACTATTATATAAAGGCAGATATAAAGTTATTAGCTAAATTGACGAGTACAGAGGTAAGATTTGATGAAGAAAAAATCCGTTACAATGAGCGACATAGCAAAGGCTATGGATATAAGCACCGTTACAGTATCAAAGGCACTGGGCGACAAGGACGGCGTCAGCGAGGAGCTTCGTGAGAAGATAAAGCAGAAGGCAAACGAAATGGGATACCGTTTCAGCTATACGTCAAAGTCATCTAAGGAAGGCTTTACGTTCAACATAAGTATAGTAGTGGCAAAGCACTTTATAAATGACGCAAGTGCGTTCTACTGGGTAATGTACCGTCATATCGTGGAACTTCTGCAAAAGCAGAACTATTACGGCATACTCGATGTAATTTCAGAAAGCGATCAGGCGAACCGTTCAATGCCGAATTCGGTATCGGACAAAAAGGTTGATGGCGTAATCGTACTCGGACAGTTTGACGATGAATATGTAAGCGAGCTGTTAGACCTTGATATTCCTGTTGTTTTCCTTGACTTCTACAGCAGTGACAACCGCACTGACACCATTCTTTCAGACAGCTTCTTCGGCTCTTATATGCTTACAAACTATCTTATAAACGCAGGACACCGCAACATAGGCTTCCTCGGTACTATAACATCAACATCAAGCATACAGGACAGATACCTCGGATATTACAAGGCTCTGCTTGAAAAAGGCATACCTCTGCGCAGTGAGTGGGTAATTGACGACAGAGGCCCCGAAGGCACAAGCTATCCTCACTTTGACCTTCCTGCACAGAAGCCGACCGCTTTCGTATGTAACTGTGACGAGGCGGCATACTGCCTGCTCAATCAGCTCAGAAGCGAGGGCTATGTAGTACCCGATGACATTTCGATAGTCGGCTACGATAACCACATCTACTCTACTATTTCAAATCCCCGTATCACAACGATAGATGTTGACAGCAAGAGAATGTCTTATGAGGCTGTCGAAACGATAATCAAGAAGATAAGGGATAAAAATTATTCAAGGGGCAGAACGCTTGTAACGGGCAAGCTGATTATCCGTGACAGCGTAAAGATATTGAAGTAATGAAAATTATAGATACTCACGCACACTATGACGACAGGTGGTTTGACGAGGACAGGTATGAGGTTCTCGACCGCATTTTATCCGACAATGTGCTGGCAATCATAAATATGAGCGTGGATATTCCGACCTGCGAGTTTTCTCTGTCGCTTACCGAGCGTTACAAAAATGTATTCTGTGCGGTAGGTATTCACCCTGAAAATATAGCCGACACACCCGATAATTACATTGATATACTGAGAACGCTTGCAAAGAATAAAAAGGCGGTCGCTATAGGCGAGATAGGACTTGACTATCACTATGACGGCTATGACGCAGAAAGGCAGCAGGAGATATTTGAAAATCAGATAAAGCTTGCAAACGAACTTTCCCTTCCTGTTGTTATCCACTGCCGTGACGCTACGGAAGATATGATGAAAATACTGCACCGCACTACTCCCGATAAATTTGTGGTGCATTGCTATTCAGGAAGTCCGGAAACAGCAAAGGAACTGCTGAAGCTCGGCGCATATATCAGCTTTACAGGCGTATTGACATTCAAGAACGCTAAAAAGGCGGTACATTCGTGCGAGATCATTCCAAGTGACAGAATAATGCTTGAAACAGACAGCCCCTATATGGCACCTGTGCCGTTCAGAGGAAGTCGCTGTGACAGCTCTATGACGCATAAAACAGCGGAAAAGCTGGCCGAAATAAAGGGCATACCGACTGAAGAAGCTATTAGAATCTGCAATGAAAATGCGGTGCGTTTCTTCGGACTTGATATAAAGTCTTGATTTATGTCATAAAATATGGTAAGATATATAAAGATATCGGCAGGACACGAAGTTCTGCCGAAAAATATATTTTGATATTTGAAAGGAAACAAAATGGACGCAGACCCCCGAAAACCTAAGCGAGCGGTAAAGATACTGCTTGCACCGCTGATTTTACTGAACAAAGGTCTTGATAAGCTGTTATCAAAGGCACTCGGCGACAGCTACTACGACAAGGAAGAAACCACGCAGGACAACATTATGTCTATGGTCGATGCGGGCAACGAATACGGCAACCTTGAGGACGAATCGGCACAGCTGATAAACAACGTGTTTGAGTTCGGCGATCTTGTTGCATCTGACGTAATGACGCACAGAAAGAACATTGTCGGAGTAGATGTGAATTCATCTCTTGACGATATTGTCTATATTGCGCTTGAAAAGGGCTTTTCAAGGATACCCGTATACAAGGAAAACATTGACGCTATAGTCGGAATAATCATAGTAAAGGATCTTCTCTGCCTTGTCGGAAACGAAAACAAGGATAAGCTGAAAATAGAGGACTTTCTGCGTGAGGCGGTATATGTTCCCGAATCGTGCAGTTGTTCGGACGTGTTCAAGTTCCTGACTAATCTCAAGTCGGGTATGGGCATTGTGATTGACGAATACGGCGGTACGGCAGGTATCATCACGCTTGAGGATATAATCGAGTCGATAATGGGCAACATAGAGGACGAGTATGACGAGGAAAAGGATATGATAATCCCCCGCTCGAACGGCGCATACGAGGTCAGCGGTGAGGCCGATCCCGAAGATGTACTCGAACTGTTCGGCTATGAGCTTGAAGAAGACCACGAATACGACACTATCGCAGGCTTTGTTACCGACCTGCTCGGATATATTCCCGAAGAAGAGGGCGAACACCCGAAGGTTCGCTATAAGGATATAATCTTCAAGGTTATTGAGGTTCACGATAATTGTATATCTAAGCTGATCGTCAGACCGTGCAAAGAGGAAGAACTTGCACTTGAGCCGAAGGAAACAACACATTTCGGGCAGTAATATAATACCGCAATTCCGAATGGGATTGCGGTATTTTTGCATTTATATTCTCTTTTCGAGCATCACAAGCATAACATTCGGTATCCCGTTGAACACGGTCGGTACGATGCCTATCTCCTTATATCCGTGCTTTTTATACATTGCTCTTGCTACTGTGTTTCTCTCGTTGGTGTCAATTCTGAGTTCGTGACAGCCGTGCTGTAAGGCATAATCCTCATAGAATTTCAAAAATGCCCTGCCACATCCTCTACCCTTTGCACAAGGCGATATTACAAGCGTGTGCAGCAGTACGCAGACCTCATCGTCAGCCGCTTCATATTCCCACTTGCCGTCCTTGTACACATCTACCTGAATATAATTTATCATCGCCGAGCCGAGCAGCCGTCCTCCGTCCTCCATTACATAAAGGTCGCCACGCCGAAGTCCTGCCTCGGCGGTCGCACGGACGGGATAAACTCCTCTTATCCAGCCTGTAGTCTGCTCTCCTTTTTCCTCTGCGGTATGAATATCATCGTATATCTTTTCTATAGCGTCAATGTCGATGGCTTTTGCCTTTCTTATATTCATTGTGTATCCTCGCTTATGCTTTTATGTACTACGCTGATAATATCACAAAGAACGGCTCGATTTCAATAAATATAGGATTTTTTTGTGCCGATAAACAGATTTAATAGGCTGTATAGCGGTATATAGCAAACCGCCGTGCATTACGCACAGCGGTCAGACTGTCGATAAACCTCTTGATTATATAAAAATGGGGTCGCAGGGGCGTAGCCCCCGACAGGGTCTAGGGGCGGTAGCCCCAGTAATATAGCCCCTTTCCCGGGGAAAGGGGTTTGGGGATAGGGATTGAGAACAAGCACTTTTTTTGAAAAAACATACTTTTTCTACAAGCTGACCGCCGTGCATTACGCACAGCGGTCATACTGATATTTCTTATTTCACAGAGAACTTATATATGGTAGTAAAGTTGTACTGCTCCCCTGCCTTATAAACGCAAGTGGGCTTGAACTGAGGCTTGTTGGGTGAGTCGGGGCAGAACTGGCTTTCAAGGCAGAAGCCCTGATTCTTGAACATTTCCTTGCCGCCCTTGCCTGTTTCGCCGCCAAGACCGCCGCTTATATAGAACTGTATAGCGGGCATATCGGTGTAGGTGGTCATTACTCTGCCTGTCTTATCGGAATAAATTTCTGCGGCTTTTCTCATTTCCTTTGTTTCGCCTAAAACATAGTTATGGTCATAGCCGCCGGGGAGCTTGCCGTTATCCATATCCTCGCCTATTCTCTTAGGTGCGGTAAAGTCAAACGGAGTGCCCTTTACGCTTGCTATTTCTCCTGTCGGGATAAGCACAGGGCTTACGGGGGTGTATTTATCGGCAAATATCTGAGCGATATGATCCCTTATATTTCCTGCGTCGGTTCCGTTCAGATTGAAATACGAATGGTTTGTGAAATTCATCACCGTATCCTTGTCGCTTACCGCATTATAGCATATCTCAATCGAATCGGCTGTCAGAGTATACTTAACATCAAGCGTCAGCGTTCCGGGGAAGCCCTCCTCGCCGTCAACGCTCGTGTAGGAGAACACTACATAGGGATTGCCGTTTTCGCCGTAATCCTTGACGTCCCATACCTTCTTATTGAAGCCGACATTACCGCCGTGAAGCGTGTTGCCGTTGTCGTTTTTGGCAAGAGTATATTCCTTGCCGTTAAGGGTGAACTTAGCGCCGCCGATACGGTTTGCATATCTTCCGACTAAAGCGCCCTGACTGCTTGTTCCTGCTGTGTAACCGTCAAGCGTATCATAGCCTAAGAGTATATCGTCCCTGTTACCGTCCTTATCGGGTACAATCAGCTTTACAAGCGAGCCTGCGTAGTTTGTAATCTCGGCTGTCATATTGCCGTTTTCAAGCGTGAATAAGCAGCAATCCTTTCCGTTATGATTGCCCCAGAGTTTCTTTTCAATGCTCATACTATTTACCATCCAAACAAAAATTACGGTATTACCGCAGTTTTATTGTACCATATACTAAATGAAATGTAAACCTTTTTTTCATTCAGAACTGCTTTTGATTTATGTCAGTCGCAGATTATTTTCTGCGTGCTTCTCTGATTATCCTCATAAGCTGTATTATCAGCGTAGGTACAAAGCCTATTGCAAGCGAGATACCGAAATATCCGATATTCATAAGCTGTGCCGAGAACAAGCCGCTTACACCGGGAACAAATACCGCTAAAACAAGGAATATTATTCCTGCAAGAAAAGCGAGCAGTGAGAATCTGTTTGACGTTAAGCCGACTTTGAATATTGATTTATCACTGCGGCAGTTGAAGCCGTGAAACAGCCTTGATATACACAGTGTGCTGAAAGCCATTGCACAGCCAAGCTCGGCTGAAACTGCACTTCCGATAAAGTAGGCGGTCATTACTGCGGCGGCGATAAGCACTCCTCCTGTCACTATGCCGAGCGACATTGCTTTTGTGAGGAAGGATTCGCCTGTATTTCTGGGCTTTTGCGAAAGGAGCGATTTATCTGCTTTTTCCATACTTATGGCTATTGCAGGCAGTGAGTCGGTAAGAAGATTTATAAACAGGAGCTGAACTGCCGTGAACGGTGTCGGAAGTCCGGGTATAGCGGTACATAATACGGCGATTATTGCCGCAAGGTTGCCTGACAGCAGGAATTTAACGGCATTCTTTATATTTGCGTAGATTGCTCTGCCGTTTGCTACAGATTTGATAATAGTAGCGAAATTGTCATCGGTAAGTATCATTGAAGCGGCATCCTTTGATACCTGCGTACCGGTTATACCCATAGCAACACCTACATCTGCCTTTTTCAGCGCAGGCGCATCATTTACACCGTCGCCCGTCATAGCGACTACCTTGCCCTTGTTCTGCCAGCGTTCAACTATCCTTATCTTATTGTCGGGAGATACACGGGCATAAACGGAAACCTTTTCGATAACGCTGTCAAGCTCCTCATCGGTCATTTCGTCAAGCTGAACTCCGTCAAGGCTTATATCGCCGTCACGCATAATGCCGATTTCTCTTGCTATAGCACTTGCCGTTACCTTGTGGTCGCCCGTTATCATTACAGGCTTTATTCCTGCTCTTATGCAATCAGCGACTGCCGCCTTGCTTTCGGGACGGGGCGGATCGGTCATTGCCGCAAGACCTATGAAGATATAGTTATCCTCCGTGTCTGCCGCTTCATTTTCGGAGAGCTTATAGGCGAATGCAAGCACACGCATTCCCTGTCCGGAAAAATGCTCGTTTGCAAGTGCGATTTTACTTTTATCATCGTCTGTTATGCTTCTGACCGTGCCGTTATCACAGACCGAAACCAGACGTGAAAGCAGGTTATCTGTTGCGCCCTTTGTGAACATTGTACGCTTGCCGTCAACTATATGGCAGGTGCTCATCAGCTTTCTTTCGCTGTCAAACGGTATTTCGGAAACTCTCGGATAATCGGAGCGAATCTTTTCATAAACAGGAACACCGATGTAATCCGACAGTGCGGTTTCGGTAGGGTCGCCTATGGCGTTGCCGTCTGAATAGGCGGCATCGTTGCACAGAGCCATCACTCTTTCGAGAAGTGCAGAATCCGCATTGCAGGCAGAAGCGTTGGCATTTTGCTCTTTGCCGTTTAAATAGACCTGTCTTACGGTCATTTTATTCTGGGTGAGCGTTCCTGTTTTATCACTGCATATAACCGACACGCAGCCAAGACCCTCGACCGCCTTGAGATCCTTTATTACAGCGTTCTGCTCTGCCATTTTTCGTGTACCTATGGCGAGAGCGATTGTAACTATCGAGCTTAACGCTTCGGGTATTGCGGCTACAGCAAGCGCTACGGCGAACATCAGCGAATCAAGCACGGGTGTTCCTCTTACAATATAGAGTATCATAACTATAAGGCAGAGAACGGGAATCGCTATAGAAAGCTGTTTTGAGAACTTGTCAAGGCTGTGCTGTAACGGAGTCTTTTTACGCTCAGCCTTGTTTATAAGTCCTGCAATCTTGCCAAGCTCCGTATCCATTCCGACCGCTGTTACAACAAACATACCTCTGCCTGCCGTTACAAGAGAGCCTGTGTAGACCATATTCTTTCTGTCGCCGAGAGGTATTTTTTCGCCTGTCAGCATCTCTGTGAACTTGTCTATGCCGTTGCTTTCGCCAGTAAGCGAGCTTTCATTTACCTGAAGGGACGCACACGAAACAAGTCTGCCATCTGCACAGACAATGTCGCCCTGCTCTACAAGTACAATATCACCTACGGTTACATCGGACGCATTGACGATATGAATGTTGTTATCCCTCATTACCTTTGCAGTGGGTGATGACATTGATTTGAGCGCCTCAAGCGATTTTTCCGCCTTGAAATGCTGGACAGTGCCAAGAACCGCATTCATAGTGATAACGCAGATGATAACAATCGCACTTTCTATGTTGTCGGTGAAAACAGAAACAAGAGCGGAGATTATCAGAATAATAACAAGCAAATCTGCAAACTGCTCTGCAAATACTCTTAAAACGCCCTTTTTCTTCTGCTCGGTTATTTCGTTTTTTCCGTAACGGGAAAGCCTGCTTTCAGCCTCGCCGCCTGTAAGTCCGTTCATACTTGTATCAAGCTGTGAAAGAACCTCCGGTGTGTTCAAGTCGTAATAATTCATATTACCGTAACCTTTCCTTTCGTGTTTTGGGCAAAGGCATAAAAAAACAGACCTTTGCCGCAAAGAATTGCGACAAAAGTCTTGTCATAAGCGTATACTCAGTACGGCACGGATCACTTAGGCTTAAAGCGTTTGAAATCGTATTGACGACACCGTACAGGGATCATAACATGACCGATCCCCCGACTACTCCCTTTTATCTTGTGGAAATGATAACACATTTATTTACATATGTCAATAGACTTTACACAAATTTTACATTGTGTTATTTATAAAGCTCGTTTATGAGGCTGTCGGAAAGAAGAATGTCATCAGCGGTCGCAGGCTCGTCATCGTACCGTATTTTGCTGTAGCTGTCGGAAAATGCTCCGATATTGTTTGTGCCGTGATACAGTTTTTCGGAGATAATGCGGTGCTGTTCGACTGTTTTCGTGGAAATATCCTCCGTACTGCGTTTTGAAAGCCACATAGCGTATAATCTGTAGCCGAGCCTGAATTTTTCGTTGTTATCCTTAGCTTTACGGTAGCGCTTAAGGCAGTCCTTATCCGTTTCGTTTACTATCCTCTCCTGCCTTATATCAAGCTCCTCGTAGCTGTCTGTGTAATCGTCATAAACCTCTTGCACAGTGTCATCGACGGAATATTTTCCGAAGATGCGTCCTGCTATCTTTCGCATCAGCGACAGTATTTTCTTTCTGAACACGATAACAAGTACGACAATGACAACGACAAGAATATAAAGCAGAAAATCACGGCTTTCGCCCTCAGCCGAAAGAATATCGGAATCGGGGAGCTGTGTGTCCTCCGGGGTCATCTGCTCGGTCTGCAGAAAGCGGATGTTGAAGAGCAGCGTATCTATTATCTTAACGGTCATTTTCACAAGCCAAGTAAGACCTGCGGCTACATAATCCTTGAGCATCAGCGCCGCAAGTATCACCGCACCGACTATCGCTATCAGCTTTGCGTTGTATAGCCTTAGCCCTTTGGGTACTATAAGGTTGGTGTTTCTGCGTCTGTCGATCTCGGAGCGTATATTCGACTGGTTGATAAGCAATACCGTAAGAAGCGCCATTACCACAAGAAGAACCGAAATTCTGTGTTCCGAAGCGCCGAGATATTCCATATCCGCCGACATTACGCAACAGAAAATATAGCAGATGAACGTTTCGACAAGATAGATTCCGAGCCATATCGGAGTGAATATATCGTCAAATCTGTTCTTTTTAAGGCTCATTCCGAGAAGATACCATACAATAACGGACGGCATAAGAGCAACGCAGAAATAGAATACGTTAAAGCCGTTATCGCCAAGTACGTTGTTTATCTGCGAGGAAACTACGGCTACAAGAACGACAAGCGCCGTTGCCGTAAGAGCAATAAGCATATTGACAAGAAAAATCGTTTTCGGAGTGTGCCGTGAACGTCTGAGGCACATCAGAAAATAGCCGGATGCGGCGGATATGGCGGCTACGGCATAATATATCGGATAATGCCACAGCATAAAGCCCTTGAAAGCCGTCACCTCGAAAACGAACATCAGCGGCAGTGGAACAAGAAGCATAGCCAGAGCGGCAACGCATTTCATTAAAAAATCCTTTTTCATTGCGTAACCTCCGCGTAGCCTGTATTAAACGTGTATGAGAATTTTCTTGCGTGCAATATCTGAGCGTCTGTATTTTCGGGAATGTTGCCCGTTGTATAGAAAACCGCCGCTTTATCACGGCTTTCAAGCTCTTTTGCAAACAATGCCATTTCATCGTCAATATAAGGCGTCAGAATAATCACATCTGTAAAGCTGCCGTAATTCAGTGCATTCAAAAACGAGCCGAAATCAAAGCTGCAGCTGTCGGAAAGCTGTGCGAGCATTCTGAGTACGCCCTCGCACTGCTCGGCTGTCTTTACAAAGCCGGTGGCTGTACCGTTTACGTTACCGCCGTTCGTTGCGAAAGCAAAACCGCAGCCGCTGTCAATGCTTTCCCACATCAGCCTGACGGACAGCTTTATAAACGCTTCAGTATCTCTTATATCTGCGGACGTTACCGGCACTACTCCCTTTCTCTGCATATTCATAAGTATAAGGGTGTTTCGTGAGGTGGTGAACTCGTTGTTCATAGCCATCAGCTTACCGGTAACTGCGGTATACTTCCAGTTTATGCGGTTGAGCGGTTCTCTGCCCGTATATTCCCTTGAGCCTGCAATCATAAACGGATCCTCGTTTATGAAACGTCTGACAAGAATTTCACCGACAGGCTCGTTGAATGACAGCACCGCATTTTCTCCGTCTGTGCCGACAGGCAGGACGGTAATGCTTATCCCGACCTTGAAGCCTCTTGAAACTCTTACAAGACCCAGCATATCTGTAGCGGTCACAACCGTATCGTCAAAGGAGAATACGCCACGTTTCATACATCTAATTTTTCTGACTCTTGTACATTTACTTCGGGGCTTCAGCGAAAAAACGCCCGGAATAAAGGTATTGTCGCCGCCGCTTGTCTGTGCGGCGGAATCCTTCCTGCTGAACGCAAGCCAGCGTGAAGCTGAAAGCTCCGTCTTTATCCACGGCAAAGCAACAAAGCGTCGGTTCTCAACGACCTCAGTCAGCTCGAGGGTTTCGCCCTCGTAGACCTCGGCCTTGTTTACCGACGCACTGTAATATATTCCTTTCAGTGCGTACTTTCCGAAAATAAGCACTTCTGCGGCTGCTACCGCCGCAATCACAAGAATAATCGCTACAAGCTCCATTTAAATCTGCTCCGTAGGAACGGGAAGCTCCTTTATCATTTTGTCAAGAATCTCACGTTTTGCACTGTCGGGGTCACGCATAACCGTACTTCTGCAGATGAGTCTGTGTACGCAGACATACGGTGCGACTGCCTTTACATCATCGGGGGTTACAAATTCCCTGCCACGCAGTGCCGCCCTTGCCTGCGACATATTTTTCAGCGCAATAAGTCCTCGTGTACTGAGGCCGAGCTTAATCTCGCTGTTATGACGGCTGGCATTTCCTATATCGGCAATGTATCCTCTTACAGCCTCGTTCACCTTGATATTCTCTACCCTGTTCATCATTTCAAGAAGCTCTGTCTTATCGGTTACGGCAGTAAGACTTTCTACAGGGTGAACCGCTCTTGAATTATCGAGTATCTGCATTTCCGATTCCCTGTCGGAATAGCCTACAGACAGCTTTATCATAAAACGATCAAGCTGTGCCTCGGGAAGCGGATAAGTTCCTGCCGTTTCTACGGGATTCTGCGTTGCAAGTACGATGAACGGCTTGTCTATCAGAAAAAGTTCTCCGTCTATCGTCACCTGCTTTTCTTCCATACACTGAAGCAGAGCCGACTGCGTTCTGGGCGTAGCACGGTTTATTTCATCGGCAAGAAGAATATTCGTGAACACGGGACCCGCACGGAACATGAACTCCTGCTCTTTCATATTGAAAAAGTGGATACCGGTAATATCGGACGGTAACAGGTCGGGGGTAAACTGTATTCTTGAAAAGCCTGCGTCAACGCTTCTTGCGAGTGCCTTTGCGAGAACTGTCTTGCCCGTTCCCGGAACATCGTCAAGCAGCACGTGACCGCCGCTTAAAAGAGCCATTATGACAAGGTCTATCTTATCATCCTTGCCCTTTATGATTTTTGAAATATTGCTGCGGAGCTTAACCGCATATTCCTGTACCGTCATATATGTACCTTTCGTTATTTAATGCTGTGCTTTACACGGGAGTTGCAGAATAATACTTGTCGTAATTTACAAGCTCGTCAAGCAGCATCGGGAGCTTTTCTTCGATTTCCTCGTCCTTGAACTGACAGGTGCCGACCGCTCTGTGACCGCCGCCGCCGTACTTGAGCATAAGCGAGCCTACGTCAACGTTGCTCGTGCGGTTAAGTATAGAATAACCGACCGCTACGGAACATCCTTTTCCTCCCTTTCCGTTTACTATCCATGCGGATATGTTCTGATGCGGATAAAGGCTGTAAATCATAAATCTGTTTCCGGTATAGATAGGATCGACATTACGCATATCGGATATTATAACATCGCCCTCAACTCTTGAATGCTCGGTTATCATCTGCTTGAACAGTTCGGTCTGTTCGTTATACAGCTTTATTCTTTCCTGTATATCGGGCATATTGAGAATTTCTTCTGTAGACATTGTCGCACAGCATACGAGCAGTTTTTCCATAAGCTGATAGTTACTGATCCTGAAGTTTCTGAAACGTCCAAGACCTGTGCGTGGGTCCATAAGGAAGCCGATAAGTATCCAGCCAGTAGGATTGAGTATTTCTTCTGCGGTCAGATGTCCGCTGTCAACCTTATCTACAGCAAGCATCAGATCGTCAAAATTCGGGAAACGCTCCTTGCCGCCGTAATATTCATATATGATTCTGGCGGCACTGGGAGAAATCCTGCTTTCGCCCTTGTAATGACCTTTTATTTTCAGACGTTCTTCCTCGCTTGAATGGTGGTCAAACCAAAGTCCGCAACCGGGAGCAAAGGGTACATTTGCGAGAACGTCATTTTCTGTTACGGGAACAAGCCCGTCCTGAATATCCTTCGGATGAGCAAACATCCAGCTGTCAACGACCTTTGCCGCAAGCAGTAATGCACCGCAGGCAAGACCGTCAAAATCAGATCTTGTTATAAGTCTCATATTATATTTCCTTTCCGCTTTGCAGCTTTTGCTTACTTCTGATATAATTATAACAGATTATCACGGATTTTACAACAATTATATTGAATTAATTGTCAAAAAGTGACTTTAATCCACATTCTTTTTATGCGTCCGGAGTTCTGAAGCACAAGCGCATAAAGCTGTTTTGTATACAAGTAAACCTCGGCACGCTCCTGCTCGGATATTTCCTCGTTTGAAAACTCTGCCTTTTCGATTATGTTCATAATTCTTACAAGGCTTGTATCCGTTCCGAGCGTTTTCAGCTTCTCATCGGCACGGACGGCAAATTCAAGCGGAAGCTCATTGTCACACGGAACAAGATCGGTAGTACCGAACAGCTTCATAATAAAGCCGTACATATCCTTTACGGCGGAAACGGTATTTTTTGACTTTCTGAAGCTCTTCATACGGTTTTCGTTTTTACGCTTTACCGATTTGATAAACACAAATATCAGTGCGGTAAGCGCAATTACGCCGAGTACAGCGAAAGCTATCTTTATAAGAAGTGAATAGTCGGTTTTAACCGGTGCGTCACTGCCCGGATTGTTACCCGAATTATCCGAAGAATTGTCAGAAGGAGCGGATGTAACGGGCGGTGTCGTAGCTGTTGTCTGCGACGGGGACACGGTCGTAGTTACCGTTGTTGAGGTAGTCTGAGGCGGTGCTGTAGTTACAGGTGCATCCGTCTGGGAAGGATCGATGTAATCGCCTGAGATGCTGTTTCCGCCGTAGCCTGTCGGATCGAACGGCAGCCAGCCGAAATCCTCCGTGTATACCTCGACCCACGCATGAAGTGAATTTTCGTGTATGGTTTTTTCATACATTCCTGTACTTTCATTAAATTCGAGCTTTCCTGTTGTGAAGCCTGTTATATAACGGGCAGGTATACCTTTTTCACGCAGTGCAAGCGTCATTGCGCTGGCATAGAGGGCGCAGTGTCCCTGCTTTGTGCCGAAAAGGAAGTTTCCGAGCATAGTATTGCTTTTATCGGAAGTATTATCGGCTGTAAGCGAATAGGCGTAATGTGAACGCAGATACTCGCACATTCCGTAAACATACAGCAGTTCGTTATCAACGGTACCTGCGTTATCGCCGTCTTTGCCTTCAAATTCGTCAATGAATCTTCTTATGTTCTCCTTTTCGTTTTCGGGAACTGTGGTGTATGTGTTTCTGACGTAACGGTCGTATTCTTTCTTATCTTCGATATAAGTCATTGCGTCCGAGTAGCTGCCGAATCCGAGAGAATAAAGCAATGACGCCTTATCGCTGTCGGTCATAGCATCGTCAGCAAACACAAATGTTCCTGTATTAGTCGGAATAAGAACATTTGTTTCAAAACTCTTCATCCAGTTTTTTCTGTCAGCTATTCTTATTATCGTATCGCCGTAGTAATTGAAATTCTCATTTTTCATATAGGCGTTGTTATCGGGAAGAAATGGCTTGAATACAATGCTTGTGTTCTTGAGATATTCAATGCTTACGCTCTGCGAGGAATACATAAAGTTCGGATTGAAACGATCACTGAAGTCGCTTTCCTCCATAGCAAGACGTATTCCCGCATAGCCCGGTGATTCCGAGTGATCGTAGATATAAGAATAATCCGCAGACGTAAGCGTCTTCTGCGTCAGACCGCCGAACAATCTCATATACTGCTCTGCCTGTGCTATCTTTTCGGGAGAAAAGCTGTCGCTGATGTTATATTCACCGCTGTACAGCTCGTCCTTTCCGACCTTTTTTCTGATGCTCACCCAGCTTTTACCCGTGAAATCAACGCCGATGTCTCCGACAAGGTACATACCTGTTTCGTAGGTCGATCTTACCTTAAGCACAGGTTCATTTGCCGACTGCGGCGGCGCATTCAGTTCTATATTGTTGTTGATAAGGAAGTTGTCCGATGAAAAATATCCGTTGAAAAGCCCGCCTGCATTGCCCGAAAACGCAAGACTGAAATATTCTCCTATATCCGTAAAGAATTTTACGGTAGAGTTTATGATATTGTCTGTGTTGATATAGCTCATATCCGGAAAGAGCTTTTGCGTGCCGAAGGTAGCACCGAATGTGATAACGGCCGCAAGTATACCGCAAAGGCAGTTCCTGCTGTAGCGTGAAAGCTCGGATTTTGCCGTCTGTAGCGGATTTTTCTTACGCAGATTTTTTCTGAACGTTTTTTCGTCGTTGGAGGGTTTACTTTTTGCGCCGTTCGCATTATTTACAGGCACCTGCGAATAGAAACCGTTTGCCGAGTTTATCGCAAGAAGCCCGAAAAATGCGGTTACCGCAAACAGAATGTACACGGAATAATCTGCGTCCTCCGACAGAAACGAAGGTATGAACATCACACTCCATGTAACTATTACAGCTATAGGGTGGAATTTTTTATAACAGCACAGCACGCATATAAAGCTGATTATGCAGGTCAGAATAAGCATAGCCGTATTCATTCCGCTGACAAAATCCTGCGTTCTTGTAAGGAACGCATGGGAATTGACGGGAACATACTGTAGCGTAGAAAGCAACCTGCTGTCAAGCTGAATAAAAATGTAATCCTTGAATAAAATAAGCGATTCGTTTATTGATTTGTGAAAGAAAAAATACACTATGGCGGCACCGACCGCAAACGCAGGCAAAGCGTAGCGTTTTTTTATGAATATGAATACAGGCATAAAAGCCGTCACGAAAAGAAGCACCTGCGCTATGGCAGAGCCGAATTCAAACGGTATGTCGTATATATTGATAAAGCTCATTACAGTGCCGACAGTGAGCATATAGGCAAGAACCAGCTTGACCGCTATGACAGGTATCGGATTCACGTTCCTGCGGTAAGTATTTCCGACAAGAACGATTGTCTGCTGTTTAGCGGAGCTGTCCTTTTTACTGTTATTACGTTTCAAATCTATTCTCCGTTATGATTTTTAAGATTCCGGATGTGTTGTCATTGCTTTTTATGCAATTCTATCGCCGCATTTAGCGACTGAACGATATTATCCTTATCTATCTTCCAAAGTTCAAAGCCCTGCGTCACCGCAACGGCATCTGCAAGCTCTGCCTGCTCATCGGTTTCGATGGCTCCGCTGACCAGCAGGATTTTAACTCTCTTGTTGCGGAACAACTCAATATCGGTCATTTTGCCGATAAAATCACGTCTTAACTGCGATGTGACAAAGTAAACGGCAGATATATCGGCTGAGGCTTCCATACAGCTTCTCGCAACGGTTTCGGGAAGGAAGGTATCCGTCTGGCGAGGAAGTCTGCTGATTATATCAAACAGAAGCATATTGTCCTCTTCGTTCTTGACGGAAAACTGCTCGCACTGCTTGTCCGCAGGAGAATACCACGCATTGAGGCAACGCTGTTTCATAGAGATAAGCGACAGGTCAAGTGCAAGCATTACCTCTATAATGCTGTCTGTAGCATCGTAATTATCCTCGTCAAACGGGAAATATTCGTTAAGGTCGGGAATAATCACACAGCTTCCGCCTATACTGCGTTCCATCTGCTTTACCATCAGCTTGTCGTGCTTTGCGGACATTGTCCAGTGAACGTTTTTGATGGAATCCTCTGCCCTGTATTCCCTTATACTTGCGAAAGCGTTCTTATCAAGCGAAAAATTATTCTGCGAAAGCGTTTCACTGTCGCCGTCGCCTGTGTCGATTATGGGGTCGATAACGAGTTTTCTGGGCAGCACGACAAAGTCCTCGTAGCATTCCATCGTTTTGTTCATACGAAAGAGCTTGAAAAGGTCATATATCACCAATTTTTCAATGCCCGACTTATAAACGCCTCTGAACCTTATCGGTGAATTGAAATTAACCGTAACGGAAGAAAAAGGCGGTACGCTTATCATCAGCTTGTGATATTCAAACTTTTCACTGTTCCTGTACGGGAAACAGCCTATAAGCTCCGCAGGCGACAACGGTATGATAAAACGGTTGGTAACCGTTACCGAAATATCGGTATTTTCAAACTTTTCTGCTGTGAGCGAGCGGTATTCGATTCTGATTTTGACAAGAAGCCTTGAAAAAACAAGAAGAACGAATGAAATTACGGGAATTGCAATCGCAATAAGGAAAAGCACCGAAGTCAGCTTGCTCTTGTACGAAAACATAAGCACGGTGCTGACAACGGCGAACAATATATAATAAAATCTGTATTTAGCCATACAAACCGACCTTTCGCCTTATTCGTTGCTTTTAAAGGGCGGTCTTACTGCTTTCATTATTTCGGAAATAACAAGTCCAACGCTTACACGCTTGACCTTTGCCTCCTGAGTGAGATGTATTCTGTGCGGAAGGACATAATTTACCATAAGCGCTACGTCCTCGGGGGTAACATAATTACGACCGTCCATAAAAGCGATACTCTGCGACGCTCTCATAAGAGCGATAGACGCACGGGGGCTTGCGCCGAGCGCCGCAAACGGATGGTTTCTCGTAGCGGAAACTATATCAACAATGTACTTATATATAGCCGCATCTATATGCGTATTTCTTACGGCAGAAATGCAACGTGTAATATCATCGGCACTGCATACAGGCTCAACGGTTTCGATAGGGTCGCCGTTTTTTCTTCTGTAAAGAATCATAGCCTCGTCCTCAGCCGTGGGATAGCCTACGGAGAGCTTTATAAGAAAACGGTCAAGCTGAGCCTCCGGCAGAGGATATGTTCCGACATAACCGAATTCATTCTCTGTCGCAATTACCATAAACGGATCGGGGAGCTTATGTGCGACACCGTCTACCGTTACCTTCTTCTCTTCCATTGCTTCAAGCAGAGCCGACTGGGTTTTCGGGGAGGTTCTGTTTATTTCATCGGCAATAAAAATATTGCTCATAACAAGTCCGTTGCGGTATTCAAAGCGTTCGCTTTCCTTATTGTACATAGTAAAGCCTGTTATATCGGATGCCATGACATCGGGGGTGAACTGAACACGTCTGCACGAAAGCGAGGTCGCTTTAGCGAGTGTCATTGCGAGCGTTGTTTTTCCCGTACCCGGCACGTCCTCTATCAGCACATGACCGCCGGAAAGCAAGGCGGCAACGAGCATTTTCACTACGTCATGCTTGCCTATAATGACTTTTTCGATCTGAGTTAAAAGCTTCGGTATAAATTCGTAATCTGCAAAATTTACTGAGTTATTATTTTCCATATAATATCCTTTGTTCAACAGCTGCACAGATGCAACATCAGAATTTCTCACTGAATACACAGTATGAGTTATTATTAATTATACCAAAACAACGTGTTAAAATCAATAGTTTTTGCAAATTGTAACCAAATTGACATAATTACAGTAATTTAAAGCAAAATTTTACGGTTGCACATCTGTCTCTTATACACATCTCCGAGCCCACGAGACCCTAAGACATCT
>ENA-OYZA01000125-OYZA01000125.1-human-gut-metagenome-genome-assembly--contig:-NODE-125-length-22641-cov-9.187196_pt1 | contig 22641 bp, 15 predicted proteins | sample MGYA00243257_ERZ653465 | MGnify/ENA primary metagenome ERZ653465 (study PRJEB26926, sample SAMN06164939) | human gut metagenome | biome: ENVO:00009003; feature: ENVO:2100002; material: ENVO:00002003...
ATGTGTATCGCATGCTCCGGGAGTTCGTGGATTTTGCCAATGTATTTAACTAACTCTCAATTTTTAACAAAAGGCTCTGGTGCTATACCATCTTGAATCCCTTTGCTCTCAGGCAGATTTCCACTTCCTCAGGATCTGCGGTGTGCAGGATCATGACAGGTGTGGAAGAATCACGGTTGAAGGATAGGTAGGTATAGTCCACATTGACATTGCTGTCTAAGAGAGCTGTCAGCAGGGTATTCAGTGCACCGGGCTTATCCTCGATCTCCACAGCCAGAACATCCACAAAACGGCAGAGATAACCTTTCTCTGTCAGAACCTCTTTTGCCTTATCGGGATCGGATACCACCATGCGGTTGATGCCGTACTCCGCGCCGTCGTTGGTAACGGAACCCCAGATATTGATGCCTGCTTCATACAGCGCATTGGTCATAGCCTGCAGGGCTCCTTTTTTATTTTCAGCGTAAATGGATAGCTGTTTTAACATTCTGATATTACCTCCTCATTGCGATCTGACTGCCTGTGCAGTCTGTCCGGGAATCTCCCGACACTTTATTATGATAAAGCATTATTACAAAATAATCAACCCGGAGTTCGCATTTGAACATAAAAATTAAAGTAACTATTCTGAACCCCATTTGCAAAACCGCCTCTGCGAGGTTCTTTAAAAATTGTGATAATATCGCACCTTTTAAAAGAGCATCAGTCATTTGACTAATGCTCTTTGCTAATTACTCTATTTTATAGGTGTCGGGTTCAAAAGTTCTCGACATCTATAATGTTCCATGGGAGAACAGTCCTACCGGTCCCTGAGGAGGATCTTTAGGATCCTTCGACTCCTCGGCAGCATCGCTTTTCTGCTCTGTGGATTCCTGTTCATGCTTCTCCTGTGCGGAAGTCTCTTCTTTTGCGGATTCTGCAGGCTGCTTTGCGGTATCCTGCGCCGGTGCAGTCTGCTCCTTTGCTTCCTGCAGGCTGTCTTCGAAAGTCAGGAGTTGGAAAGTTGAATCGGTGGAAGTCATGACCTGTTCCCCAATGGTCACATCCACGCTGTTGCCCTTTACTGCACTGCCCGCAGCATTTGTTTCTGTCACATCTTTTTTCTCTTCCTCTGGATCGGGCAGTCCCTTCTCCCGACGGAAGATCTCCATGAACTCCTTACCGGTAATGGTCTCGCGCTCGATCAGGAACGCTGCCAGCTTATCCATCAGATCTCTATTCTCGCGGAGCATCTGCAATGCCTGATCGTAACTTTCTTTGATCATGGCAACTACTTCTTCATCAATGGCTGCCGCCGTCTCATCGCTACAGTTCAGTGCCGTTCTGCCTTCCAGATACTGGCTTTCGACTGTAGCCAGACCCACAAGACCGAAACGTTTGCTCATACCGTAGCGGGTGATCATGTTGCGGGCAATGGATGTAGCCTTCTCAATATCATTGGCTGCACCGGTGGTCACAGTGTCGAATACTACTTCCTCAGCGGCACGTCCACCCACCAGACCTACCAGCATATCCCGAAGTTCTGCCTCGGTATTGAGGTATTTTTCCTCCTCCGGCACCTGCATCACATAGCCCAACGCACCCATGGTACGGGGGACAATGGTAATTTTCTGTACCGGCTCGGAGTTTTTCTGTAAAGCGCTGATCAGTGCATGTCCCACTTCATGATAGGATACGATGCGACGTTCCTCTTTGCTCATGATGCGGTCTTTCTTTTCCTTACCTACCAGCACCTGTTCCACAGCCGCGAACAGATCCTTCTGGCTTACAAATTCTCTGCCTTCCTTGACAGCATTGATAGCTGCCTCGTTGATCATATTGGCCAGATCGGAACCGACCGCTCCGCTGGTAGCCAGTGCAATCGCATCCAGATCCACGGTCTCGTCCATCTTCACATCCTTGGAATGTACTTTCAGGATTTCCACACGGCCTTTGAGATCCGGCTTGTCTACGATGATACGGCGGTCAAAACGTCCGGGACGTAAGAGCGCCTTGTCCAGGATCTCCGGACGATTCGTTGCCCCCAGGATCAGGATACCTTTGGAACTGTCGAAGCCATCCATTTCGGATAATAACTGATTCAGCGTCTGCTCTCTCTCTTCATTGCCTCCACCGTACTTGGAATCACGGCTTCGTCCGATGGCATCGATCTCATCAATAAATACGATACAGGGCGCGTTCTTGGTCGCTTCCTTGAACAGGTCACGGACACGGCTGGCGCCCACACCTACATACAGTTCAATAAAATCAGAACCCGTCAGAGAGAAGAACGGTACATGTGCTTCTCCTGCCACTGCCTTGGCCAGCAAAGTCTTACCGGTTCCGGGAGGGCCCACCAGCAATGCTCCCTTGGGCAGTTTTGCACCGATCTTGGAATATTTCTGTGGATTATGCAGGAAGTCCACGACTTCCACCAGAGATTCCTTTGCTTCGTCTTCACCGGCCACATCCTTGAATGTAACGCCGGTCTCCTTCTGTACATATACCTTGGCATTGCTCTTGCCCACGCCCATGGGTCCGCCGCTTCCGCCCATTCTGCGGAACAGAAAACCTGCCACGATCCAGATCAGTACCACCGGCAATACCACGGTTACCAGAATCTCCATCAGGAAATTGGAAGTATTGCTGGTCACGCGATTCCCCTGCACATCATGCTCCTGCAATCTGGCTGTCAGGGTATCCAGATCCTCCATCAGCATTGTATAATATACAGTCTGGGACTGTGTCACCTTCTGGGTAATTCCATAGAAGCTGACATAACTGCCCGGTGCCGGGGTGGCTGCAGCTTCCTGCTTCAGCTGTACCGTCACCATGCCGCTTTCCTTATTTACCTCCACCGCAGCAACCTTGTCCGCTTCCAGATCCTTCAGGAAATCGGTATAAGATACTTCCGTTCCGGTATTGGTGCCGAAGAACGCATTATACAGCATCAGTACAACGATCACTGTCATCAGTCCCGACAGGATCAGCATCAGGATGCTGGGGCGCTTCGGTGAACCATTGCCGTTGCCTCCGTTACTGTTATTGCCGTTCCCACCATTGTTACCGCTGCCGGGAGCTCCGTTGCCATTGCCTCCGTTGCCGGGGCCATAGCCGTTATTATATGACTCAATTAATTTTCTCATGTCATCTCCATTTTCTATTTTATACGCTATTGCACTTCCGTTATTTCAACTGCACAGTTGAAATCTGAGCAATCATATCTATTATAGAGATAACCTGTGGATAAATCAATAGCTCAAATATGAAAAAACTCTGAACTATTCCCGGAAATAACGAATACCCGGAAACCATGTTTTTCTACAGTTTCCGGGCATTCGCCAGCAACAAACAACTCACAACAACCAATTATATACTAACACCCTTCAAACATAACGTTGATCTCCGACTGATACAAAGTCCAGGTATTGATCAGGGTATTCATACCTTCGTTGGGTGTCTGGATCTGCAGTGCAGCGTATTTCTGTTTCCAGTAGGCTGCCAGATCGGTGGAGACTGCGTCCACTCTTTTCAGATCGCTGTATTTTACCCGGATCCGTCTGCCCTCTTCACGATTGCCCTCTCCCAGCGTGATCACAAAACGGGCTTCTTCGCCGGGCTGTAATTTAAAGTTCTTCTGCAAGCTGCCGCAGTGATTGCCACCAAGTTCTGTGGAACCTTCCAGAGTTCCTCTCTCCATGCCTGCCGGATGATCTTCGGTACCATAGACTCCCAGGAATTTCTCTCTGACGCAGTCATAGCCGTCCGGTGTGAAGTTGGCGGTAAGATACTGATACCCTTTTTCTTCGTAGAACAAGTCCTCCTCGATGATGCCGTCTTCATAGGAAGAACCGGCACAATACAGACTCATCTGAAAATTCTGGTTGTCTATCATAATGTGATGGAACGAAAATTCCATGTAAGTAAATAAGGAAAGATTTCTGACTGCATCGGTGGTATTTTTCACCTTTACATCCCACAACAGTACATTTTCCCCGCAGGGAATAACCATGGTCTGTGAGGATGCCAGTCCGTCATATTCGCTCTCGTAGACGGTGTAAGACAGTCCGTGGCGGCAACGGTATTTTGCCTTGGATAAATCCTTGGCTACCGGCTGCCAGGAGATGGAATGGTAATCCTTCTTTTCATTATCCCTGATATATACATAGAATCCCGGGCGGTCCATGGCTACCCCATTCCCACGGAACCGGCTGATCCTGTGATACTCCGGTGTTTTGTAAAACAGATAACCTCCCGCCGTATGGTTGATGACCGCCGCCATGTCCTCGACACCCAGATAGTTCGTCCAGGAACAGGGCAGAGCCACGTTGTCGATGACGTATTCTCTTTTTTCATTATCGAAATAGCCGTATTGCAAAACGCGTCCCTCCCGTATATAGTTTTTTGCTTTTTCAGAACTTTTTTGTTCTGTATTTATTGTAATTTCATGTAACTATTCAGAGCCATGCAAAACTGCGTTCTGCGAATGCTTGCATTCAGGCAGATAAGCAGTTTTATATGGCGAAATAACCACATGAGCAAAAGGAAGCTACGAAGTAGCGGTTTTGCGAATGGGGTTCTGAATAGTTACAATTTCATTATAAAAAGGGATCTCTTTGTTGAAAATTGCTCATTATGTGATTATTTGCTTAAAATTGTTAGATATAATAATGATTTCCAAAAAAAATTTTACTTTCCAGTAGATTTTTGGGAAACACTAAACTATAATAGAACATCATGGGATTTTAGTTGCAAAGATCCGCAGAGAAAGGTGTCAGCAATGTACAAGATAGGTTTTGACAATGACAAATACCTCAGCATGCAGTCTGAGAAGATCAAGGAGCGTATCGCAAAATTCGGCGGTAAGCTGTATCTGGAGTTCGGCGGCAAGCTGTTCGACGATTATCACGCTTCCCGTGTTCTGCCCGGTTTCCATCCGGACAGTAAGATCAACATGCTGGCACAGCTGAAGGACGAGGCTGAGATTGTCATCGTCATCAATGCAGCAGACATTGAGAAAAACAAGGTTCGTTCCGACTTAGGCATCACCTATGATCTGGACGTGTTACGTCTGATCGATGCGTTCCGCGGCTACGGTCTGTATGTAGGCAGTGTGTGTCTGACCCGCTTTGCCGGACAGCCCAGTGCCATTGCTTATCAGAAAAAACTGGAGTCTCTGGGAATGAAAGTGTATCGTCATTATTCCATTCCCGGATATCCTTCCAATATTCCGTTCATCGTAAGTGATGAAGGTTACGGTAAGAACGATTATATTGAAACCACCCGTTCTCTGGTGGTGGTGACTGCTCCCGGACCCGGAAGCGGTAAGATGGCTACCTGTCTCTCCCAGCTGTATCATGAATACAAGAGAGGCATCAAGGCCGGTTATGCCAAATATGAGACCTTTCCAATCTGGAATATTCCGTTAAAGCATCCGGTAAACCTGGCTTATGAAGCCGCTACCGCAGACTTGAACGATGTCAATATGATCGATCCCTTCCACCTGGAAGCTTATGGTGAGACCACGATCAATTACAATCGTGACGTGGAGATTTTCCCCGTAGTCAGCGCTATGTTTGAGAAGATCATGGGCAGCTGCCCTTACAAGTCTCCTACTGACATGGGTGTCAATATGGCAGGCTTCGGTATTGTTGATGACGAAGCTGTCCGCGACGCCGCCAAACAGGAAATCATCCGCCGCTACTACCACACTCTGTGCCAGAAGCGCCAGGGTACCGCCGGTGACGACCAGATCTTAAAGCTTGAGCTTCTGATGAAGCAGGCAGGTGTCACCATCGACGATCGTGCAGTAGTCAGCGCAGCCAATATTAAAGCAGAGACCACCGGGGAACCGGCAGCTGCGATCCAGCTTCCGGACGGCAGAGTCCTCACCGGACGGACCAGTACTCTGCTGGGTGCTTCTTCCGCATTATTATTAAATGCCCTGAAAGCTCTGGCAGGCATTCCGGACGAAGTACAGCTGATCTCACCTACCGCCATCGGTCCCATCCAGGATCTGAAGACGAACTATCTGGGGAACCGCAATCCCAGACTTCATACAGATGAGACGCTGATCGCCCTTTCCATCTGTGCAGCTTCGGATGATACCGCGAAGGCTGCTGTGGAGCAGTTGAAGAACCTGAAAGGTTCCGAAGTGCACTCCAGCGTGATCCTGTCCCAGATTGACATGAATACCTTCCGCAAATTAGGTGTGAATCTGACATGCGAACCTCATTACCAGAACCAGAAGCTTTATCACAACTAAACATTTTGTCATTCTACTATAAATTATGGCAGTTATTGAGCGAAGGCGCTCCCCAAGGGGTGTTCTTCGCTCTTTTTATATGCATAACTATCAAAAAAGCGAAGTAACCACCATGAGCAAATAACATGCAAGCATGTTATTCAGGAAAGCTCTGAAAGAGCGATTTTGCGAATGGAGACTGAATAGTTACTATATCAAAAGGAGGAGAAAATTATGGCAGTAAAGTACGTATTTGTGACCGGAGGAGTCGTATCCGGCCTCGGAAAAGGAATTACCGCAGCTTCCCTGGGAAGACTGTTAAAGGCAAGAGGTTATAAGGTAACCATGCAGAAATTCGATCCATATATTAATATTGATCCCGGCACCATGAACCCGATACAGCACGGCGAAGTATTCGTCACAGAGGATGGCACGGAGACCGATCTGGATCTGGGACATTATGAGCGTTTTATTGATGAGAATCTGGATAAAAATTCCAACGTTACCACCGGTAAGGTATACTGGTCCGTATTGCAGAAGGAGCGTCGTGGTGATTACGGCGGAGGTACGGTACAGGTCATCCCCCATATCACCAATGAGATCAAGAGCCGCTTTTACCGCAACTTTACAGATGATGAAACCCGTATCGCCATCATCGAGGTAGGCGGTACCGTAGGTGACATCGAGAGCCAGCCTTTCCTGGAGTCCATTCGTCAGTTCCAACATGAGGTCGGTCATGACAATGCCATTCTGATCCATGTAACGCTGATTCCTTATCTGAGCGCTTCTCAGGAGCTGAAGACCAAACCTACCCAGGCCAGTGTTAAGGATCTGCAGGGCATGGGCATCCAGCCGGATATCATCGTCTGCAGAAGTGAGCATCCTCTGGATCAGTCCATCAAGGACAAGATTGCTCTGTTCTGTAACGTACCTCAGAGCCATGTATTGCAGAATCTGGATGTGGAATATCTGTATGAGGCTCCGTTAGCTATGGAAAAAGAGCATCTGGCACAGGTAGCCTGTGAATGTCTGCATCTGGATTGTCCGGAGCCGGATCTGGCAGACTGGAAGAAGATGGTAGAGGATCTGCGTCATCCAACCGATGAAGTGCAGGTGGCTCTGGTCGGAAAATATGTCTCTCTGCATGATGCCTATATCAGTGTCGTAGAGGCTTTGAAGCATGGCGGTATCACCAATCATGCGACCGTACACATCAAATGGATCGACTCTGAGACGGTAACGCCTGAAAATGTGGAAGAACTGTTAGGTGACTGCAACGGTGTCCTGGTACCCGGCGGCTTCGGTTCCCGGGGTATCGAAGGCAAGATCCTGGCGATCCAGTGTGCAAGAATCCATGGGATTCCCTTCCTGGGACTGTGTCTGGGAATGCAGCTGACAATCGTGGAATATGCAAGAAATGTCATCGGGTATACGGATGCCCACAGTGTGGAACTGGATCCTAACACCACACATCCTGTGATCGCTCTGATGCCGGACCAGAACGGTGTTGAGGATATCGGCGGTACCTTAAGACTGGGTGCATACCCTTGTGTACTGGATAAGGATTCCCGTGCTTATCAGCTCTACGGGCAGGAGAATATCTCCGAGAGACATCGTCATCGTTATGAGGTCAACAACGATTATCGTGCCGTCCTCACCGAACACGGTCTTCGTCTGTCCGGTCTGTCTCCTGACGGACGTATCGTGGAAATGTGCGAGCTTACCGAGCATCCCTTCTTCGTAGCCACCCAGGGACACCCCGAGCTCAAGTCCAGACCCAACAGACCCCATCCGTTGTTTAAGGGATTCGTGGAAGCAGCTTTGGAGAATAAGCACCGGAAGTAAATTGAAATTTAGCGAAATATCCCCGTAGCCCTTGGCAGGGTATAAGAAACGCGGCACGCTCGTACTTTAGTACGATGCGCTCCTGTCGCAGAGCGTAGCGGTACATAAGCGGTCACAATACGACCGCTAAGTACCGACGTCTGCTTACGGCACTGCTTATTCTTATACCCAGCCGGGGCTACTGTTTTTTTTAAACTTTCCAAAATGCAGAACGCCCATGGCGGACGGAATGTCCTTCCGAGGATGTTTGTCGGGAGGTGGTGATATTTTCTCGAAAAGTGTAGAAAAACAGGGTGGAGCGAACAGGACGTTCGCGACAGGCGGACGTTGCCATGGATGGCAACTGGAGCCGTGCCCGTGCGGTTTAGAACCGCTACTCACTTTTCGTCAGAAAATTCCCACCGGGAGACCTTACATCGAGGAAGGACATTCCGTCCGCCATGGGCGTTCGTGGATTTGTTTCACTAACTTTCAATTCTACAAACTTTAGTAGACCCGGATTATGCCTGAGATTTCTCTCACAACAGACATGCCTTCCATGATGCGGATGGCGTCGTTGAAATGTCTCTCGGTCACAAGATCGGTGATGACCACGATCTCGGCAATACCGTCGTGGCTGCGTTTCTGTACCATCTGGGCGATGCTGACATCGTTGTTACCAAGAACTCCGGCGATATTGGCCAATGCTCCGGCACGGTTCTCTACCTGCAGGCGCAGGAAGAAACGGCTCTTCGTCTCCTCCACATCCAGTACGAGAAGTTTCTTGTGGCTGTCACTGCCAATCTTGCCGCAACTTCCATGGATAATATTACGCATCACATCGATGACATCTCCCAATACCGCACTGGCAGTGGGCATCTGTCCGGCGCCCCGTCCCATGAACATGGCATCATCACAAGCCTGACCATGAACAAATACGGCATTGAAGGAATCTCTGACCGTGGCAAGAGGATGGCTGTCCGGGATCAATGTGGGATGTACTTTTACTTCAATTCCTTTACCTGTAAGCTTTGTAATACCCAACAGTTTAATCACATAGCCGAATTCTTTCGCATACCGGATATCCTCTGCTGTAATCTTCGTGATGCCTTCCGTATAAACCTGAGGGAACGTCACGCGGGAGCTGAAAGCGATGGATGCCATAATGGCGATCTTGCGTCCCGCATCATAGCCTTCCACGTCTGCTGTGGGATCTGCTTCCGCATAGCCCAGTCTCGTAGCCATATCCAGAGCTTCTTGATACCCCATACCTTCCTCGGACATTTTGGTCAAAATATAGTTTGTCGTACCGTTGACGATTCCCATGATCTCCGTCAATTGGCTTCCCGCCAGGCTCTGCCGCAAAGGGCGGATGATGGGAATGGCGCCTGCTACTGCCGCCTCGAATTGTAAGTCGCATTTATTCTCCGTGGCGATCTCAAACAACGGATCCCCATATTCCGCCAGCAGATCCTTGTTGGCGGTGACCACCTGCTTTCCGGCCTTCATGGCTTCTTCCACATAAGTTCTGGCCGGTTCTATACCACCCATGACTTCAATAACGATCTGGATTTCGGGGTCTTCCAGAATTTCCTGCCAGCTATCTGTGAACAACTCCTGGGGGATTCCTTCTCTTACCTTTCCGGGATTGCGCACCAGAATCTTTTTAATCTCCAGATGTGCTCCTGTCTTCAGGCAGATATCCTCTTCCTGCATCCCTGCCAGCTTGTACACACCGCTTCCCACGGTTCCTGCTCCCAATAATGCTGCATATATCTTACGGTTCTCGCCCATGATTTCTCCTCTCGTTCTGTAAATACTATCTGGGAAATACAACTATGTATCATTATAACAGACCTGTCTGCCAACACAAGATTTTGCTTACATTGTTTTCAATTTATTTGTTAAATAGTGTATCTTCTGGTAAACATCCTGTCGGATCTGTTCTTTTTCTTCTTCCTCTGTTATTCCCATGAATGTCACTACATCTGTTGGTCCGGCATGCTGTGGCGAAGCAAATTTTTCATCCAGCTTCTGACACATTTCTCTGATCAACTCTCTGTCTGTATAAGGCATAAATTCTTTAACAAGTGTTCTTACGCCTCCCTCATATTTGTCAACCATGTAATATATATCATACGCATCCTTCGGTTTTCCCCTCCCCAGTGCTGCTGTCTTCATGACCAGATAAGGCACCACAGAAATCACTTTCACATGTCCACTGTCCTTTGCTCCATCCTCCCGCATATATTCTATTTTCACATCCGTTGGCGGAAAATCAAATGCAAAATTTCCTCCCGTAGCCGGTAAGGTTTTAATACCATCCACATGTTTACTTACATTTCCGCCATCGCCGCCATATTTTCCGGACAGGAAATCCACGTCTACGTCATAGGAAACTCCATCTAAAACTATTGTTTTTATAAATGTAAAATATTTTTCTTCATGTCTTCTATACCCATTTTGTGTCAGTATCCGTTTAATCGTCCGATAGCTTTCTGCCTTTTTGATCTCCAGTTGATTCAGCAGAACATCTACATCAATAGAACCTATATGGTCACCGTCCGGGTATAAAAGTGTCGGAACCCATCCTCCTATGATTCTAATATTATCTGAAAACTCATTCAAAAGATTTACGATCTCTCCGAGTACCATGTATGCGGCTGTCTTTTGTCCCTCTGAATAGTCAGTTGCCTTTTTCAGTTCTTCTTTCATCCTCTGTCCTCTCCGGGTATTCTCTGCGCAGGATTGCCTCCGCAGCCTCTTCCCCTCTTCCGGCATCCCCCAGCAGATCAATTACCGTTTGTGCCGGAGAAGTTACTAATGTATCATGAACAGGCTTTGCGTACATACAGGGGGTTTCGTCATGCGGTATCGTTATCACAACATTTCCTCCGGTGTTGACCGGCTGCAATTCCAGATCTTTTACAAATTCCTGAACAAATTGAGGTTCTACATATATTTCGGCTTTTTGATAACGTACTGTCGGCGCATATCGTGCCGCAGCCGAAAAGCCACCTAATATAGCTCCATTATCATGTGTTTTACTCCATTCAGCGGCTGATTGTTCTATCTCCGGAACCGTATCCAAAGAATAAAACTGTAATTTTCTCGCTTCTTTTTGATGATAATCCTTTGCCCATGTATAAAACAGTTCCCTAATGTTCTGCAAACGGAATTCCGTAGTACTCTTATCTATCCAGTCTCTGGCAAGCAAAAAACTTTTCACATTAGATACTGTTCCCAATGCCGTATTGCTCTCCTGAGCCAGCGTTTTCACCTGCCATTTTCGCTCCGGTTCATTCAGCATGGTACGAATAATTGCTGATGCAGCACTTGACGATTTGGATAAGTAATTTTTCTTTTCCCTGTGGGTTATGAACTTGTTATCCTGTCCACTGACATAGAGCAGAAATCTTTTCGTTAAGATATAACAATTTCCGGACAGATCCATATAACTGCATTTTTCCTCTTTCATTGCTCTGGCTGACTGCTCCGAAATATATGGTGCCATAAAAATATAATGCGTTTTATCATCCTGCCGCATCACGATTTCCATAAAATGATTAACGAATCTCTTTTCTCCGTTAGACCTGACTTCAATCACAAATAAAAGAGGCTCATCGCTGTCCTCCAAATACACCTTTGCCTTGAAATCCCCCAGCGGTGCATTCTTCTTTTCCAAAAACACCTCGATATCCGAAACAAACGGAATTTCTTTCAGCCGGTTGCAAAATTGTTCTCTGGCCAGTTGCTCATATTGTATTTGTGATAAATTTTGTTTCATCAATTCACCCCTTTTCACCGTTTCGATGAAATAATTATATTTTATGAATCCTACATTGTCAACGCTTTCATCACATATAGAAACACCGCCTTTTTACAAGACGGTGTTTACGTTCTCTACTTTCTTTTCCTATCCCAGAGCCTTTTCCAGTTCGGCAATGACAATCTTCAATGCTTTGATCCGGGCATATTTTTTGTCTACGGATTCCAGAATATGCCAGGGTGCATACTCCGTGCTGGTCTTCTGGAGCATTTCGTTTACGGCATCTTCATACTGATCCCATTTATCCCGGTTGCGCCAGTCTTCGTCCGTGATCTTCCACTGCTTCTCCGGGGTGTTCTGCCGTTCCGTAAAGCGTTCCAGCTGGGTGTCCTTGTCGATCTGCACCCAGAATTTGATGATCACCGCACCCCACTGGGACAATTCCTTCTCGAACTCATTGATCTCATTGTAAGCCCGCTGCCAGTCGTTGGTGCTGCAGAAGCCTTCCAGGCGCTCCACCATAACGCGCCCGTACCAGGTACGGTCAAAAATGGCGATGTGTCCGGTCTTGGGCAGTCTCGTCCAGAAGCGCCAGAGGTAATGTCTGGCTTTCTCGTGGGGTTCCGGGCTGGCGATAGGATGCACCTCATAGCCTCTGGGATCCAGTGCTCCGGCGATCCGCTTGATATTACCGCCCTTGCCTGCGGCATCCCAGCCTTCGTAGGCGATGACTACCGGGATCTTCTTGCGATACAGGCGGTAATGCAGGGCATTCAGCTTCTTTTGCAGATGGCGCAGTTCCCGCTTGTATTCTTCCTCGGAAATCTCCTTGTCCAGTTCCACCTCGGACAGCTTCGGCATCTTCACCAGAGGGAATACGTTCTGTAAAATAGGCACTGCCAGGCTTTCGTTCTGTAAAGCCACATGGATACCGCTGCACAGCGTCTCCAACACCTGTAACTCCGCCCACTTTTTGTCCCCGGAATCTATGATGTACCAGGGTGCTACGGAAGCATTGGTGTCGGTGAGATATTTATCGAAGACTTCCTCGCATTTGTCATAATGCTTGTTCTGCCACCAGTCATTCTCACCCACACGCCATGCAGTGTCCTTGTTGCCTTCCAGTTCTTCCAGCCGCTTCTTCTGTTCCTTTTTTCCAATCTGGAAAAAGAGCTTCAACACCAGATAACCGTTGTCCGTCAACTGTCGTTCGAAACGCTTTATGCTCTCAATACGCTCCGCATACTGCTTATCCGACAGTTCGCCCCGAAGTCTTCCCTTCGTCACCTCATCCATCCAGCCGGAATCCAGGAATTCAAACTTCCCGGCTTCCGGAATTTTTACAAAGTACCGATACAGGAAAGGCTTCCGCTTCTCTTCCTCTGTCGGTGCGGACATGGAAGCCACCTTGAAGAATCTGGGATCGATATTTTTAATAATTCCGCCGATAGTGCTGCCCTTACCGGCCGCACCCCAGCCTTCGATCAGCACTAGCACCGGGAGCTTATGCTCCTTGATCTGCATCTGGAGTCTACCAAGCTCCTCCTGCGCCGCATTCAGTCGTTTTTCCAGTTCCTCTTTTTCCGGCTTCACCGCCGGAATCCACTGTTTCAGCATACTGTAACCACCCTTTCCCGAAATCCTCGTTTACTAACTTACATAAGTTTAGTGTATACCATTTTTAAAAAATATAAAAGCAATTGGGAAATATATTTACAAATATTATTTTTCCATCCGTTCTCTGATATTATTGTAGATTTCCCAGGTCTGCGCATCATCTGCACCGTTTAGAATAACGGTGCTCCCCTCTACTTCCATGACTACATAAGTATCACAGTCGTTATGAGTATAGCGGATGTAATCTGCGTGGATTTCATCGCGAAAATGTCCCATGGAGTATTTCAGGTTGCCAAAACCGTTCGTCCGGATTGTATTCGTATCCCGGAACATATTCTCCTCGCAAGCAATGCTGTCGATAGCGTCATATTTCACTGTATAATCCTGCCAGCCCTCCGCCTGAACAGTAAATTCATTTTCTCCGTAACAGATCTCGATTTTTCCCGTATATAACGTCCATACCGTAAATAGCACACATGCGAGCATTATAAACACATAGACTGCAACTACTTTATGGTTGCAGTGTACTGCCAGCCCTTTTCCGGTGCGCAGCTTCTTTCTATAATAGAGATAAGAATACAGGATGCTGCCAAAAGCTGCTGCCATGATAGCGACAATAAACAGAAATAATGCAGCCATGCTGTCACTGAACAGTCCACAGCTCATGCTCAATAGTCCTGCTGCCACCCATATTTTCCCACTGAAGCGGTGCGTGGCATTCCAGTTCTCCTCATCCTGCAATGTCCATACGACGCGGATGCCGATGGTGCGGTTCGGTTTCACCTTGGGCAGATAATTGCCCACAATAACAAATAGCAATCCCATTCCGACATACAAAATTACCATGAGCAGATTCTCTTTCCTTACACCCATATCAATCCATCTGGCGATACCGTTATAGAGCAATGTCATTCCCGGCACGATCCACGTAACCATTCTTATGACCTTATCACTCTGCTGTCTGTTTCTGTTGTCGTAAAAAGTTACTGCCATTACTACCACATAAGTCACTGCAAAAGTGCCGTTTACCCACAGACTGTTCTCACAGGTATATCCCAATATCATTCCCATGCACATAACAAATACCGAGCAGATCAGCCTGCCTTTATTTTTCTGTATCATTTCCTTCATTATCCAATGCTCCTTTCAAATCTGTGATCCATAACATGATTTCTTCCAGCACGGAAGCATTCAATTCATAATAAATAAACTTTCCTTCCCGCTTGTCCCGGATCAGATCTGCCTCCTTTAGCACCGACAAATGCCTCGATATGGAAGCCCCCGTCACCGGAAAATGTTCGCAGATCTCTCCTGCCGACAATCGACCGTTTTTCAGAAGATTTAGTATTTCACGCCTTATAGGATCTGCCAGCGCTTTCAATGTATCCTGTATTCCCAAAAATGAATCACATCCTTTCATCCAAACGTTTAACATTTAACCTAATTGTTAAATATATCGTATCATGCGGATTATTTAATGTCAACAGCTTCACAGATCAAGGCAGATACTTATTTCTGCGTATGGATACATCTGTACATAAAAATCCCTCCGTCTTATGACGAAGGGATCTCATTCTTCTCTATACTTCCGTACCATCTTCCGGCAGTCCCCTTAAGAACACCACTGCCACCGGCAATGACAAAACCGCAGATAAAATATCGGACACCGGCTGTGACCACTGGATGCCCCGAATTCCCCAGAACGCCGTCAGGATCAGCAGTGCCGGAATGTAGATAGTGCCACTTCGGAAGGAGGCTAAGATCGTCGCCCTGCCGCCCTTTCCGATGGACTGAAACAGCATGTTGCCGCAGATACATACCGGAATAAACGGCAGCGTCAGACATTGGATCTGCAACGCATAAAATGCAATCTCATAGGCATCCATATCCGTAAGGAATTCCAGCAACAGCTCTCTGCGGAACACATACACCACCCCTGCAAACACTGCCATGGTCACCAGACTAGTACACAGGGTGAACCAGAACGCTTTCTTCACACGGGAATACTTCTTTGCCCCGTAATTGAAGGACGATACCGGCTGGAATCCCTGGCCGATGCCCAGTGCCACACTAAATACGAAATTGAAAATACGGGACACCACGCTCATAGCGGCGATGGCAATATCTCCGTAGACAGCTGCCTGTGCATTCAACACCATGGTGGACACGCTGTTCAGTCCCTGCCGCATCATACTGGGGAAGCCTGCGGTAATAATATTCTTATGTACTGCAAATTCCCAGGTAAAATATTTCGGTGCCAGGCTACTCTGGGTCTTGCCCCTCAGGAAAAAGAGCAACAGAATCCCAAAGGATATGTACTGGGAGATCATAGTGGAAAGTGCCGCTCCCCGGATGCCAAGATTTAAGCCCCACATAAGAATGGCATCTCCCGCCATATTTAAGATACCGCCGGAGACCAGTCCCACCATCGCAAGATTGGCATAGCCTTCATACCGGAGCACATTGTTCATCACACAGCTGGATGCCATTGCCGGTGCCGACACCAGAATATAGAAAGCATAGATTCTCGCATAGGGAAGGATGGTCTCCGTACTTCCAAGCAATCTGCACAATCCGTTCAGATCCAAAATACCGATAATTGCGATCAACACTCCGGCTCCCACCGCCAGATAAAATCCCGTTGCGGAAAAAGCTTTCGCCCGCTCCTTTTCATGAGCTCCTAATAACCGGCTGATATTGCTTCCAGCGCCATGACCGAACATGAATCCGAACGCCTGAATAATTGCCATCAAGCCAAACACCACGCCTACCGCTCCGGTGGCACTGGTGCCTAACTGGCTTACGAACCAGGTATCCACCATATTATACAGATTCGTGATCAGCATACTGATGGTAGTCGGCAGTCCCAGTTCCAGGACCAACCGTGCTACCGGTTCCCCGGTGAGCCGTTTATATTGTTTCTCCTCTTTTGACAATGTTGTATCACTCATATCACATAGCTCCTATATCATTACCACAGTTTCCATTCGGTTCTCTCTATGGTTTTACACTATTCTATGCCACAGTAATCCGCAGGCTGCTTCTGCCCGGTTTGAAATCATAATCCGTACCCATTCATCGTATCCCCAAAATAGCGTCTGTCCGTTCGGACACGACGCTATTATAGAAGATTCTTTTAAAAAATGTAAGCCCTTTCAAAATTTTTTCCTGAAATTTAATAATTGACCTTTTACAGTTTCTCACTAAAATAGCTCTTATAGCCCTCCCCGAAGATCTCCGTGGCACTGGTGACGATCATAAATGCCAGGGGATCCTCTTCCTTTACGATCTCTTCCGCCTTGGGAGAAATGTTTTTCTTCATGGCACACATGATGACGCTCTTCTCCTTGCCGCTGTAGGCACCACTGCCCTGTACATAAGTTACACCAATGTCCAGCTCCTCCAAAAGTCTCCCTGCGATTTTTTCCGCATGGTCGCTGATAATATAGATCAGCTTCGCCTCATCACGACCGTACAATACCACATCCAGCACCACTGATGTGATAATGACCACGATACCGGCATACAATGCCTTGTCAATGTTCCGGAATACAAACGCCGATGCTATGACGATAACCACATCTGTCAGGAAAAACAATGCTCCTGTCTTGAGGTACGGGAACTTTAGTCGCAGCAGCTTGATAATAATATCTGTTCCTCCCGTAGTGGATCCGGCCTTGAACACCCAGCCCATGGATACTGCCATCAGGGCACTTCCGGTCAGAGAGGCAAGCAAAGGATCTGTGGTCACTGCTCCTACCGGTGTCAGCAGGTTCGTAAACAGAGAGGTCATTGCCGTACAATAGATTGTAGACAGAATAAACCGCAGTCCGAATTTCCAGATACCGATCAAAAGGATCGGTATATTGATGAGCAGCATCCAGGTACCGGTCTCAATGCCGAACAGACGATTTAAGATAATAGCGATACCGGTGATTCCACCGGGTGCCAGGGAGTTCGGATCCAAAAATAAGCTGACGGATACCGCATAGACAAAGGATGCCACCGTGATCATCACATAATCCCAGAGCATCTGTAAGGGTGTCTTTTTGTCCAGTCTCTGTATTTCCAGTTCTTTTTCTGTCTTCTTTGCCATAACTTTTTTCTCCATTCCATACAAAAGCCGCATATCTATAATATGCGGCTTTTATCGGTGATACATTCACTTCTTTTCAAATCTTAAAACTTAGATATTGGCTCTTACCACTTTGGGCTGATAGCCTTCTTTTTCCAGAGCGGCAATGATCTCATTCTTATGCTCGGTGCCGAATGCTTCCAGTGTGATACGCAGCTCCACAGCAGCACTGCGGTTGATGGATACAAACTGGTTGTGCTCCAGCTTGATGACATTACCGTTGACTCCGGCAATAATACCGGATACTCTGCACAGCTCACCGGGCTTGTCGGGAAGCAGTACGGATACGGTGAAGATACGGTCTCTTAAGATCAGACCCTGCTGTACTACGGAAGACATGGTGATGACATCCATGTTACCGCCACTCAGGATAGATACAATACGCTTATCCTTCACATTTAACTGCTTTAAGGCTGCTACCGTCAGCAGACCGGAATTCTCCACGATCATCTTGTGATTCTCTACCATATCCAGAAAAGCTACTACCAGATCCTCATCCTCTACGGTAATCACATCGTCCAGATTCTTCTGTAAGTACGGGAAGATCTTGCTGCCAGGAGTCTTTACCGCGGTACCGTCTGCGATGGTGTTGACCTTGGGCAATGTGGTAACCTTGCCGTTCTTTAAGGATACCTGCATGCAGTTAGCTCCTGCGGGCTCTACGCCGATGACCTTGATCTTCGGATTCAGCAGTTTTGCCAGTGTGGAAACACCGGTTGCCAGTCCGCCGCCACCGATAGGAACCAGAATGTAATCTACCAGCGGAAGCTCTTTGAAGATCTCCATGGCAATGGTACCCTGACCGGTAGCTACGGTCAGATCATCAAAAGGATGGATGAAAGTATATCCGTGCTCTTCTGCCAGCTCATATGCCTTTGCGCAGGCCTCATCATAGACATCGCCATGCAGTACTACCTCTGCTCCATAGCCTCTGGTACGGTTTACCTTGATCAGAGGTGTCGTGGTGGGCATTACGATGGTTGCCTTGCTTCCATAGCATTTTGCCGCATAAGCCACGCCCTGGGCATGGTTGCCTGCAGAGGCGGTGATCAGTCCCTTGGCGCGCTCTTCATCGGTCAGAGTGCTCATTTTGTAATAAGCGCCTCTTAACTTGTAAGCACCGGTAAACTGTAAGTTCTCGGGCTTTAAGTATACGCGGTTGCCGGTCTGGGCACTGAAATAATCACTGTATACCAGTTTGGTCTCTAAAGTAACTTTTTTAACGATCTCACTTGCTTCTTCAAATTTCTCTAAAGTCAACATTTCTTCCTGCATTTTTCTTCCCATGCCTTTCTGTCACACTTTCTTTGGTCTGCCTGTTTATTATTCTTCCGCGTCTGTCTCTCCAGCTTCTTCCTCCGGCAGATGCAGTTCTCCGATGTCATCCATATTCACATCAAACAACGCATTTACAAATTCATCGGAATTGAATTTCTGGAGATCCTCGATGGATTCTCCCACACCGATATATTTTACCGGAACCTTCAGTTCGGACTGGATGGCCACAGCGATACCGCCCTTGGCCGTTCCGTCCATCTTGGTCAGGATGATACCCGTAAGATCCGCCACCTCACCGAATTCTCTTGCCTGCACCAGAGCATTCTGTCCCGTGGTGCCGTCCAGCACGATCAGATTCTCTCTGTGGGCATTGGGGAATTCCTTGTCGATGATACGGTTCATCTTACGAAGTTCTTCCATCAGGTTCTTTTTATTGTGCAGTCTGCCGGCGGTATCTACAAGAAGCACATCCACGCCTCGTGCCTTCGCCGCATTCACGGCATCAAACACCACGCTGGCGGGATCCGCACCTTCTTTTCCGCCGATCATGGGAACATCCGCCCGGGATGCCCACTCTGCCAGCTGGTCTCCCGCTGCGGCACGGAAAGTATCCGCTGCGGCAATAAGGACTTTCCTGCCCTCATCCTTTAATTTACCGGCCAGCTTGCCGACGGAAGTGGTCTTCCCCACACCGTTGACACCGATGACCATGATCACGGACTGTTCCTTCTCAAAATTATAGGCAGTCTCATCCACCTGCATCTGCTCCTTGATACTTTCAATCAGAAGCTGTTTGCATTCGGAAGGTTCCTTGATATGTTTTTCCTTCACCTGCTGTTTCAGTCTCTCCACGATAGCGGTGGTGGCATTCACACCGATATCTCCCATAATGAGGATTTCTTCCAGTTCTTCATAGAAATCATCATCAATAGCTGAGAAGCCGCTGAAGACCGAATCAATTCCCCGTACAATGTTGTCACGGGTCTTGGTCAGTCCTTCTTTTAACCGGGCAAAAAAGCCTTTCTTTTCCTCACTCATCCGATTTCCTCCAATCAGCATTCTATCCAGAAAAACGCTTGCGTTTTTCTTGTATGAAACTTAGAACTTCCTCACGAAAGAGCCTTTGCTCTGAGTGATTAGAAGTTCTTTTCATACTCTAATCATCCAGATCTTTATCAATGAGGTTAACACTGACTAAAGTAGATACACCCTTCTCCTGCATGGTGATACCATACAGTCTGTCCACCTGTTCCATCGTACCGCGTCTGTGGGTAATGACAATGAACTGAGTGTTCTTGGTCAGCTTATGTAAATACTTAGCGAAACGGCCTACGTTGGAGTCATCCAACGCTGCCTCGATCTCGTCCAACAGACAGAACGGAGAGGGCTTTAAGTTCTGGATGGCAAACAACAGGGAAATAGCGGACAATGCCTTTTCTCCACCGGAGAGCTGCATCATGTTCTGAAGCTTCTTTCCGGGGGGCTGTGCGATGATGCGGATGCCTGCTTCCAGAATATCCTCATCCTCCATCAGTTCCAGGGTTCCCTTACCACCACCAAAGAGTTCTTTGAATACTTTATCGAACTCTCTGCTGATCTCCGCAAATTTCTCCGTGAACTGTTTGCGCATGGCAGTATCAAGTTCCTCGATAATGCCTTCCAGGGTCTTCTCCGCCTCTACCAGATCATCATGCTGGGTCTTCATAAAGGTATAACGCTCCATCAGATTCCTATAATCCTCAATGGCGTTGACATTGACATTACCTAACTTCCGGATCTCATCTTTCAGACCGCTGATCTCACGCTTCATGGCGGGCAGATCATTCATCTCTTCATTGCGAAGGCCTGCCGCATCACTCAGGGTAATCTCATACTCATCCCACATGTAATTGATCTGGCCTTCGATATTGTCTTCCAGCTTTTTCTTCTGTTCACTCAGGCGATAGACTTCTTTGTCCAGAGCATTCATGCGCTCTGACATTTCTTCTCTGCTCTGGAAGAAGCCTTTCTGCTTTGCAGACAGTTCTTCTTTCTTTGCAATATCCTCGTCCAGCTTTTTCTTGGAAGCATCCTGATTCTCATGGGAAGCCGCGATGGTCTTCTCAATCTCCAGAATGTTGTTTTTCTTGCGTTCCACTTCCTGTGCGTTTTCAGTCAGTGCCTGTAAGATCTCATTCAGTTCTGCCTGTGCACGCTCCAGTTCGCCGCCTATACGGTCTACATTGGCCTGTTTGTAATCCAGAGCCTGACGCATCTTCTCGACTTTTACTTCCCATTCTCCAGCATGGGCGGAAGCTTCACTCTCTTCCAGTCTGCAGCCTTCCAGTTCCTTCTGGAAGACAAGAATCTGTTCCTGAGTGGTTTTCTCCAGTTCTTCACTTGCAGCCAGTTCCTGTACGATTGATTCCTTGCTGGAACGGATCTCGAAGATCTTGGTCTCGATCTCCTGTTCCTCCAGCTTCAGGGACTGTGCACTCTCTGCCTCTTCTTCCATACGTTCTCTGGCCTGGGAAATATTTAATCTTGCGGTATTCTGCTCAATGGACTTGCGCTGCATCTCGGTCTTCAGTGCTTCCAGATCCATACGAAGTTTATTTCTCTTACTCTTGGTGTCTTCGATCTTCTGATTGTAAGTCGTGATATCCTCAGAGAGCTTTTTCACCTTTTTCTCCAGTTCGTCCATCTCACGACGTCTTCCCAGGAGATTGCTGTTGTTTTTAAAAGCACCGCCGCTGATGGCACCACCGGGAACTAAGAGTTCACCTTCCAAAGTGACCATGCGGATGCCGTAATCGAATTTTCTTGCGATCTTCACGGCATTGTCCACATTGTCTACGACCACGATACGTCCCAGCATGGCCTTGGCCACATTGCGGTATTCTTTTTCCGTATTTACCAGTTCATCCGCCATACCGATGACACCTTTTTCCTTCAGGGCCTCCGGATTCTTGAATTCCTGGGGCTTGGTGATACTGGTCAGAGGCAGGAATGTGGCTCTTCCGAGACGGTTCTGCTTTAAGAAGCCGATCATATGCTTGGCGGTTTCTTCGTTATCCGTTACGATATTCTGGATATTACCGCCCAGCGCAGTCTCGATGGCGGTCTCGTATTTTGCCTCCACCTGAATGATGTCCGCTACGACACCGATGATGCCCTTTTCTTTTTCCTTCTGCTCCATGACCTTTTTGACGCTACCGCCATAACCATCATAGCGCTCGGTAATATTAGTCAGGGCTTCTAACTTGGACTGTTCCTGATGGAAACGGTTCTGTGTCTCCCGCAGCTTCGCATCCAGTCCGGTGAGATTCTCTCGGATATTGCCAAGCTCCAGTTCGGATGCCGCTTCCTGTTCCGTCATCTGACGCAGTTCCTCAGTCACGGTCTCAAAAGTCTCTTCCAGCTTCTTCACCGTTTCTTCTCTGGCTGCCTCATCGGATTTAGCACGTAACAGTCTGGAATTTAACTCTGCCTTCCGGATATTAATCTGCTCCATCATGGTATCGAAGCGACCCATCTTGGACTTGATGGTAGCCCGCTGGTTCAGCTCGCCGATGATGGTATTTTTCCCGGCCTCAATATTATTATTGAGTTCGGTGATCTTGTTCTGGATAGCTTCCAGGTCGGCCTTTGCCATGGCTGCCGCCTCTGCGATCTCCTGTACCTGAGTATCCGTATCCTTTTTATCGGTTAAAATATCCTGTTTTTCTTTTTCTTTGCCGGCGATTTCTTCTTCCAGGGCTGCCTTACGGTTGTTCAGATGGTTCTCACTGCCGTGGGCGGAATTGATCTGCTCCT
>ENA-OYZA01000161-OYZA01000161.1-human-gut-metagenome-genome-assembly--contig:-NODE-161-length-21273-cov-8.613960_pt1 | contig 21273 bp, 15 predicted proteins | sample MGYA00243257_ERZ653465 | MGnify/ENA primary metagenome ERZ653465 (study PRJEB26926, sample SAMN06164939) | human gut metagenome | biome: ENVO:00009003; feature: ENVO:2100002; material: ENVO:00002003...
GAGATGTCTTAGGGTCTCGTGGGCTCGGAGATGTGTATAAGAGACAGGTGCAAGATGATGAATTACAATTTATGTAAACGGGGGGGGGCTTTCTGAAAGCACTCCTGTAAGTAATGCACAAAATTTCTGCGTAAAATTCAATATGGTAATTAAGGCATAGTCCATGTAGGGTGGACTGTGCCTTTTTATATTATCTGTTACAATGTATAGTAATCGGAATTTGTGTGCTTTTTTTGCCGTTATGAAAGTTGATTTTGCCTGACAGGTTGAAAGAGGGAAAAATATAAGGTATTATCAAATAAGAAGATTGCGGTTATTTTACAACTGTATACAGTCGCTTAAGGAGGAAAATTATGATTAAAAGTGTAAAAAGACTGGGTGCGGCAGTACTGTCGGCGGTTATGATGCTGACGGCTGTTGCTACGCCGCTGGGGGATAATCTGCCGACTGTGAGGGAGAGTACGAGTTTGACGGCTGGGGCGGCAATTTCTGCAAGTAAGTGGGGAACTGCGATAACAAATAAGAATGATTCACGTGTATCAAGTGCTTTGAATAATATTACTAGTCAACAAAAGAATATTAGTTCTACAGTGCAAAGCGGTAAATCTGTCAAAGATATGATTTATTATCTTGTTTTTGAGTCTGAATACGCAGTATATGGCGGTAAGACTATTCCAAATAATCACTGCAATGCTAATGCAGATGGTGGTCAATGGTTAGATACGTTTGCAGAAGAAACTGTGTATGGCTATAAAATAAATATGGCTTCAAAAAGAAGAGGTTGCTTTTGGTATGCTGGATATATATCAAATATAATTTACGGCAAAGATGGTGCAGGTGATTCGAATTCTGCAAATATTATCTGTAGAAACGGTGGTCTTACATCTAGTAGTTTAAAATCATTTATTACGAAATATCTACAAGCCGGTGAACACATCCGCATGGTGAGCAGTTCTAATTCATCACATTCAGTTTCTTATATTTCGTATGATGCAAATGGATTTTATTATTTGGATTATCTCGGATATAAAAATGAAAATGCAGGATTAAGATACATCACTTACGACAAATTCGTTAGTGTAGTAAATAGCTATAGTTACAAAGTATATGTGTACAACGCAAATACTGCTGAAAATAATTCATCAACACCTACTCCATCGCAGTCTGTAACAGACCACTATAAACTTACTTCTCCTGACGGCTACCAAACCATAAGAAAAGAAGCCTCAACAAATTCTGCTAACTTAGGCTCAATAAATGCTGGCAATATTGTATGCGTAACCAAATACAGCAGTGATAACAAGTGGGGATATTTAACGTACAACGGTGTTTCAGGTTGGATACGTTTGTATTATGTCGAAAAAACGGGAAGCACTCACTCATACGGTTCGTGGTATACAAAGACTTCGGCGACCTGCACGAGCGGAGGAACGGAAGAACGTAAATGCTCCTGCGGAGCGACAGAGAGCCGTTCGACTTCTGCGTTAGGACACAATTACGGAAGTACATATTTTGAGGCGGATCATCCGCATAAGTATGCGCATTTGTGTCAGAGATGCGGATATAAGGAGTTTACCGGCGGCAATTTAGCAATATACGAAAAATGCGATATATGCTATAATGAAAATTTACCGAGTAAACCATGTTTAAATATTTCATCAAATGGTTTTAAAGAATCTGATAACGTATCGTTTACATGGGATCCTACCGATAAAACAACACATTATAATTTAACTGTTGAGGTTTTATCAGGCGATGAATACAAGACTGTTTGCAGGCAGACATATGTTAACAGCGGTTTTCAAGCAACATTCGGAAAAGGGCAATATAGAGCTGTATTAGATTCATACAACAGCAATATGTTCCATCAGTATACTTCTGACTGGAGAGATTGGGTACACAATAGCAGCGATTATGTATACTTTGATATAGAATGCGCACATGAATTTTTGGAAGAAGTTGTGAGTCCGACATACGATAATGAGGGCTACACTCTTCATACCTGCACAAAGTGCGGCTACAGCTACAAAGATAATTATACGCCTGCGTTAAAGCTGACAGAATTAACCGGAGTGAAGGTAAAGACGCAGGGAACGAACTCGCTTACTCTTGCGTGGGATAAGAACGCAAATGCAAAGGGATATATCATTGAGCAGTACAAGGGCGGAAAGTGGACGCAGATTGCAAAGACGAGCAGTAACACAGCGGTTACATATACTGTAAACAGACTTGCGGCGGACACGACATATACCTTCAGAATCAAAGCCTATGTTATTTCGGGCGAATCGGAGATATACGGCGACTATGTGAGAATCGCAGGCAAGACAAGGATAGCGAACGTTGCCTCGTTCAAGGGCAGTGCGGTTTCTGCAAGTGCGGTAAAGCTCGACTGGAGCAAGAACGACAAGGCTACGGGCTATGTTATTGAACAGTACAAGGGTGGTAAGTGGACTGCAATTGCTACCACAAAGAACAACACCACGCTTACGTTTACTGTCAAGGGGCTTGCGGACGATACAGCATATTCGTTCAGAATAAAGTCGTACAGAACGGTGAACGGCGTTACAGATTTCAGCGAATACACAAGCGTAAAGGCTAAGACGCTTTTAGGCAATGTAAAGACGTTTACGGCAACGGCAACAGGCACAACAGCCATAAAGCTCGACTGGAGCAAGAATAACAAGGCTACAGCTTATGTTATCGAGCAGTACAGGGGCGGTAAGTGGACGGTGCTTGCTACTACCAAGAACAACACTACGCTTACGTTTACTGTCAAGGGACTTGCAGAGGGTACGGCTTATTCTTTCAGAATAAAGTCGTTCAGAAAGACGGGAAGTACGACCGATTTCAGTGAGTATACGGCTATAAAGGCGGCTACGCTTCTTGACAGTGTGTCCAATCTCAAGGTCACATCGGTAACAGGCTCGTGGATAACTCTTGAGTGGGCTAAGAATGACAAGGCAACAGGCTACGCTATCGAGCAGTACAAGGGCGGTAAGTGGACGGTAATCGCTACTACGAAGAATAACACAACGCTTAAGTTCACGGTTAAGGGACTTAAGAATGATACCACATATTCATTCAGAATAAGGGCGTATAAGACTGCCGGTGCTTCAAACGTTTACAGCGATTATGTGAGAATAGCAGGCAAGACGAGGATACCGAATGTTGCAAAGTTCACAGGTTCTGCGGTTTCTGCAAGTGCGGTGAAGCTCGACTGGAGCAAGAATGACAAGGCTACGGGCTACGTTATCGAGCAGTATAAGGGCGGTAAGTGGACTGCAATTGCTACCACAAAGAACAACACCACGCTTACGTTTACTGTGAAGGGGCTTGCAAAGGGTACTACTTATTCTTTCAGAATAAAATCATTCAGAAAGACGGGAAGTACGATTGAGTTCAGTGAGTATGCAAGCGTTAAGGCGGCTACGGATAAGTAAGCTTAAGTAAGCTGTTGCGGCTCGGGTTTTGTCGGTTTGCACGATTTAATCTGAATTGCAGGTCTTACCGGAAAAATATTATAATCAGGGCATGGTCCACGAGGGTGGGCTGTGCCTTTTTTGTCGTTATGAGCGTTGATTTTGCCCGGCTGTTGAATCGGGGAAAACGGAAGTGTTATTATTGACATATGGATTTTGTTTGTGGGCAAGCTGTGGTGCCGAAAACGGCAGTTACGGCTTTCGCAAATGCAAATATAGAGAAAAGGAGAAAATCAATGAATGGTAAGAGAGTGAGAATGGCTGTAATGTCGGCGGTGATTCTGTCGGCACTCGCTGTGAGCGGTTGTTCATCGGAGGGAAGCGTTTCGTATAATGAATCGGGTGAGAAGGCGGACGATGTATCCGCATCGCTTTCGACTCCGGTAACTTCCGATACAACAAACAGCAGTGAAAGCAAGGAAACACAGGAGCAGACATCTTCTGAGAGCAAGCCTGCCGTTACAAGCACAAATAAAGCGGAAACAACAGCCGTTACAACAAAGAAGGATAACGCTGTAAAATCTGAATGGAAAGAAACAAAGGCTGACGGTACAAAGTATGTTACTGTGGGCTGTTACAGCAGGGAAAAAGCCGTTCTCGGAGCAAAAACGGTAAAGCTGTATAACGTCAACGACAAGGTTACGGTGGTAGCTGTGACCGATACGGGATACGCAAAGCTGAAGGACGGTACTTTTATACATAACGATTTTCTGTCGGACAGCAAGGTAACGGTCACGGCCGCACCGACAAGCCAGTCGTCAAAGAAGCCGACAGAGCAGAAGCCGGCACAGTCGCAGACTTCGGAGTATTCCTGGGTGATAAAGCCGAGTTATGTGTATGATGAGGTGGCTCTCATTACACAGTTCGGAGACCCGTGGGGCGAAGCGGCATTAGCGACAAATCAGGTAGCTGAAAATCAAGGCGGCTGGGTGTATTATGGCTATGAAGAAGGTACAAAGCTGAAAGGAATATTCACAACTACTGACAATAAAGATAAATGGGGGCTTATAAACCTTAACGGAAAAGAACTCATACCAAATAAGTATGATAAAATCAGCGTACAACGGTGGTTACAGGACACACATTATCTGACTGTTAGCGTTATAACAGATACTAATATATATGGAAATATATATAAGTCGTTTTGGGTTGATGAGAACTATAATGAGGTTCCGCCCTCAGAAGGAATTGGCAGTGATGGCGGCGAACGCTATTATTATGATATAAAAACAAATAAGATTTACAATGATGTATTTTTAGTAGGTGACCATGAAGTTTCAGGCGGCGAACTTAAAAAAGTATTTTATCCGATTATTTCGGCAGTTGCCGAAGAAGGCGGATATAGCTATGAAAACGGAGAAAAAATAATAAAACATTATTTTTCTACGGAAGAAGCCGGCACAGGAAAATGCGGGCTTTTAGCGGGTGGAAAGATAACTGTCCCGATAGAGTATGACGGTTTCTTTGACGCTTCAAGTCATAATTTATATTCATCGTGTAACAGAATAGTTTTCTGGAAGAATAACAAGATTTACGTTTTCGACAAGAACGGCAAATGCTATTCTAACGGTAAATACGACAAGGTCGATAACGAAAATCAGGAGCTTTACTATTTCAACGGCTATCTTCCTGTATGCAAAGGCGGTAAATGGGGGCTTATTGACATCAACGGAAAAGAAGTGCTGAAGTGTCGGTTTGAAGATATTACTTCTGTTTATGACGGTAAGGCATGGGCTAAGGAGAACGGCAAGTGGGGCGTGATAAAGCTTGCGTGAGATGAATAAATAAACGGCGGACGGCAATAAGAGCGTAAGCTGTGTATAGGAAAACGACCGAAGGCACTGTTGACGCTGTCCTTCGGTTGTTTTTTGTTTTATGTACTGAGGCGGTTAAGGTGATGTTGCATCTGTGCATCGACACTGATGGCTGACGAGACAGTGACGCAAAGCCGACAAAGCGTTCTTAAAGGGCTAGAGAATTAGCTCTATTTTTATAAAAATAGACTTTTTCTACAGTATTGAGAATTTGCTTTATTTTTATAAAAACAAACTTTTTTCTACAAGCTGAAATGCCCCCGATAAATCAGGGGCATTGGGTGTAGCTGTCTGAGCTATCTGAACAGTATACGGCAATAATCACGTCTGCCGTTTATAATGCGGTATATGTAGACCGCATTACCGTCAACTTTATAGAATATCATATAACCACGGCAGACAAGATATCTGAAGTCTGTTTTTATATTGATCTTTGCATCAAGCAAAGAGCCGATTAAAGGCGTATCTTTTAACTGCTTGTAAGCTTTGACTATATCTTTTATGAGTCTGCCGGCGGCGTTTGGATTGTCGAGCTCTTCGGAAATATAACTGTGAATACTATGCAGGTTGTCTGCGGCAAGCGGAGAAAGCAGTAATTTCATATTATATCTCCGATGGCTTTGTCGGCTTCAGCCTCCGACAGCCAACCTTTTGTTTCAGCTGATTTTTCGGCTTTGTTAAGTTCGGATAGCAATTTCAATGTGGCACGTTGCTTTTCATAATCGTCAATGTCCAGTATTACATAACGACCTCTGCCGTTTTTGGTGAGAAATACGGGTTCGCCTTCGGAAATATCGTTCAGAACCGCATTGTAATTGCGTAAATCGGAAACAGGTTTGATATTCGGCATAAAATGCACCTCCTTATTTGCTGTAATTATTGTAGCATAATTTTAAGTGAAAATCAACAGCGTATAAAGAAAAAGCAAAATTCAGAAAATTTTTCACTTTCCCTATTGACAACGGCGGATAAATGTAGTATAATCATTAGGTAAATTAAATTGTGAAACAAAAGCAGAGAAGCACTCTCACCCATTTACGCCGAAAGGTTGTTCAATGAGGTAATTACAGAAATTTCCGACGGATTATCAGTTTAATTCCGTCTGTAATATTTGTACAGCGTGAGAGAATCTGCATTGCAGTTTATCACGCTTTTTGTTTTGCATAAAACGATTTGTTTTCAGAAAGGCGGTGCTTTACAATCAGCACAAAAGAACAACTCATCAACGAAGAGATAAATGAAAAAGAGGTCCGTGTGATCGGAGCTGACAATGAGCAGCTCGGCATTATGTCTTCGGCGCAGGCTCTTGATATGGCGATTGAGGCTGACTTAGACCTCGTGCTTATCGCTCCTTCAGCTACTCCTCCGGTATGTCGTATAATGGATTACGGCAAGTTCCGTTTTGAGCAGTCAAAGAAGGAAAAGGAATCTAAAAAGAACCAGAAACAAGCTGAGCTTAAAGAGATACAGATGTCGCTGAACATCGACACCAACGACTTTAACACGAAGGCTAATCAGGCTATAAAGTTCCTTAAAAACGGCGACAAGGTTCGTATCAAGGTTCGTTACAGACGAGCAAGAGAGCTTTCACACGCAAATCTTGGTGAGGAGCTTATGCAGAGAGTTCTTGAGGCTGTTTCGGAGTACGGTGCTTGTGAAAAGCCTGCAAAGTTGGAGGGCAAGAACTATATGGCAGTTGTAGCTCCCAAGGCTGCGGCAGGCGGTAAGAAAGCAAAGAAGGACGCCGATAAAACGGCGGAAACTAAATAAGGAGGATTCCACTCATGGCAAAGAAGATCAAGATCAAAACCCACAGCGGTGCTAAAAAGCGTTTTAACATCTCCAAGAACGGTAAGGTCAAGTACCAGAAGACGAACCGTCGTCACAGACTGACACAGAAGGCAACAAAGAGAAAGCGTATCAACCGTGCTGCAGGATACTGCGACAAGACGAACGTTGCAGAAGTTAAGAAGCTCATACCTTACAAATAAAAACTAACTGCGACCGTTTCGGCGCAATATTCACTATAGGAGGAATTTAACGATGGCTCGTATTAAAGGTGCATTAGCAACTCGTAAGAGAAGAAATAAAACATTAAAGCTGGCAAAGGGCTACTGGGGCGGCAAGAGCAGACTTTTCAAGACTGCCAAGGAAGCTGTCTGGAAGTCAGGTCAGTACGCTTACATCAGCAGACGTTTAAAGAAGAGAGATTTCAGAAAGCTCTGGATCGCAAGAATCAATGCCGCCTGCAAGATGAACGGTACAAACTATTCTACATTCATCAACGGCTTAAAGAAGGCTAATATCGGTCTTAACAGAAAGATGCTGTCAGAAATCGCTATCAACGATCCTGCAGGTTTTACTGCACTTGTTGAGAAGGCTAAGGCTGCTCTTTAAGAGAAAACAACACGCCCATAATAAGTGGGCGTGTGATTTTTTATATAACGGGGAAGAAATGCGGCTGTGCTTAGGCACATAATAACCGTTATCAGTACATATCCTTTGTGTGGTGCTTGTAATAGAAAATATAACTGCCTATTGCGCCTGCGACCACGAAAATGAATGTTATTATAAGGCGGTTCATAAGGTTGCCTGCAATCTCGGTGTACTTCATTGAGTAGTTCGTAAGATCGGCAAGAATGCCGTTTATGTTTACCGTGTTTCCTGCCTCCTGTTCCTTTAAGAATATCTGGAACAGGTATGCGAAGCCGTTTGATAATGCCCAGCCCGCAAAGGTGAGAATGGCTGTCATAATGCAGTCGACCGTCTTTAGCTTCTTTGAGAAAACGGTGTAGAGCGAAATAACTGCGGCGGACATGATTATACCGCCCAGCCAGCCGACAAGGTCCGACATCATAATAAACACAACGAATATGGCGCAACCGATCAGAAGTCCGAGCAGGCCGCCTAAGATACCTTTGACAGTACCCCTTATATTATACGGAGGGCGGACAGTTCCGTCTGAGCGTATATGCTTTGTGAGAATTGTGTAATCCTCAAGCTCAAGCACTTTTGCCACCTGTATGGGAGTGGTTTTACGCATTTCGCTTTTTAAATAGGCTGTGAGTTTTTCCAAAAATTCAATGAGCAACGGCAGATTTTCCTGCATAAGATTATATCCCTTGCAGTAAATGTTTACGCAGCCGTCGACATTTTCGATGCCGAGCATAGTTTTCTTGGGAAAGCGTTCAGCCATAATGTATATTCTGCCGAACTGGCGCTCGGTGATGACTGCACCGCATACTATATCAAATCTGTGCTTTTTATCGTTGTCAAAAACGACAACGGGTACACCGTTCTTTACACCGCTGAGCGTGGCGGTTTCGGGATCGTATTTAAGTCCTGTTTCCTTTTCAATAAGGCTTAGCTCGGAAAATATCATGAAAAAAATCCTTTCTTGTCCGTTACGGATAATGAAATTTTAGCATAAGGACACGCAAAAGTCAAGAAACTGAGTGTTAAGGAGAAATATGGAAATTACATCTAAACAGAACACATATATAAAGGAATACCGCAAGCTGACGGAGAAGAGGAAGTACCGCAGGCAGACGGGGTATTTCGTGTGCGAGGGGGCGAAGCTGGCGGTTGAAGCGGTCAAAAGCGGATGTGCGTTAGGTGAAAACGCATATTATACTGCCGCCGCCGCTGAGAAATATCCCGAATGTATAAGTCTGCTGAGGGAAAGCTGTAAGATGGTACAAATAAGCGAGGAGGTGGCGGACAGCATTTCCGACACAAAATCGCCGCAGGGAATATTTATTACGGTAAGACATCTTGACAAAATTCTGAATTTAAGTACAATAGATAGTAGCAGGCAGTTTATAATATTGGAAAATTTACAAGATATGGGTAATATTGGCACGATAATACGTTCCTGCGACGCATTTTCGATTGACGGGGTGATACTTGCAGGAGATTGTGCGGATGTGTTTGCTCCCAAAACGGTAAGAAGTGCGATGGGCTCGCTGTTCAGACTGCCGATATACTGCTGTGATACCGAAGAAGCGATAACGCTTTTGCAAAAGGGCGGATTTACCGTGTATTCTGCGGAGCTTTCGGACAGGTCGGTAAAGCTGGGAGAGGAAAAGCTGCCACAAAAGACCGCTGTTGTTATCGGCAACGAGGGCAACGGGGTCAGCGATACCGTGAAAAGGCTGTGCGACAAGTCGCTGTTTATACCGATAAGCAGTGCGGAGAGCCTTAACGCATCGGTTGCGGCATCGGTTATTGCGTGGGAAATGTCAAAGGTCAGGCAGTAAGCTTGACGTTAAATATGGTTAATAATTGCGGTTTATAATTCAGCGTTGAGATTGCAAGCTGTAATTTAATTGTTGAGAATTGCTTGTATAACGCAGAAGCGACAATAAGGTTTGTAGCAACGATCCCTCAGTCTTGCGACAGTCAAACGGGAATGATTTTAACGTTGAAATAATCGCTGAACATAGAGGTATGGATAACGGCTTTGCTTGTCGCAATCCAGCTCCCTTTGGCAAGGGAGCCAAGAAAGATAGTGCAACGGAAGATGATAGCACACCTTCATTATGTAAGCAAAAAGCTAAGATAAAACGTTAAGAGGGGGCGGCGTAGCCGCTCGCCGTCAGACGAGGTGTAGATATGCACAAGCGGTTTGAAAGGCAAATTTGAACCGGCACAATGCCGACGAATTCGGAGCGGCACGTTGCCGTTTTGCTAAGACAAAATAAAAAAGCAAAGATAAAATGTTAAAAGGGTGCGGCTAAAGCCGCCCGCCGTACACAAGCTGTCGGCAATATGCGAACAGTTTGAAAGGCGAATTCGGAGCGGCACGTTGCCGACGAATTCGGAGCGGCACGTTGCCGTTTTGCTAAGACAAAATAAAAAAGCAAAGATAAAATGTTAAAAGGGTGCGGCTAAAGCCGCCCGCCGTACACAAGCTGTCGGCAATATGCGAACAGTTTGAAAGGCGAATTCGGAGCGGCACGTTGCCGTGGAAAGGAAGACGAAAAATTTGTCCCATCTGGTAATAGTTGAGTCGCCTGCGAAGGCGAAAACAATTGAGAAATATCTCGGAAAGGATTATTCCGTAGTAGCATCTGTAGGTCATATCCGTGACCTGCCGAAGTCGAAGCTCGGAGTTGACGTTGACAACAACTTTGAGCCTAAGTATGAGAACAAGAAAGATAAGGCGGCTCTTATAAAAGAGCTTAAGAAAGATGCAAAGGCATCTGACATAGTATATCTTGCGACCGACCCTGATAGAGAGGGAGAGGCTATTTCTTGGCACCTGGCACACGTCCTTGGGATAAGCCCGGACGCACCTGTGCGTGTAACGTTCAGCGAAATCACAAAGAGCGGTATTGAGGCAGGTATGAGCCATCCGAGAACGCTTGATATGGACCTTATCAACGCACAGCAGGCAAGACGTATACTTGACCGAATAGTAGGCTATAAATTAAGCCCGTTCTTATGGAAGAAAGTCAGACGAGGTCTTTCGGCAGGCCGTGTACAGTCGGTTGCGGTAAGGCTTATCGTTGACAGAGAGCAGGAGATAGAGAGCTTTGAGGCACAGGAATACTGGAGCATAGACGCAAAGCTGTTGTCCGCTTCGAGCAGACGTGCATTCCCTGCAAAGCTGACAGAGGTCAAGGGCGAGAAGTTCAAGGCACTCAATAAAGAAGAAACCGACAAGGTGCTTGCTATGCTTGAAAACGGCGAGTTTATCATCACCAATATCAAGAACAGCACAAGAAAGAAAACACCTGCACCGCCGTTCACAACCTCTACCTTACAGCAGGAAGCGTCAAGAAAGCTGTCATTCAACGCAAGACGTACAATGAAAGCGGCGCAGGAGCTGTACGAGGGCGTTGAGATACCCGATATGGGCGCAGTAGGTATCATAACCTATATGCGAACAGACAGCCTGCGTATTTCCGATGAGGCAAAAGCGGCTGCGGCACAGATGATAGAATCAACATACGGCAAGGAATATCTGCCCTCAAAGCCCAGAGTATTCAAGTCGAAGAACAATGCTCAGGACGCACACGAGGCTATCCGTCCGACAATAATCACGCTTACTCCCGAAAAGGTAAAGTCTGCGCTTTCGGGCGACCAGTACAAGCTTTATAAGCTGATATGGGAGCGTTTTATGGCAAGCCAGATGGAGAATCAGCTTCTTGATACAAAGGCGGTAGATATTACCTGCGGAGAGTGTCTGTTCAAGGCAAACGGATATACCGTGAAATTTGACGGCTTTACAAAGCTGTATGAAGAAAGCAAGGATAATGACGAAGAGGAGGGCGGCGCACTGCCGGCTCTTGAAGTAGGCGAAAAGCTGAAAGTAAAAGAACTTACGGGCAACCAGCACTTTACTCAGCCGCCACCGAGATATACAGAGGCGAGCCTTATCAAAGCGCTTGAAGAAAACGGCATAGGCAGACCGTCTACCTATGCGCCGACAATCGCCACGATACTTGACAGACACTATGTCGAGCGCGAAGCAAAGCAGTTAAAGCCGACCTCGCTCGGTATAGTTATAACCGACCTTATGAAAGGTCACTTTGAGCGTATCGTTGACGCAAAGTTTACCGCACAGATGGAAAGCGACCTTGATAAGATAGAAGCAGGCAAGGCTGACTGGGTGGACGTACTCGGAAAGTTCTACACAGGCTTTGACAAGATGCTGACAAAGGCTGAAAAGGATATGGAGGGCAAGAGGGTGAAGATACCCGATGAGCCTACCGATATAGTCTGTGACAAGTGCGGAAAGCCTATGGTCATAAAGATAGGCCCTTACGGAAAGTTCCTCGGCTGTTCGGGATTCCCGGAGTGCAAGAATACAAAGAGAATAGTAAACGAAACAGGCGGACTTTGCCCGCACTGCGGCGGTAAGATGCTTGCAAAGAAATCAAAGAAGGGCAAGCCCTTCTTCGGATGCGAGAACTACAAGGACTGCAACTTTATGACGTGGGATACTCCGCTTGAGGATAAATGTCCAAAGTGCGGTTCTACGCTTTTCAAGAAGGTCGGCAAGCAGGGTCAGGTATACTGCGCAAAGGACGGCTGCGGATATGTGCGTCCTGCCGATGAGGATAAGAAGAACGAAAACTGATAAGGATAGGATAAACTTGGATAAAAAGACTGTTACCGTAATAGGCGCAGGTCTTGCCGGAGTTGAGGCGGCGTGGGCGCTTGCGAACAGAGGCTTTCATGTAAGGCTGTGCGAGATGAAGCCGGAAAAGTATTCGCCTGCCCATAAGTACAAGGGCTTTGCGGAGCTTGTGTGCAGTAATTCGCTGAAAAGTGCGGATACTGCCAGCGCCTGCGGTATGCTTAAGGAAGAAATGCGTTATATGAACTCTGTGACGATGAAAGCCGCAGAGAAAACAAAGGTCGGTGCAGGCGGCGCACTTGCGGTAAACCGCACGGAGTTTTCCGACGCTGTGACCGAAATGATAACTAATCACCCGTATATCGAAATCGTAAACGGCGAGATAACGGAGTTTCCCAAAAGCGATACCGTAATTGCGACAGGTCCGCTGACAAGCGATACATTCGCAGAAAAGATACAGGAGCGCTGTGGAAGTCCGCTCAGCTTCTACGATGCGGCGGCACCTATAGTTACCGCAGAAAGCATTGATATGAGCCTTGCGTTTTTCGCTACACGTTATGACAAGGGCGAGGCAGATTATATCAACTGCCCGATGACAAAGGAAGAATATGAGGCCTTTTATAACGAGCTTGTAAACGCAGAGAGCGTACAGCTGAAGAGCTTTGAGAATCTTAAAGTGTATGAGGGCTGTATGCCTGTAGAGGTGCTTGCAAAGCGTGGAATAGAAAGCGTCCGCTACGGCTGTATGAAGCCTGTGGGTCTAATCGACCCCAGAACAGACAGACGGCCTTATGCGGTGGTACAGCTGAGAAAAGAAAACAACGAGGGTACGCTTTATAACCTTGTGGGATTCCAGACGAATCTTAAATTCGGAGAGCAGAAAAGAGTATTCTCGATGATAACGGGGCTTCAGAATGCGGAATTTGTAAGATACGGAGTTATGCACAGGAACACATTTCTTAATTCTCCCGGTCTGCTTGATAAGAATTTCAGACTTATCGACAGCGACAACATATATTTCGCAGGTCAGATGACGGGTGTTGAGGGATATGTCGAAAGTGCGGCATCGGGCATTATAGCAGGGATAAATCTTGCAAGGGCGCTTGACGGAGAAAAGCCGCTCGAACTGCCCGAAACCTGCATGACAGCGGCACTGGCAAGGCATATAAGCACAGAGAACAAGGACTTTCAGCCGATGGGGGCGAATATGGGAATACTTCCGCCGCTCCCCGAAAGGATAAAGGACAAGAAGCTGAGATACAGGACGATTGCGGACAGAGGACTTGAGGATCTGAAGAAAGCACTCTGCGAGCAGGGAATCACTGCACAGCGGTAATGCAGTCTGTCTGTTTAGCAAAACAGCAAAACAGCAAAACAGCTTTTTGAACGGTCGGTGTTTTGATACGGGAGGGGCAGACCCTCTGTGAAAAACTAAAGGCAAAGCGATAAGTACCGGATTTTATACGAAAGGAAAACGGATTATGAAAATAGCTATAGACGCTTTCGGCGGAGATAATGCGCCGGACGAGGTAGTAAAGGGCGCGGTTGACGCTGTAAAGGAGTACGGAGTTGACATTGTGCTGACGGGCGACACAAAGAAGCTCGACGAGTGCTTTGAAAGACTGGGGCTTTCAAAGGACCATATCACATTTGAGCAGGCTGACGGAGTTATCGAGATAGAGGATAACCCCAAGATGATATTAAAGGAAAAGAAGAACTGCTCTATGGGCGTGGCTATGCAGATGGTAGCTGACGGCAGAGCGGACGCTATGATAAGCGCAGGCAGTACGGCGGCTCTTGTTATGGGCGGTACTCTTATAGTAAAGCGTATAAAGGGCGTAAAGCGTCCGTCGCTGACACCTGTAATGCCCGGTCTTAATAATATGTATATACTGCTTGACGGCGGTGCAAACGTTGATTGCCGTCCGGATATGTTAAGGCAGTTTGCGGTTATGGGCAGTGTTTATATGAACAAGATAATGGGTGTTGATAACCCCAAGGTCGGACTGCTGAATGTCGGTGCAGAAGAAGAAAAGGGCAGGGAGCTTGAACAGGAAACTTATGCTCTGCTCAAAAACAGCACGCTTAATTTCACGGGCAATGTAGAGGCGAGAAATGCGGCTTTAGGCGAGGTCGACGTTGTTGTAACGGACGGCTTTACGGGTAACATCTACCTTAAAACAGTAGAGGGTATGGGCAAGTTTATGAAGGCTTCGCTCAAGAAGATATTCTTCCGCAACCTCGGTACAAAGATAGGCGCAATGTTTACTATGAAGGGCATCAAGGAAATAAGCAAGCAGATGGACTACAGGGAAACGGGCGGTTCTCCGCTTTTAGGTACGGCAAAGCCCGTGCTTAAGGCGCACGGCAGCAGTGACGCTCTTGCATTCAAGAATGCCGTAAGACAGGCCAAGGATTTCGTTGAGAGAAACGTTATCGCAGAGATGGAAAAGGTGCTGTCGGAAAATACGGAAGGTTGATTTTTGGCTTGCGGGAGGGGCTTCCCTCCCGTGAGAATTATTGAAAGGAAAAGAAATGACAGAGCTTGAACAGATAATAGGCTATACGTTCAAAAATCCTGAGCTTTTAAAAGAGGCTCTTACTCATTCGTCATACACAAACGGAAAACATCTGCGCAGTAACGAGCGCCTTGAATTTTTAGGCGACAGCGTGCTGAGCATTGTTGTGTCCGAGCATCTTTTTGAGAATCTTACTAATCTGCCCGAAGGACAGCTTACCAAGATAAGAGCAAGCGTAGTGTGTGAAAATGCGCTTTATCCCTTTGCAAGAAAAATAGATTTAGGCAAGTATATTTTTCTGGGAAAAGGAGAAGAACATACGGGCGGCAGAGATCGCCACTCGATACTGGCGGACGCATTTGAGGCGCTTATTGCGGCAATATATCTTGACGGCGGATTTGAAGCGGCAAGAAGTTTCATACTGCCGTTTATACCGCCGCTTGACAAGCTGAGTACGGGTAAATTCCTGCTCGGAGATTACAAGACGGTATTGCAGGAGATAATCCAGCAGAACCCCGAAGAACGTGTTACCTATGAGATAAGTGACGAAAGCGGACAGGCGCATAACAAGCAGTTTACGGCGAATGTGCTTCTGAACGGTCAGATAATAGGCACTGGTAAGGGTAAGAGCAAGAAGGAAGCGGAGCAGAGCGCCGCAAAAGAGGCTATAAGCCTTATGGGATATGAAACAAACTAACATTTCGGTATTTATACCGCATTATGGCTGTACGCATATATGCAGCTTCTGCAATCAGAAAACGATAAGCGGACACAGCGAGCCTGTCACTGAAAAGGAGCTTGAAAGCATACTTGAGGGACAGCTTGAAAATCTTAAAGACAGCGGTACAAAGGCGCAGATAGCGTTTTTCGGCGGCAGCTTTACCGCAATAGACAGGGATTATATGATAAGACTGCTGACGGTAGCCAAGCGTTATACAGACGCATATCCTGAGCAGTATGACGGCATACGCTGTTCGACAAGACCGGACTGCATTGACGAGGAAATACTCGGCATTCTTAAAAGCTACGGCATGACGGCAATAGAGCTTGGCGCACAGAGTATGAATGACGAGGTGCTGACAGCTAACCGCAGAGGTCATACGGCTGAGGACGTAAGACGTGCCTCACGGCTTATAAAGCAGAGCGGATTTGAACTCGGGCTTCAGATGATGACGGGGCTGTATAAGGACACGGAGCAATACTGCATTGATACCGCAAAGGAGTTTATCGCACTTAACTGCGACACGGTGAGGATATATCCGACGGTGATACTTAAGAATACCGAGCTTGGCAGATTGCACGAGAGCGGAGTGTATGACAGCTTTACCTTTGAGCAGACAACAAGGCTCTGTGCAAAACTGCTCGATATGTTCAATAAGGCCGGGGTCGCAGTTATCCGTATGGGGCTTCACGCAAGCCGTGATGTTGAGCAGGAAATGGTCGGGGGAGTATATCATCCGGCACTGCGTGAGATAGCCGAGAGCATATTGTATCTGGAAAAGATGAACGCTGTGTGCGAGGACGGGGGAAAATACGTCTTTTATACGGACAAGCGTAATATAAGCAAGATAATCGGGCAGGGCGGAGCTAACCGCAATGCGCTTTCACAGCGTGGAATTTCCTTTAAGATAAAGGAAGAGAAAGGCACGGATTTCCGTGCGGAGAGGATCGGTTGATGTTTTTTAAATCTATGGAAATATACGGGTTCAAATCGTTTCCCGATAAGACCATACTGCATTTTGACAAGAGGATGACCGCTGTTGTCGGAAGTAACGGCAACGGTAAAAGTAATATAAGTGACGCACTGCGCTGGGTAATGGGAGAGCAGGGCGCTAAAAGTCTGCGTGGAGATAAAATGGAGGATGTTATCTTTCACGGAACTGTACGCAGAAAGCCGATGGGCTTTGCGAGTGTAACGCTGACTATAGATAACTGTGACAGGGCGCTAAGGGTAGACAGTGACGAGGTGGTAATATCCCGTAAGCTGTACAGGAGCGGCGAGTCTGAATATAAAATAAACGGAGCAAAGACACTGCTCAAGAATATAAACGAACTGTTTATGGGTACGGGTCTTGGCCGTGACGGATACAGTGTTATCGGTCAGGGCAAGGTGTCGGAGATAGTCGAATCGGGCGGAAGCAAGCGCCGTGAGGTTTTTGAAGAAGCGGCGGGTGTATCGAAATTCTTAGCGCAGAAAAAGGACGCAGAGAACAAGCTCAAACGCACGGAGGACAATCTGCTCCGTATCCGTGATATAGCATCGGAGCTTGAAACAAGACTCCCTGTGCTTGAAAAGCAGGCGGCAAAGGCTAAAAAGGCGAAGGAACTGCTTTCAAGGGAAGAAGACCTTGATATAACGGTAAGTATGTACGAATTGTCCGCACTTGAAAAGACGATTTCGGAAGCGGAGGACAAATTACTTCTCAGCAAGGCGGAGTGCGAAAATCTCGACAGGGATATTGCAAAGCTGGAGGCTGAGGAAGAGGACAACAACAACCGCAGAATGATGCTCCGTGCCCAGCTTGAAAAGCTGAAAGCCGGAAGTGACGAGGCAAAGGACCGCATAAGCGATATAAAGGCTGAGATTGCCGTACTGCGCAACGATATTTCACACGCAGAAGAGGCTATTGCGGAAACCGAAAAGCAGATAGAGGACGGCAAGAGCGGCAAGGCAAGGCTTGAGGAAGATAAAAAGAACCTTGAAAACGAGATAGAGGAAAAGCAGGCTCTTATAGGTCGGCTGAAGGCGGACAGCGAACGGCTGACGGAGGAACTGACGGGAATCGACGCAGAGGGCGAAACGCTTTCGGGGGAGTACAAGGAACTTGACGAAAAGCAGGGTCGGCTGTATCTTAAAAGAACGCAGCTGCAGCTTTCGGTACAGCAGATAGAGGCAACCTCCGAACAGCTTTCAAAGCGTAAGGAGGAACTTACAAGAACGGCTGAGAATGCGGCGGCTGAAGCAAAGACGCAGAGAATAAAACTCAGCGATACCGATGAGGAACTTGAACAGGCAAAGGAAGAAAAGGCCGAAGCCGAGAACAAGCTGACAGGATATAAAAAGCTGTTTGCAAATAAGAATGACAAGCTGAAAACGGCAGGTCAGACGCTTGAAACGCTACGCAAGGAGTACGAAACGAAAGCGTCACGCCATCAGGTGCTTGACGAGATAGACAAGAATATGGCGGGCTTTCAGTCAAGCGTAAAGTCGGTGATAATGGCGGACAGGCAGGGACGGCTCAGCGGTATAAGAGGTACTGTAGCCGACATAATCAGCGTGGACAAGCGTTATACGGTGGCTATTGAGATAGCACTGGGCGGTATAATGCAGAACATCGTTACCGACAACGAGGAAGCGGCAAAGCGCAGTATGCGTTATCTTAAGGAAAACAACCTCGGACGTGCGACATTCTTACCTCTTACAAGCGTAAAGGGAAAGATGCTCGAAGTCGGAGGGCTTAGTAACGAGAACGGCTTTGAGGGTATGGCGTGCGACCTTGTGGAATATGACGGGCTGTATGACGGGATAGTAAAATCCATACTCGGAAAGACGGCGGTCGTTGAGGATATTGATACGGCATCGTTTATTGCGAAGAAGTACGGATACCGTTTCAAAATAGTGACGCTTGACGGTCAGGTCATCAACGCAGGCGGTTCGTTCACGGGAGGCAGTGTCAGAAATGACGCAGGTATAATCGCAAGAAAGCAGGAGCTTGCTTTATTATCCGAACAGATTGAGCAGCTCGGTGTGAAGATAAAAGCCGAGAGCGAACTGCTAAAGCCCTTGCAGGCGGAAGTCGCAAAGATGGCGGAGGAAATGGAGGGCTTTTCCGAAACCGTATCGCAGTGCGAGCCTAAGATAGCAAGACTTGAGGCACAGCGTGACGGTATAAAGCAGCTGCTGTCACAGCTTACCGCACAGCGTGACAGTGCCGAGAAACAGCTTGACGCACAGGAAAGAGCCGAGAATGACGGCAGGAAGCTCCTTTCCGATACTAAGTCACAGCTTGAAAGCGTGCTTGCCGAAATCGAAAAGAACGAGGAGGCTCTGAGCGAGCAGAGAAGCGGTCTTGACAAGGCGGAGGATAAGAGAAAAGAGATAGCCGACAGGATACAAAGGAACAATATGGATGTTCTGACGGTAAACGGTGATATATCCAACATCCGCACAAGGATAGAGGGTATAGACGCATCTATCCTTGCACTGAGCGACGGCGGAAGCGAACAGCTCAGAAAAATTGAGGAGCTTAAAAACGGCATTGAGCAGAAGAATGAAATCATTATTCTGAAAACGGCTCAGACCGAAGAAATAGCAAAAACGGCAGGTGACAACGAAAAGGCAATCGCAGATAACGTATCGTTCACAAATGCGGCTGAAAAGCGTATCAGCGAGATAAACAAGTCGATAAGGGAGCTTACCGAGGCAAAGGAAAAGTTCAGTGCAGACCTTGCCCGACAGGAAGAGCGTAAAGGCTCGGCGGAAGGTCAGACCGAGAAGATAATCTCGGGACTGTGGGACAAGTACGAGATGACACGCAGTGAGGCAAAGGAACGTGCGAAGCCTGTAGATGACGCAGGCATATTCATGCTTAAGGCGGAGCTTGCCGAGATAAAGAGAAGCATTGCGGCACTGGGAAGCGTAAACTACAGCTCTATAGAAGAACTGGAGGAGGTATCGGAGCGTTACGGCGTTCTTGCAAAACAGCTAAAGGATGTTGAAACATCAAAGACGGAACTTGAAAGCCTTATTGCTGATCTTATAAAGGATATAAAGCAGAGGTTCACAGAAAGCTTTGACGATATAAACAACCACTTCGGAATGCTGTTCAGCGAGATATTCGGAGGCGGCGAAGCAAGACTTCAGCTGTCAGACCCGGACGATGTGCTGAACTCCGATGTTGAGATATATGCCGCACCTCCGGGAAAGGTAATAAAGAGCCTGTCACTGCTGTCGGGCGGTGAAAAGTCGATGGTAGCACTGACAATTTATCTTGCGATACTGCTTCACAGACCGACACCGTTTTGTATGCTTGATGAGGTCGATGCGGCGCTTGACGAGGCAAACGTACAGAAGTACGCTACATATCTTAAGCGTTTCTCGCATAACACTCAGCTTATGGTAATAACGCACAGGAGAGGTACGATTGAACTGTGTGATGTGCTGTATGGCGTTTATATGCAGGAAAAGGGCGTATCTGGACTGTTAAGACAGGAATTTAGCGAGGAATTTTTAAACGAGGTTGAAAACGCATAGGGACAAGCAAAACGGAAAATGTATATGAAATTATGGGGTAGGAAATGAACAAATTGAGAGTAACAGCTTTATTGCTTGCCGTTATTCTTGCGGTAGGCGGTATAGTGCTTAAAATCTGCGGTTATGACGCACAGACTGATTTTGAGCCGACACTGCCGCTTGATACCCGGCTTAGCTCAGAGCAGGCACAAAAGGACTTGAAATATGTGTATGACACAGTGAGGGCAAAACATCCTGTGTTTCTTATTGACGACGGTGCGGAGAAAAGATTCGGCGACGTATACATAAAGCTGCGCAGAGAACTGATGGATAAGGACAGCGTGACGGTAAAGGAGCTGTGGGAGAAATCTGCCAAGCTTGTATGCACGCTTGATGACGCACATACGATAGTCACAGCATCGGGAACGCAGTATGTGGGTGACGGCGGAGAGATAAGCAAGGCGTATGAAAGCGGAACGCTCTTATCAATTGACGGCATATCGGCGGACAGTATGAAGGAGCATTTCAAAAAGGTGTTCCCGTGCGAGCCGCAGGTCAGCTTCTATGCGGACTATATGTTAGGCGTGGCTCTGGAGTACGGCAGCTGGCTTACGCTTCTCGGTGCGGATGTATCCGACGGGATAGATGTTGTTTTCAGCGGTAATAAAGAAACAAATCATTTTGATATGACGGACGAGCCGCCCGAAAGAAAACAGCTTGAGTTATGCTCATATAAGATCGACAAGGAGAATTCGCTCGGTGTTTTCACACTCAACCGTTGTGAAATGTCAGCAGAATACACCGATAGGTTGTTAGAATTTTTCAGTGCGGTAAGAGATAACAACATCGGAAATATTGCCATTGATTTAAGAAGCAACGGAGGCGGAACAACAGAGGTCATAAACGAATTTCTGAGATATATAAATATAAGCGACTATAAGCTGTTCGGCGGAACGGATATACGAATCGGCGGAAATCTGATCTCGTACCGTGATGAAATAACGCCGAACAAGCCTGTAGACAACGCTTTTGACGGCAGGGTGTATGTGCTGACATCGCAATACACGTTCAGCTCGGCAATGAACTTTGCAACGGTGATACAGGATAACGGCATAGGAAAGGTGATAGGTGAAATACCCGG
>ENA-OYZA01000185-OYZA01000185.1-human-gut-metagenome-genome-assembly--contig:-NODE-185-length-20119-cov-15.242624_pt1 | contig 20119 bp, 17 predicted proteins | sample MGYA00243257_ERZ653465 | MGnify/ENA primary metagenome ERZ653465 (study PRJEB26926, sample SAMN06164939) | human gut metagenome | biome: ENVO:00009003; feature: ENVO:2100002; material: ENVO:00002003...
GTCCGTACCGTGCTCTGACTCTAAAGCGATTGCTCAGGTTGGTACCATCTCCGCTAACTCCGACGAAACCGTAGGTAAACTGATCGCTGAAGCGATGGACAAAGTCGGTAAAGAAGGCGTTATCACCGTTGAAGACGGTACCGGTCTGCAGGACGAACTGGACGTGGTTGAAGGTATGCAGTTCGACCGTGGCTACCTGTCTCCTTACTTCATCAACAAGCCGGAAACTGGCGCAGTAGAACTGGAAAGCCCGTTCATCCTGCTGGCTGACAAGAAAATCTCCAACATCCGCGAAATGCTGCCGGTTCTGGAAGCTGTTGCCAAAGCAGGCAAACCGCTGCTGATCATCGCTGAAGATGTAGAAGGCGAAGCGCTGGCAACTCTGGTTGTTAACACCATGCGTGGCATCGTGAAAGTTGCTGCGGTTAAAGCTCCGGGCTTCGGCGATCGTCGTAAAGCTATGCTGCAGGATATCGCAACCCTGACTGGCGGTACCGTAATCTCTGAAGAGATCGGTATGGAGCTGGAAAAAGCAACCCTGGAAGACCTGGGTCAGGCTAAACGTGTTGTGATCAACAAAGACACTACCACCATCATCGATGGCGTGGGTGAAGAAGCTGCAATCCAGGGCCGTGTTGCTCAGATCCGTCAGCAGATTGAAGAAGCAACTTCTGACTACGACCGTGAAAAACTGCAGGAGCGTGTAGCGAAACTGGCAGGCGGCGTTGCAGTTATCAAAGTAGGTGCTGCTACCGAAGTTGAAATGAAAGAGAAAAAAGCACGCGTTGAAGACGCCCTGCACGCGACCCGTGCTGCGGTAGAAGAAGGCGTGGTTGCTGGTGGTGGTGTTGCGCTGATCCGCGTAGCGTCTAAACTGGCTGACCTGCGTGGTCAGAACGAAGACCAGAACGTGGGTATCAAAGTTGCACTGCGTGCAATGGAAGCTCCGCTGCGTCAGATCGTCCTGAACTGCGGCGAAGAACCGTCTGTTGTTGCTAACACCGTTAAAGGCGGCGACGGTAACTACGGTTACAACGCAGCAACCGAAGAATACGGCAACATGATCGACATGGGTATCCTGGATCCAACCAAAGTAACCCGTTCTGCTCTGCAGTACGCGGCTTCTGTGGCTGGCCTGATGATCACCACCGAGTGCATGGTTACCGACCTGCCGAAAAACGATGCAGCTGACTTAGGCGCTGCTGGCGGTATGGGCGGCATGGGTGGCATGGGCGGCATGATGTAATTGCCCTGCACCTCGCAGAAATAAACAAACCCCCGGGCAGAAATGTCTGGGGGTTTTTCTTTTGGTCATCTTTCTAGTATAAGATTCAGACACGGACGACGCGAGTGGCGTCCAGCTCATTGATTATGGGGAATAACATGCACGTAAAATACTTAGCAGGGATTGTCGGTGCCGCGCTACTGATGGCGGGTTGTAGCTCCAGCAACGAATTGAGTGCTGCCGGTCAGAGTGTACGCATTGTGGACGAGCAGCCAGGCGCAGAGTGCCAGCTGATTGGTACTGCGACAGGTAAGCAAAGCAACTGGCTTTCCGGGCAACACGGTGAAGAGGGCGGTTCTATGCGCGGCGCAGCAAACGATCTGCGCAACCAGGCTGCTGCAATGGGCGGTAACGTGATTTATGGCATCAGCAGCCCGTCGCAGGGGATGTTGTCCAGTTTTGTCCCGACGGATAGCCAGATTATCGGCCAGGTATATAAGTGCCCGAACTGATGGGATCCAGAGGCTGGATACTTCCAGCCTCGTAGTAAAACAGATGGGATTATTTCGCCTGTGGTGCAGTTTTGCTGGTGGATTGAACACGTAAGTGATGTAGCGCGCGTAAGCATTGATCCTGGGTTAGCGGTTGGGCGTTATTTGCCGCTACGGTGCGAACATAGACCTGACATGGTACACCCGCGAGTTTTTTCAGTCGTGGGCTGAAATCAAGCATTCGGCGAGTGATCGCCTCCACTTCTTTACCCGGCGTTGCTTCACGCGTTTTCACCACTGCGCCGCTAAATTGTTCTTTGCCACTTTCATCTTTAAAGCGGTAAAGCACCGCCAGATAATGGTTGAACAAGTTATGTTTCCATTCCGGTTGGGAATAGGTGTCATATTCCAGATTGCCATTGTCCTGGCAGTCAACATCGTATAACGGTAGGAAATCTAACAGTGAGGTAATACGTAATGCCAGTTCACGCATTTCCGCATTATTAATTGCATGAATGATTGCTCGCGCCAGCATTTCAATCTGCAATTCATTGATGACTAATTCACATTTGCTACCGTCATGTAGCGTTAATACGAAGGTAAGATTTTCACCCTGATTATCGGTAAGTTCCAGCGTGTTAACCCGACGATTAATATCGGCATTTTTAAGCTCATCAACCAGAATTTCTGGGATATTTTCTGCCATTTTCTTAATGACTTTATCGCGAGCTTGCTCATACTGAAGGCGTGCAGCAGCATCCAGTTTATGCTTTTGATGCAAACGGCTTTCCAGCGCAATCAGAAGGTCGCGCAGTTCCATGACAGACAGAAAGAACAACGATTCTTTATTGCGAGGCTCTTTAATTTTCAGCGCCAGTGCAATGAAATTATTGCTCTTGCGAATAACACCGGTATTAACACCCTTGATGCTTATGGCCATGTAGGTTCTCCCTAACCATTTCTCAATTAAATAATTAATTTTAATTTATAAGCCAGATAAATGGGCTTGGTAGTAATAGTTGTTAAAATAACATAAATAGCCGTGCTCACTCTATATAAACAGAAAAGAAAGGTTAATTATTGGTGTTGGTTATATAAAAAGTAATAACAGCAATGTATATGAATAATTAAAGGTTATGCAACGTGCAAAGATTAAACTTCCCTGTTTAATCAGTTACTGCTGGCGTAGCTGGAGATCCAGCGGCGTTTTGCTGGGTTCGCCGCCAATTTCTCGCGCCAGTTTAGGCACCAGATATCCCGACACCAGTGTCAGCAACTCACGCATAATCTGCCGTGCTTCGTCATCACTCACCATAAAATGCGCCGCGCCCTGTACTTTATCGAGCACATGCAGGTAATACGGCATCACGCCCGCATCGAACAACGCATTACTCAGGTTTGCCAGCGTTTGCGCGTTATCGTTCACACCACGTAACAGAACGCTCTGGTTCAGCAAAGTAACGCCTACCCGGCGCAACTTAGCCATCGCCTGACGGAATGTTTCATCTACCTCATTGGCATGGTTGATGTGATTCACCAGCAAGATTTGCAGCGTAGAATGTGAAAAGTGTTCAACCAGCGCATCTGTGATGCGTGCCGGGATCACAATCGGCAGACGGCTGTGAATCCGCAGACGTTTGATATGCGGGATGGCTTCCAGTTGTGTGAGCAACCAGTCCAGCTCGTGATCTTTCGCCATCAGCGGATCGCCGCCGGAGAAAATCATCTCGTCCAGTTCCGGATGCGCAGCAACATACTCAAGTGCAGTTTGCCAGTTACGCTTGTTGCCCTGATTTTCGGCATAGGGGAAGTGGCGACGGAAGCAATAGCGGCAATTTACCGCGCAGCCGCCTTTGACCAGCAAAAGCGCCCGGTTGTGGTATTTATGCAACAAACCTGGCACTACGCTGTGCTGTTCTTCCAGCGGGTCGGTGGAGAATCCGGGCGCGACGACAAACTCATCTTGCGAGGTAATTACCTGACGCAAAAGCGGATCGTTCGGATTGCCTTTCTCCATGCGATCGATAAATGAGCGGGGCACACGCAGGGCAAACAGCTTTTTGGCGCTGCGTCCGGCCAACAGTTTTTCGTCCGCGTCTATATTCAAAAGACGCAGAAGTTCATCAGGATCGGTCACAACATCGGCAAGTTGCGTTAACCAATCTTCTCTGGATGGGGTATTTAGGGTTACAATATGCGCCATTTTGTGGCTTAGCTACCAATTAACAAATTTCAGAGGGCCTTATGGCAACGTACTATAGCAACGATTTTCGTGCTGGTCTTAAAATCATGTTAGACGGCGAACCTTACGCGGTTGAAGCGAGTGAATTCGTAAAACCGGGTAAAGGCCAGGCATTTGCTCGCGTTAAACTGCGTCGTCTGCTGACCGGTACTCGCGTAGAAAAAACCTTCAAATCTACTGATTCCGCTGAAGGCGCTGATGTTGTCGATATGAACCTGACTTACCTGTACAACGACGGTGAGTTCTGGCACTTCATGAACAACGAAACTTTCGAGCAGCTGTCTGCTGATGCAAAAGCAATTGGCGACAACGCTAAATGGCTGCTGGATCAGGCAGAGTGTATCGTAACTCTGTGGAATGGTCAGCCGATCTCCGTTACTCCGCCGAACTTCGTTGAACTGGAAATCGTGGATACCGATCCGGGCCTGAAAGGTGATACCGCAGGTACTGGCGGCAAACCGGCTACCCTGTCTACTGGCGCTGTGGTTAAAGTTCCGCTGTTTGTACAAATCGGCGAAGTCATCAAAGTGGATACCCGCTCTGGTGAATACGTCTCTCGCGTGAAGTAATGCGGTTGTGGTGCGGCCTGCAGGCTGCACCATCACTTATTCAGGTCAGAGATGATGAAACGCCTTATCGTTCTTGTTTTGCTTGCCAGTGCGCTGCTCACGGGCTGTAACACCGCTCGCGGTTTTGGTGAAGACATTAAACATCTCGGTAATTCCATCTCCCGCGCTGCCAGCTAATTTTTCTTCTCTTCCGAAAAATCATCAGATTTCCATCATTTTTGGTGATGTTGTCTATTATTAATTTGCTATAGGCAAACATAAATAACATTACCTAAAAGGAAGACGTTATGGTGAAGAAGACAATTGCAGCGATCTTTTCTGTTCTGGTGCTTTCAACAGTATTAACTGCCTGCAACACCACGCGTGGCGTTGGTGAAGACATTTCTGATGGCGGTAACGCGATTTCTGGCGCAGCAACGAAAGCGCAGCAGTAAGCAATAACGGTACGACAGTTATGTCGTGCCGTTTGTTTTTTTGCGATAGTCACAAAGGTAATAGTTGAAATTCCCCTGCCACCTGGCAAAATATCCGTTCAACCATCAGCTTTGCAGGACGACCTGCAAACGCCTCTTTTCACCGGGGACGGCCCCAATTCTCCGGAGCCTGATATGTCCTGGATTATCTTAGTTATTGCTGGTCTGCTGGAAGTGGTATGGGCCGTTGGCCTGAAATATACCCACGGCTTTAGTCGTTTGACGCCAAGTGTTATTACTGTGACGGCGATGATTGTCAGTATGGCGCTACTTGCCTGGGCGATGAAATCGTTACCAGTAGGGACGGCTTATGCCGTGTGGACGGGTATTGGCGCAGTCGGCGCGGCCATCACCGGCATTGTGCTGCTCGGCGAGTCCGCTAACCCGATGCGCCTGGCGAGTCTGGCGTTAATCGTATTGGGGATTATTGGTCTGAAACTCAGCACTCACTAACTACCGGGCTGCTGTACCCAAATAAACTTACTGACATCAAACCCTTCCCGGGTCGCGACTGCCAGCATCTCCTGTTTCACTTCGTCAGAAATGGTTGGCGTGCGGGAGAGTATCCACAGGTAGTCGCGGTCCGGGCCGCAAACCAGCGCATGGCGGTATTCCCGATCGAGTGCAATAACGTTATAACCGCCATAGAAAGGACCAAAGAATGACACTTTCAGCGCAGCGCGAGTTGGTGCGCCGGTAAAGTACGCTTTCCCTTCACTCTGCTGCCACATTTCTCTGTCAGGGTTATAGCCTTTATTAATGACATTCAGGCCGCCGTCATCCCGCAGGCTGTATGTTGCGGTGACTTTTTCCAGTCCACGTTCAAAGCGGTGATCAAAACGGGCAATCTCATACCAGGTACCGAGATAGCGTTTAGCATCGAAATTATTCACTACTGTCACGCCACGGGGCGGCGTAGGAGAACTGCAGGCAACGACCAGAAATGCAGCTGTCGCTGCGGCAACGAGAGGGAGCAGGCGCATAAATGTTTCCTTACTGGTTTTTTTCTAAGTGTAGATGACAGCAAGGAAAAGCGGAGAAAAGGTCCAAAAATTCGGACCCGATGAAATTTTACTGTAGAGCGTTGAGAATCTGCCAGGCGGCAGTGACTCTCGCTGGATTGGGATAGTTTTTGTTAGCCAGCATCACGATACCCAGCTCTTTTTCTGGAATAAACGCAACATAGCTACCAAATCCGCCGGTCGCCCCCGTTTTATGTACCCATGATGCGCATACTGCAGGAGTTGGGGGCGTAATCGCTTTTACGGGGCGTGCTGCCAGTGCAATTTTATTGTCACTGCCGTTAATGATGATGTCAGGATTTACCGGCCAGTCCAGCATTTCCCAGCCCAGGCCCTGATACATATCGCCGGTTTGCCAGTAGCGAGATTGTGCCAGTTGTATCCCTTGTTGAAGCGTTTTCTCAGTGATATCAAGGGGTTTTAAATTGCTTTGCACCCAGCGGGCCATATCTTCAATGGTCGACTTCACACCATAAGCTTCAGCATCTAACGCCCCAGGCGAAACATGCACTGCCTTACCTTCGCGATATCCCCAGGCGTAATTCTTTTCTTCTGCGGACGGCACATTAATCCACGTATGAGTGAGTTTGAGTGGCTGGAAGACACGAGTTTGCATCGCCTGCTCAAAACTCAAACCAGACGGCTTCACAGCCAGTGCGCCGAACAAACCGATACTGGAGTTGGCATACAGACGTTGTGTTCCTGGAGCCCATGCAGGTTGCCAGTTTTGATAGAAGCGCAGCAAGTCGCTTGAGGATTTAACGTCATCCGGCACCTGCAATGGCAGACCGCCAGCAGTGTAGGTTGCGAGATGTAATAGTGTGATCCCATTCCACTGTTTAGCGGTAAGTTCAGGCCAGTATTTTGTTGCGGGATCGCTTAACTTGATTTCCCCTCGAGCAATAGCGTCGCCACCAAGCACGCCCGTAAATGTTTTGCTGACCGAACCTAACTCAAACAACGTTTGCTGTGTGACGGGCTGCTTTTTGGCGATGTCCGCATAGCCCCAGGTAAAGTAATAAGGTTTACCCTGATAAATTACCGCCACCGCCATACCGGGGATCTTTTGTTGCTCTATAAGCGGGGTTATTGTGCGATGCACAATATCGTTGATTTGTTGAGGGGCAGCAAATGTGGAGCAAGAGGCGGTAATTAATAAGGCGCAGAGCGTCATTTTGAACATAGGGTCTGGTTTCCATACAAAACGGCCCGCCATAGGCGGGCCGGATTTACATTGGCGATGCGTTAGATTGTAACGACACCAATCAGCGTGACAACTGTCAGGATAGCAGCCAGACCGTAGAAAACCCATTTGCCCGCAGGTACGTGGATTTTCAGATCGTGCATCGCGTGGTGCATACGGTGTAAACCACACCACAGCGGCAGAACGATCATCAGGAACAGGAATACGCGACCAATGAAGCTCTGCGCGAACGCCAGAACGCGCTCGTAGCTCAGTGCATCACCCGGAAACAGCCCCAGCGGCAGCAGAATACCCACCAGCAGGATCATCACCGGCGCAATAATTGCGCTCCACATACCACCGGCCCCGAAGAGGCCCCAGAATACCGGTTCGTCAGAACGCTTTGGATTTGGATTAATCATCTCAGGCTCCTTACCAGTACAGGGCAACAAACAGGATTACGATGGTGGCAACCACAGTTACCGCCCAGAGACTTTTGATAATTGGCTCTGGTCCCATTTTTTCGTCTTTTACAATGATATTGGCCGCTTTCGGTGCCAGTTCAAACCAGGTTTTGGTGTGCAGCAGAGCTGCCGCCAGAGTGATCAGGTTAATGATCACAATAACCGGGTTTTGTAAAAAGTCGACGAATCCCGCCCAGCTTTCCGGGCCATTTTTCAGGGCAAACAGCCCGAAAATCAGTTCAATGCTGAACCACACAGCCGGAACCGCCGTGCCTTCGCGCAGCATGTAAAAGCGATAAAACGGCAATTTTTTCCACCAGGTGGACGTCATTGGCCGTACATACGGTTTACGTTTAGTCGTCATGTTGCACTCCTTAGCGTGGTTTCAGGGTCGCGATAAGAAAATCTTTCGAACTTTCTACTTTGCCCTGCTGAATGGCCGCAGCCGGATCGACGTGTTTCGGGCAGACTTCGGAGCAGTAGCCCACGAAAGTACAGCTCCATACGCCGTTCTGGCTGTTCAACTGCGCCATACGCTCCTTCTTACCGTGGTCGCGGCTATCTTCGTTATAACGATGCGCCAGCGTAATGGCAGCCGGACCGATGAACTCGGGGTTCAGGCCAAACTGCGGGCACGCGGCGTAGCACAGACCACAGTTGATGCAACCGGAGAACTGGTGATACTTGGCCATCTGCGCCGGGGTCTGGATGTTAGTACCCTGATCCGCGGTGCGGGAGTTGCCGATGATGTACGGTTTGATCGCTTCCAGACTTTCGATGAAGTGGGTCATATCGACCACCAGATCGCGTTCAATCGGGAAGTTAGCTAACGCTTCAACCTTCATACCGTCGGTGTAATCACGCAGGAAGGTTTTACATGCCAGTTTTGGCACGTTGTTAACCATCATGCCGCAGGAACCACAAATCGCCATACGGCAGGACCAGCGGTAGCTCAGGTCCGGTGCCAGGTTGTCTTTGATGTAGCCCAGCGCATCCAGTAATGAGGTAGTTGCGTCATAAGGCACTTCATAGAATGCGCTATGCGGTGCGGTATCGACTTCCGGGTTATAGCGCACCACCTCAATTTTCAGGTTTTTCATCTCAGCCATTCGCCTTCTCCTTCTTATTGGCTGCTTCCGCCTTATCGGCTGCATCCGCTTCGCCACCGTAAACGCGTTTAGCTGGCGGCAGCGTAGTAATCTTCACGTCGCTGTACTCCAGGCGAGTTGTGCCATCAGCATCGCGGAAGGCGAGGGTGTGTTTGAGGAAGTTGACGTCGTCACGCTCGGTGCAACCTTCGTCCAGACGCTGGTGCGCGCCGCGGGACTCTTTACGTGCCATTGCGGAGTGCGCCATACATTCAGCAACGTTCAGACCGTGGCCCAGTTCAATGGTGTAGAGCAGGTCGGTGTTGAACACGCTGGAGGTGTCGGTGATGCGCACGCGCTTGAAGCGTTCCTGCAGCTCAGCCAGCTTGTCGATGGTTTTCTGCATCAGTTCCGGCGTACGGTAGATACCGCAACCTTCTTCCATAGCCAGGCCCATTTCGTCGCGGATCTTCGCCCAGTTTTCGCCGCCATCCTGGTTAACCAGATCTTTCAGACGTTGTTCAACGCCAGCTGCCTGCGCTTCAATTGCCGCTTCGTTGCCATTACCAGCAGTTGCTGCACGCTCTGTCGCTTGCTCACCGGCCAGACGACCGAAGACCACCAGTTCCGCCAGGGAGTTGGAGCCCAGACGGTTTGCACCGTGCAGACCAACAGAGGAACATTCACCCACGGCGAACAGACCTTTAATGCGGGTTTCACAGTTCTGATCGGTTTCGATACCGCCCATGGTGTAGTGTGCGGTCGGACGTACCGGAATCGGTTCTTTAACCGGATCGACGCCAACGTACGCTTTCGCCAGTTCGCAGATGAACGGCAGACGTTCATGCAGTTTTTTCTCGCCGAGGTGACGCAGGTCGAGATAAACCACATCGCCACGCGGCGTGGAGATGGTGTTGCCTTTACGCCATTCGTGCCAGAAGGCCTGAGAAACTTTGTCGCGTGGACCCAGTTCCATATATTTGTTTTTCGGCTCGCCCAGCGGAGTTTCCGGCCCATGCCGTAATCTTGCAGATAACGGTAGCCATTTTTGTTGACCAGAATACCGCCTTCACCGCGGCAGCCTTCGGTCATCAGGATACCGGAACCTGGCAGACCGGTTGGGTGATACTGAACGAATTCCATGTCACGCAGCGGAACGCCGTGGCTTAGCGCCATACCCATACCGTCACCGGTAACGATGCCGCCGTTGGTGTTGTAACGATAAACGCGACCCGCACCGCCGGTAGCCATAACGACCGCGTTAGCACGGATCTGCACCAGCGTGCCTTCCATCATGTTCATTGCTACCAGGCCGCGAACATGACCATCATCAACCAGAATATCCAGCACGAAATGTTCGTCAAAACGCTGGATCTGCGGGAATTGCAGAGAGGTCTGGAACAGCGTGTGTAGCATATGGAAGCCGGTCTTATCGGCGGCGAACCAGGTACGCTCGATTTTCATGCCGCCGAAGCGACGTACGTTGACGCTACCATCCGGGCGACGGCTCCATGGGCATCCCCACAGTTCCAGTTGGGTCATTTCGGTTGGGCAGTGGTGGACGAAATAATCCACGACATCCTGCTCACACAACCAGTCGCCACCCGCTACTGTATCGTGAAAGTGATATTCGAAGCTGTCATGATCCTGCGCGACAGCGGCGGAGCCCCCTTCTGCAGCAACGGTATGGCTACGCATCGGGTATACTTTTGAGATTAGTGCGATTTTTGCATTTGGATTTGCCTGCGCGGCAGCAATTGCAGCACGTAATCCCGCGCCACCGGCGCCTACAATGGCAAGATCGGCTTGAAAGGTTTGCACGACATTCCTCCAGATTGTTTTTATCCCACAGCCCCGTACTTCAGGGTAAGTGCCTGAAAGTTACGGTCTGCGAACGCTATTCCACTGCTCCTTTATAGGTACAACAGTATAGTCTGATGGATAAGTCTGAAATTTGACGAGATCGATTTTTTTAGTGCGCAAGAGGGCTAAATTATCACTGAAGATGATTAATTTAATTACTAAACCATCAGATCGTGCTTTTTTTAGTCACTGCCCACCCTTGTTTGATTCCTGCGTAAAATTTGTCTCGCCGTCGCGTTGCGAGTAGACTTCGTGCCCTTGTCAAAAACTGGAGATTTAACTATGAGCGAAACGGCATCCTGGCAGCCGAGCGCATCCATCCCTAACTTATTAAAACGCGCGGCGATTATGGCGGAGATCCGTCGTTTCTTTGCCGATCGTGGAGTGCTGGAGGTGGAGACGCCTTGTATGAGCCAGGCGACGGTAACCGATATTCATTTGGTCCCGTTTGAGACACGTTTCGTTGGCCCCGGGCATTCGCAGGGGATGAATCTCTGGTTAATGACCAGCCCGGAATACCATATGAAACGCCTGCTGGTTGCTGGTTGTGGGCCGGTATTCCAGCTGTGCCGCAGCTTCCGTAATGAAGAGATGGGGCGTTATCACAACCCTGAGTTCACTATGCTTGAGTGGTATCGACCGCACTATGATATGTACCGGTTGATGAACGAGGTGGACGATCTCTTACAACAAGTGCTGGACTGCCCGGCAGCAGAAAGCCTTTCTTATCAACAAGCTTTCTTGCGTTATCTGGAAATTGACCCGCTCTCTGCCGACAAAACGCAACTGCGGGAAGTGGCAGCGAAACTGGATTTAAGCAACGTTGCTGATACCGAAGAAGACCGCGACACGTTGCTACAATTGCTGTTTACCTTTGGCGTAGAGCCAAATATTGGCAAAGAAAAACCGACCTTTGTGTACCACTTTCCAGCCAGCCAGGCATCACTGGCGCAAATCAGTACCGAAGATCATCGGGTCGCTGAACGCTTTGAGGTTTATTATAAAGGTATTGAGCTGGCGAATGGTTTCCATGAATTGACGGATGCCCGTGAGCAGCAACAACGTTTTGAACAAGATAACCGTAAGCGCGCGGCGCGCGGTTTGCCGCAGCACCCCATTGACCAGAATCTGATTGAAGCCTTGAAAGTCGGTATGCCTGACTGTTCCGGCGTGGCATTAGGTGTTGATCGTCTGGTGATGTTGGCGCTGGGCGCGGAGACACTGGCTGAAGTCATCGCCTTTAGCGTTGACCGGGCATAATTCTGAAAAATTACTGAATTAACCGCGAAGAATGGCGTGATAAGCGCCATTCTGTAGCATATGTTTTCATTTTTCCGCTAAAGGCCACAATTTAAGACTGGATATTTGATATCATCCAGGTATCAATTCTGTATTGGTTTTTACGCTGCCCGCTCAATGTTGGGCAGTGCAGTTCAGTGGGCGCGTTTTATACACGCGCTGAAATGAAGGATGGTTTCATGCCTCACACGATAAAAAAGATGAGTCTGATAGGACTCATATTGATGATCTTTACTTCCGTATTTGGATTTGCCAATAGCCCATCGGCTTATTACTTAATGGGTTATAGTGCGATTCCCTTTTATATATTTTCTGCATTGTTATTCTTTATTCCATTCGCCTTAATGATGGCTGAAATGGGAGCTGCTTATCGCAAAGAAGAAGGCGGTATCTATTCCTGGATGAATAATAGTGTCGGACCACGTTTTGCCTTCATTGGTACGTTTATGTGGTTTTCCTCTTATATCATCTGGATGGTGAGTACCTCCGCGAAAGTTTGGGTACCGTTCTCAACATTCCTCTATGGTAGCGACATGACCCAGCACTGGCATATTGCCGGACTGGAGCCTACGCAGGTGGTTGGTCTGCTGGCAGTGGCATGGATGATTCTGGTCACCGTCGTTGCTTCAAAGGGGATTAATAAAATTGCCCGCATTACTGCGGTGGGCGGTATTGCAGTAATGTGTCTGAATTTAGTATTGCTGTTAGTAAGCATTACTATTTTGTTATTAAATGGTGGGCATTTCGCGCAGGATATTAATTTCCTTGCATCACCGAACCCAGGTTATCAGTCCGGTCTGGCAATGCTATCGTTTGTGGTATTTGCTATTTTTGCCTATGGCGGAATTGAAGCGGTTGGTGGTCTGGTCGATAAAACGGAAAATCCAGAAAAGAACTTTGCCAAAGGTATTGTTTTTGCCGCTATTGTTATTTCAATCGGTTATTCGCTGGCAATATTTTTATGGGGCGTCAGCACAAACTGGCAGCAGGTATTAAGTAATGGTTCCGTTAACCTCGGCAATATTACCTATGTGCTGATGAAGAGCCTCGGGGTGACGCTGGGTAACGCACTGCATTTGTCACCAGAAGCGTCATTGTCGCTGGGCGTATGGTTTGCGCGTATTACCGGACTTTCGATGTTCCTCGCTTATACCGGTGCGTTCTTTACGCTTTGCTATTCACCGCTGAAAGCCATCATCCAGGGAACGCCGAAAGCATTGTGGCCGGAACCGATGACGCGCCTGAATGCGATGGGGATGCCGTCTATCGCCATGTGGATGCAGTGCGGGTTGGTTACTGTCTTCATCCTGCTGGTTTCGTTTGGTGGCGGTACCGCATCGGCGTTCTTTAACAAGCTGACGCTGATGGCGAACGTGTCTATGACGCTTCCTTACTTGTTCCTCGCGCTGGCTTTCCCATTCTTTAAAGCACGTCAGGATCTCGACAGACCGTTTGTGATTTTCAAAACGCGTATGTCGGCAATGATTGCGACGGTGGTTGTCGTTCTGGTGGTGACATTTGCGAACGTCTTCACCATTATTCAGCCTGTGGTTGAAGCCGGAGACTGGGACAGCACATTGTGGATGATTGGCGGCCCTGTCTTCTTCTCGCTGTTAGCGATGGCGATTTACCAGAACTATTGCAGTCGCATGGCGAATAAACCTGAGTTAGCTCTCGACTGATCCTATGAAATCCTGCAACTCATCGTCTCTCCGACGATGAGTTGTCAGGAAGTAATGCGTATGGATGATACTCTCCAGGGCCGGTGATAACTGAAGATGATGTTAAGCTGCTAAATGAGCCACGTTGACATCATTTGGCAGCTTCATGCATTACAAACTTCCCGCCTGACGACCTTTGCCCGCAGACGTCAGCGTTCTCCCCGTTTGTTTACCGTTGAGGCTTTCCAGACGCATCTGGAAGGGCGGGAATGGCATATCGATACCGTGGGCGTGGAAGCCAGCCAGAATCAGCTGGTGGATCTCATGGCGTAGCGGCATACGGTGACCCATCTCAGCGGCGTAAATACGCAGCTCGAAAATCTGAATCCCCTGTTGCAGATCCACCAGGAAGACTTCCGGTGCCGGGTTGTCGATCACCAGCGAGCAGCGACGCGCTGCGGTGAGCAGGATTTCCGTCACTTCTTCACTGTTGGCATCGGCAGGGGCCGGAATCGTCAACACCACGCGCGTGACCGAGTCAGAGAGCGACCAGTTGATAAACTGCTCGGTAATAAATGCCTTGTTCGGCACGATTATCTCTTTACGGTCCCAGTCGCTGATGGTGGTGGCACGGGTGTTAATTTTCGTCACGCTACCAGTAAGATCGCGGATCGTTACCGTATCGCCAATGCGAATCGGTTTTTCGAACAGGATGATCAGGCCAGAGATAAAGTTGGCGAAAATTTCCTGCAAACCAAAACCGAGACCAACACCGAGCGCGGCAACCAGCCACTGCAATTTCGACCACTCAATACCAATCATTGAGAAGCCGACCAGCCCGCCAATCAGCATCAGCAGATATTTGGTGATGGTGGTGATGGCGTAGCCCGTACCCGGCGTTAAATCCAGGTGCTGCAAAATCGCCAGTTCCAGCAGCGCGGGCAGGTTGCGTACCAGCTGCGTGGTGATGATAAACACCAGAATGGCAATCAGCACCGCACCGAGGGTAATTGGCTCCAGGCTTTCTACGCCCTGTACCGTGGAAGTGACATCCCACAGCGAAATATTTTCGAGGAAGCCGAAAGCGGAATGGATTTCTGACCACAGCACAATGACCGAAAGCAGGGCGATCAACATCAAAATTGAGCGCACCAGCCGTAAGGACTGCGCACTGATGGCATCGAGATCGACTTCGCTTTCATCGACTTCAATTGCCCCTTCCGGGCTACTGTGATGATGCGCTTCCTCTTCGCCACGCGCACGTTGCGCTAACATCTCTGCCCGGCGATGCTTCGCCCGGTCAAACGCCAGCCTGCGGCGCTGGATCAGCATCCAGCGGCGGATAACGTGATAAACCACCAGTAGCAAAAACCAGATGGCAACCGAGGTTTCAAGCCTCGCTAACAGCGCCTGTGCCGTTGCCAGATAACCCACCGCCGACGCCAGAATGGCAACCAACGGTGCGCCAATCATCATGTTCCACAGCATATGGTTGGTAATGTTGTCACCGCTGCCCTCTTTGTTGAGATACAGCGGGATCCCGGCCTTTTTCAGACTGAGAGTGACCACCGCCAGCGCACCGCAAATGAGGATAAAACAAAGCCGTCCCAGCGAACCGGAGAATTCACGGTCGTCGAGGTTATCGAACATCATCAGCGCCATAATCAGCGGCACAATAAGCCCGATGCTCATCAGGTAGTAGCGCATCCCACGGGAAACCCGTTCGCGCGGCCAGCCAAAATGAGCGATAAACAAGCCGTTCGGGCGGGCAAAGGTAGCGCAAATCATCACTACCCATAGCAGCGGTACGGTGGCTGTTACGCCATCACCAATCGCTACCGCCAGCGGATAAGGCCACGCCTCGCGCAAGCCGTAACCCAGCGTCATCCACAGCACCGGGAGCGGTGACGCGACGAGAATCGACCAGAAAAGAGTGCGCAACGTCAGCCAAAAGTGATCCTGAGTCACTTTGCCGACTTTCGCCGCCGAACGTTCAAGAAAACGGGTGAAATAGCGGCGCGAGTAAATACTGCAACCGACCAGAATCAACGCGCCAAACAGCGGCAAAATTGTCTCTTTGCTGGTCAGCATCATCACACTGGCTTTGCCCAACTGACTGAAGGTGTCCAGCGAAATGAGACGACGCAGATCCTGGGCGATCTCCAGCGGCCAGGCGATGGTCATCGGGCGCACGTCAGAGGTCCAGAACAGATAGCGGTGCGTCGCTTCGTTCACCTCTTTCAGCGCATCCTCCAGTTGCCCGTTGGAGACTTTCAGCTTGGTCAGTTCCAGCAGTAGCGTGTCGCCACCCTGCAACAATGAGTTCAGCAACTCACGCTGAGTGCGTAGCTGTGCTTCCAGAATACGGTTTTGCTCGGCGGTCAGCGGCTGACCGTCGGCCTGATGGATTTGCCTTAGCAGCGGCTGTTTATTTAGCAGATCCTCATAACGTAACCGTTGCACACGCAACTGCGCCATTTCGGTATCAAGCTGTTGTGGTTTTGGCATTTCCGGTAGCCGTGCCACCTGCGCCCGCAACGCTTCACCGAGCAGGTTGGACGATCCCAGCCATTGCGACTGTTCACGCAGCGTATTCAACGCCTGCCGGACCTGTAACGTCTGGCTGGCAGCCTGACGCTGTTGCGAGGCAACGAGATCCATCCGCTGCGCCTGTTGATTCAGCGCCGCCGATAGTTCGCGGTTAATTTTGAATTGCGCGACGATATCTTTCGGCAAATCGGCGCTGTTTTCTGCCAGCAATTCGGTACTTTCCAGCGCCCGCTCCGCCTCAAGCTGACGTTGGCTGTTCAACTGATTACGTAAGGCCTGCAAATACGCATCCAGTTGCTGGCTCTCTTTTTCCGCCAGCTCTGAGCGTAAGCGCGCTAATTCCTGGCGGTTATTGGCGGACAGCTGCGCCAGTTCCAGTTCATCGACGAGCGCTTTCAGGCGTGCGGAGTCAGACTGCAACGCGAAATTTTGTGCCTGATTGAGCGGGGAATTGCCGGTAAGCGTCCCCAGGCGGCGCTCGATTTCATTTAACTGACGGCGGGCATCGGTTTGCTGTTGCGGCAGTTGATTCAGCGAATCGGCAATCTCGCGGGCGCGTTCCTGCTCTTGCTGGGCCTGACGGCTTTTATCCAGCAACTGGCTACTGACCTGGAGAATTTCCTGATTCAGCGCGTCGGTAGACATTCCCGGTGACACGCTGCGCGGCTCGTCACGCATGTTGTTTAATTGCGCGCGCAGAGTAGCGGAGAGTTTCGGATAATTATCAATGACTTCTTGATATTGCTTGATGCGCTCAAGGGAACCTTTCCGTTCCTCAAGCGCATTTAAGGCAGACTGGAGCGCCTCTACGACTTCCGGTTGCGCGGGTTTCGCCGCTTTTGCCTGCTCCAGTTCTTGTGAGATTTGTTTGCTATCGGGGGCCGTCGCGGCGTACGCCCCCCAACTGAGGCACCAGGCCATCAGAAAAGTGATAATCAGGCGCACATCAGCGTTTCCTTTGATGGATTAGACCTGGTCTTTTTTATCGTCAACCAATGGGCTGGCGTCGTGTTCTGCTTCGATCTCTTCAGCAGGAAGCGGGGCGGGTTCAGCGTCTGGCGTAACAAAGGTTTCGGTAGATACTGCCAGCGGCTGGCCAATTTTCGTGACAGACAGGCTTTCCAGTTGCTCAACCAGATTCACTTTACCCGGTGCAAACAGGTTGATAACGGTGGAACCGAGTTTAAAGCGACCCATTTCCTGGCCTTTCAGCAGTGCCACAGAACCGTCGTTTTCCCCGGCAGGCCAGGTCCAGCGCTTGATGATGCCTTCGCGCGGCGGCGTAATGGTGCCCGCCCAGACCGTCTCAATGCTGCCTACAATCGTCGCACCGACCAGAATCTGCGCCATTGGGCCAAATTCGGTATCGAACAGGCAGATCACGCGTTCGTTACGGGCAAACAGATTCGGCACGTTCTGAGCGGTGAGATGGTTAACGGAGAAGAGATCGCCCGGCACGTAGATCATCTCACGCAGAATACCGTTGCACGGCATGTGTACGCGGTGGTAGTCACGTGGGGAGAGGTAAGTGGTCACAAACGTACCGTTACGGAAGAGATCCGCCATCAGATAGTTGCCTGCCAGCAGGGCTTCGAGGCTGTAGTTGTGGCCTTTGGCTTGCAGGATTTTATCTTCTTCGATTTTACCCAACTGGCTGATAACGCCATCGGCAGGCATAACCAGTACATTCGGATCGGTATCGATTGGGCGTACTTCGTCACGCAGCGGACGGACAAAGAATTCGTTAAAGGTGCGGTAGCTGGCGGTATCCGGCTTTTGCGCCTCTTTCATGTCGACCTTGTAGTATTTAACGAACAGATCGATAACCAGTTTTGTCAGCCATCCTGCCCGCTTGCTTGCGCCCCAACCCGCCAGGCGAGTAAGCCATAGTTTCGGCAGAATGTACTGTAGCGAAAGTTTAAATGAATTTAACAAGGTAGCCTCCAGGCCATTGTTTTGTCGTTCCTGATCCGGCCTACATGCCGGATCCTGAAAAAAAGGGGACGATTCTAACGACGGTTAGCTTAATTGTCAGTCATCCGTATCAGAAAAGTTTTTACGCGTTTTTACCTGCGCCATGCTTTCCAGAATACGGTGATAGTTTTCGAAACGGGTTTCCGCGATTTTTCCTTCCTCAACCGCTTCCCGGATAGCGCAGCCCGGATCGGTATCGTGTTTGCAATCGCGATATTTACACAGACCTAAGTAGTCATGGAATTCGACAAAGCCCTGAGTGATTTGTTCCGGCTCCAGGTGCCAGAGGCCGAACTCACGCACACCTGGGGAGTCAATCACATCACCGCCGTGCGGGAAGTGATACAGCCGAGCGGCGGTCGTGGTGTGCTGACCGAGACCCGAGTTGTCAGAAACATCGTTGGTCAGGATCTCTTTTTGCAGCCCCAGCAACGCGTTAAGCAGGCTGGATTTGCCAACGCCAGACTGCCCGGCAAAAATGCTGATGCGTCCGGTCAACGCCTCTTCCAGCGGTTTCAGCCCATCCTGAGTATGACTGGAAACCATCAATACGCGATAACCGATATTGCGGTAGATATCCATCTGCTCGTTGACGAACTCCATACCTTCGTCGTCCAGCAGGTCTATCTTGTTGAGCACAATAATCGGCTCAATCTGCAAGGTTTCGCAGGCCACCAGGTAACGGTCGATAATATTGAGCGACAGCTCCGGCAAAATGGCGGAGACAATGACAATCTGGTCGATGTTGGCGGCAATAGGTTTCACGCCATCGTAGAAGTCCGGGCGCGTTAACACTGAGGTGCGCTCATGCACCGCTTCCACGATCCCTTTGACATTTACGCCTTCCGCCGCCGGTTTACCCGGACGCCAGACTACGCGGTCGCCGGTCACCAGCGAACGGATGGTACGGCGAATATTGCAGCGGTGAACGTCGCCATCTGCGGATTCCACATCAGCGTGCATACCAAAGCGGCTGATGACGATACCTTCATCAGGCTCGCCAAACAGATTGTCGTCGTAGTCGGGCTTCTCCTTAGACGTTTTAAGACGACGCTGGTGATTGGCGTTCACGCGGCGCTGCTGGCCTTTGGAGAGTTTATTTTTACTCAATCGTACAGACTCCTGGTCGCCCCTGATGGGCAAAACATCTATGATACACGCAATTGTGGATCAATATAGTCACTGTGAATGGGTGGAAAATAGCATGAGTGCCAATGAAAACAACCTGATTTGGATCGATCTTGAGATGACCGGTCTGGATCCCGAGCGCGATCGCATTATTGAGATTGCCACGCTGGTGACCGATGCCAACCTGAATATTCTGGCAGAAGGGCCGACCATTGCAGTACACCAGTCTGATGAACAGCTGGCGCTGATGGATGACTGGAATGTCCGTACCCATACCGCCAGCGGGCTGGTGGAGCGCGTGAAAGCGAGCACGATGGGCGATCGGGAAGCTGAACTGGCAACGCTCGAATTTTTAAAACAGTGGGTGCCTGCGGGTAAATCGCCGATTTGCGGTAACAGTATCGGCCAGGATCGTCGCTTCCTGTTTAAATACATGCCGGAGCTGGAAGCGTACTTCCACTACCGTTATCTTGATGTCAGCACGCTGAAAGAGCTGGCGCGCCGCTGGAAGCCGGAAATTCTTGATGGTTTTACCAAGCAGGGGACGCATCAGGCGATGGATGATATCCGTGAGTCGGTGGCAGAACTGGCTTACTACCGCGAGCATTTTATCAAGCTGTAAAATTTTTCCTGGTCACGTAAGCGCCGGAATCCACTTGCGGCGGCGTGATTTTGACGCTAAATTGAACGTCTTGCTGATAATTTCAGCATTTGAGATAAAAACTCAAAAAAAATTTTTTAGGGGGGTTGCAGAGGGAAAGATTTCTCGTATAATGCGCCTCCCGTAACGACGCAGAAATGCGAAAATTACGAAAGCAAAATTAAGTAGTACGCGGGAATAGCTCAGTTGGTAGAGCACGACCTTGCCAAGGTCGGGGTCGCGAGTT
>ENA-OYZA01000233-OYZA01000233.1-human-gut-metagenome-genome-assembly--contig:-NODE-233-length-18699-cov-4.744690_pt1 | contig 18699 bp, 19 predicted proteins | sample MGYA00243257_ERZ653465 | MGnify/ENA primary metagenome ERZ653465 (study PRJEB26926, sample SAMN06164939) | human gut metagenome | biome: ENVO:00009003; feature: ENVO:2100002; material: ENVO:00002003...
TGCGTTCCTCACGCTTGCGGATTTCCTCTAATTCCTCCGGGGTAAGCTCCACTTCTCCAAACGCCGGGGGAACAAATCGCCCGACAAAATTGAAGTAAATGGCCGCCCCACGGGTGATAAGCCTGTGCGCTCGTTTTCGGCGGTCACCTTTCTCGTAGTAACTGCGACGGTTTTCAAGCTGCTGCTGTTTGTGTTGGAGCTGGGCAAGCTGGCGCTCATTGGCAGCGATCTCGGCTTGCAGTTCGGGGATGGTTTTCTGTTTTGTCATAATGAATGACCTCCTTTTTGCTGGGATGGATAGGATAGAAAAAGACCGCCTACATTTTCGGTAGACGATCTGACTGACAGTATGGGATTTTCAGACTTTGCGGCGGGGACTGTCTGCTGAAAGCAGATTGTTCCCGCTGCAAAGTGTGCAGGGATAGCCGCACAGCGGCGCAAGGGGTGCAACCCCTTGTTCGGAACGAAGTGACGCAAAACAGCTCGGACAATCAACTGTCCAGGCTGTTCGCCTCGCAGAGCGCGCATACAGGGTTTGCCCCTGTATAGAAGTGCGCCCTTTGTTCCAAAGGGAGTTGTGCATCAGCGATAAATTGTAAAACCAAACTCAACACCTGATTTTGTATTGCGCACGGAACATTTACCACCATGTAAGTCAACAATGCTTTTTGCGATAGCAAGGCCGAGACCGGTACCGCCACCAGAGCGAGCCTCATCCGTTCGGTAAAAAGTGTCCCATACTTTGCTGAGTGCTTCGCTTGATAATGGTTCGCTGTCATTTTCGATGTGAAACGAAGTGCTGGAATGGTCTGTTTGGATGGTTACCGAGATGTGTCCACCAGTAGGTGCGTACTTAATGGCATTTGTCGCAAAGTTTTCCACGACCTGAGCAATACGGCTTTCATCCGCGGTGATTGTGAAATCGTCCGGAAAGTTGAAATCAATTTGAAGGTCCTTCGCCTGTGCCGCCATTTCTAATTTTTCAAAGATAGAGCGTGTCAGAGCTATGAGCGAGAAATCATCACGGGACAATTTCACCTTTCCGGCCTCCAAACGGGAAAGGTCAAGCATTTCTAAGACCATCTTCTGAACTGTGAAAACGAGAAACTGCCAACGAAAACAATGCTGGCATTTGAACCATAAAAAGAAAAAACCGCTACAACATTCATCCCCCCTTTGGAATGAGAATTGCAGCGGTTTATCTGCTTGAAACTAATTATTCGATATTTGTGATTTTCTAATCATCGTTTGCCAGATGGGTAAAGCCTTTGTTTTTCTCAATAACCTTGATACCATAAACATCTGCAATTTGTGCAGGATAGGTTTCAAGGATTTCACCAGCGTATTCAATTTCGATCACATCTCCGATTTCAGGTTCCGGTGATGGATGCACATTTCTGATCGACACTTCAATTCGGTCTGCACTACTCAATTCCCAGCTACCTTCAACAGGCTTCACAAGATAATTGCCATCATGAATTTCCAGAATTTCAGCTTGGAACACCTGATGCGCTTCGTTGGAAAAACCTTCAATCTGAATGCAATGATTCTTGAAAACCAGTCGGCCGGTTTCTACCAGTTCATCAGTATGATATTTTGTTTTATCTACATACAAGCGGCCATCTTGATGATCCTGTCTGAGAGTGAAATCAAAATACCCTCTGTCAGACAGCTCATAGCTTACTCCGTTTGCATAGTCATAGATAATGACACGGTTGTCAATCATGCCTGAGCCCCAACTGATTGAAGAACACAACTCAGGCAAACCGTCGCCAGTGAGGTCGCAGAAATAGGCGTTCCAGATTGGCATCCCCGTATAAAGTGAAGTGCTTTTACTACCCTTAACAGCCAGCATCTCTCCGTAAGTCCAACGGAAGGTCACATCTGGAAACTCGGTGAGGCTGATTTCAAGACTACCGTCCCATTTCATTTCATCAGGGGTTTCAAGGTAATCAAACCACTCTATTACGGAATTTATCTCGTCCACAATACGCACTTCTACATTTTCTACTTCAACATAAACAATAATGTCCTCATTGGTGGGGTTCTGCATATTCACACCAATCTTAAACCACGTATCTTTTTCTGCATCAAATTCCACAGACATACCATGCGTAAGATAAGTGGCTGTGTATCCGGTTTCTGCTGTTTTATTAACGGGGAACAAAAGAACTTCTGTATCACCCAATCCATCACCAGACCATATTTTGATTGAATTTCTGACTGTGCTGACTTCCTCCTCCGTATATACAAATTCCTCTTGACTTCCTGCGGGAACAACAATTCGCAATGTATAGCGGTCTTGTTTAGGATTCGTCAGGAAGCAGACCGCAACGCCCACGCAAATAATGACAGCAATAATAATAACCCAGAACGCAGGCTTCTTATAATTCATCACAGACTTCACGCGCTCCTTTACACCTACCTCGCCAAAGGCAAGAGGACAAGCGGCGATCATGCGGCGGTTTACACTACAGGCAACAAGTGCTTGCATATAATCGGCTCTCTGCTCATTGCCAAGTTCCTTGATGACTTTTTCATCGCAGGCAAGCTCAATGTCACGACACAGCAGAACATAAGCCAACCACATGAGAGGATTGAACCAATGAATCGTCAGCAGGAGAAAACCAAGAGGCTTCCACCAATGGTCTTTGCGGCGAATGTGCGCCTGTTCGTGGGCAACAACGTGCTCCAGATCCTGACCATTCATGTTGAACGGGAGATAGATTCTCGGTTTGATAATGCCCAGGACAAACGGAGAACTTACATTCTCACTCTGGAAAATGTTGCCCTTGTAGCGAACAGCGGTATCCACTTTACGACATAGGCGCCAATAACTAACTGCGGTATACAAGAGAAGGGCGCCGACACCAATCAACCAGATAATATTCAAAATCGGAATCCAAATCTGAAGCGGGTTTGCACTCGTCAATACATGCTGTGGTGGGGCAAATGAGGATAGAACAGGATTGACCACACTATTGATCGCCGGAACACCGCTGTCTATTGTGGGTTTGGCCGCCATTTCAATATCCAACGGAATTGTTTCTGAACTTGGGATAAGGCTTAATGCGCTCTCAAAAGAGAGCGGGCAAATCAATCTGACAGCCACGATACCCCAAAGCAGAACATTGACCCACTTGGGAGCTTTCTTCAAAACAAGCCTGAGTATCAGCACAGCCAGGATAAGCCAGCTTGCAGATATACTCATGTTGATAATTTTCAAAAAGAGTTCGTTCATTGTGAACCTCCTTTCCTGATGCGGTCGATCATGCGCTGTACCTCATCAAGCTCATCTTCGGACATAGCCTGATGCTTTGTAAAAGCAGCGATAAAGGCAGGCAGAGAACCCTCGAATTTCTTCTCAACCAGTTCATCGATCTCACACGCCTGGGCTTCATCTTTGGAAACGAGAGAAGTAACAGTGCCATTGTCGTTCTTCAGCACACCACGCTCTCCAAGACGCTTGATAACGGTATAAGTCGTAGTCCTTTTCCATCCGAGTTGATCCTGGCACAGCTTTACAAGCTCGACAGCAGTAACCGGCTCATGCTCCCACATAATCAAACAAAAACGATATTCACTTTCGTGAATCTTCGGAAAATCCATATTCACGCCCTCCTTGTCTACACCATTAGACTTTCGCACATAGTCTACCACATTAGACAGCCAAAATCAATAGAGTTCACAGAAAAGATACAAAAAAATTGCCCGCAGAATTTCTCCCACGGGCAAAGTGTTGGTTAGCTATCAAGCGGTTTGTATTCAGTTACAGTTTTCAAATAGGTTTCGGGATTACCGTTCAGTATCAAATCAGCATATCCAATCGGATCATTGTAGATCAGATAGTCCAGTTCTGACCGCTGATACATATTGTCGGCAACCTCGTTCTCCACTGCGATGGTATCAATTGCTTTTCGTGACGGCAAAAAAATAACGGGTATCCGGCTTTCACCAGATACCCGTTATTTCGTTCCCAATCCCGCCTGACAGATGCCATAATCGTAATTTTTAGAATTACTGTCTTATGAGCACCCTTGTAGCCATGCAGGCTTTGAATTGAAGGAACATCCTATTTCTGCTTGAATATCCGATCTGGAAAAACGGTAGCATTGATCAAATCGGCAGGATCAATATCAAGCGCGTCAGCAAGGTTAAAGAATACGTCCAGTGAAAAGCTCTTTGCCAATCCAGGTGCTTCGATTGCACTGATAAGAGAACGGCTGATCCCTGCTTTTTCAGCCAACTGTTCCTGTGACATCCCACGCATTTTGCGGAGCGCAGCGATGGCAATGCCAAGATGAATAAACCGGTCGTGATTCTTGAATGAAATATCTTTGCCCATACACTGACACCTCCTGCGTATAAGCAAATTATACGAACTTCCATAAAATCTTTCTGCCTGAAACAGTGGTGTATTGATTTAATCTGTGAGCAATACTATAATAGGCAAAAGCGAATTTACTCATACAAGCGTATTTGCACACAGTTTGCAGAGAGACAGAAAGCAGGTGTTGGAATGGCCTCGCCCAAAAGCTGCGCGATCCTTGGACACAATCCTATGCGGTTTGCGTGGGGATTTGATGAAGAAGCTGCGGAGTGTCACGATATGAAGATGGAACTGGCCCAGCAGATCATGGTGCTGCGGCAGCAAGGCGTGACTCACTTTTCTGTGGCCTGTGACTACGGCGTCGGACTATATGCCGCAGAGATCATTAACGCACTGCGGAATGACGATTCAGAGCTGATGCTGTTCTGCATCACGCCATATGAGGAACAGGCAACAAAGTGGACACCAGCTCTGCGCGAACGCTACTTCGATATGCTGATAAAATGCACACACATGACGGCTGTTAGTCTCCATAAACAGCCGGATGCACAGCTTGAAGCATACCGTGCAATTATCCGCCAGTCTGATATGGTGCTGGCTGTTTATGACCCGGCTTCCGCGCGCGGGGATGATGCAGATAAGGCGATTGCCTATGCGCGGGAGCTTGGCAAACCGATACTGACGATCCATCCGGACACACTGAAAATTGAATACGCCTGCATCGAAGTTTGATATGTCGAGGTGTTGAGCCAATAATGCAAAAGCAAAAGGACTCTTGTTTTGGCACTTTGGTCACAACAAGAGTTCTTCTGAAATATTCTATTGCCAAACGAGTTTGCAAAAGGATGTGCTTTCAACCGTCGCAATCATTAAGAGGCTCACTCAGCAGACAAGCTGTCTTGCTGCTCGAGCAGTATGTCAATCATCTTAGAGGCAACATTCAACGTAGATGGACTGCATTTGGCCAGCTTTTTTGATATTTCCCTATTGATGATCGTCTCAGCACAAGCATAGGGCGTATCGAGCAGAAAATACTCTATGCTTTCTTCCAGAGCATAGGACAGCTTTAGGAGCATTGAGAGTGAAACCTTACATTGTGCTGTTTCTATCAACTTTTAATTGTCAGAAGACTTAATTTCCACAACAATAGCAAAACAGGGATTCAGCCTTTAGGTTGAGTCCCTGTTTCTATTCTTCATCATCTATGGGATAGTCGTTAAGCTCTGGAAAATCCAAAAACTCGCTGAGTGTCATGTTGAATGTTACCGCAATTTGGTGAAGCGTATGCACCTTCGGGTTCCTGCTTGTTCCCCGTAGAATGTTGTCTATCGTCGATTGCTTCAAGCCACTCAAGGTTGCCAAATGATTTACTGTTATACCCTGTTTTTTGCATAGTTGCCGAATACGCATAGAAAATAATTCGTAATACTGCACTGCGTCACCTGCGTTTCCTACCTTCGTGAAGTTAAAAATATAATAGCAGATGGCGAGGTCAAAATTACCTTTGCATAGTTGACTGGCGCGAAATAATTCTATATAATAAGTATTACCTATGCGTAGGTATAGGGTTGGTGTACCGTTTTGCCTGCTGTAAATTATGGTTGAACCCAAAATGCAGGAGGTAAAGCAATGGAAAAATATGCATATATTAGGGTTTCAACCAAAGAGCAAAATATCGACCGGCAGCTCGTGGCACTGAAACCCTATGGCATCCCTGAACAAAACATCTACTGTGATTACCAATCAGGTAAAGATTTTGATCGTCCAGCTTACAAAAAACTTCTTGGAAAGCTAAAGCGGGGTGATCTTCTAATTGTGAAAAGCATTGATAGATTGGGGAGAAATTACAACGAGATTTTAGTTCAGTGGCAGAACATCACAAAAGACATCGGCGCGGATATTCTTGTGCTTGATATGGAACTTCTTGACACAAGAGAAAAGAATGGCTCACTGACAGGAACGCTGATCGCTGACCTAGTATTACAAGTCATGGCTTACTTTGCTCAAACCGAGCGAGAGTCTATACATCAGCGTCAAGCCGAAGGAATTGCTGCCGCAAAATCCAAAGGAAAGCATCTAGGAAGGAAGCCAGAACCTTTGCCGACGGACTTTGAGTGTATCTGCACCAGATGCGATTCGGGCGAAATATCGACAAGAATGGCCGCAATTGACTTAGGGATGAGTCACTCCACTTTTTACCGACATTTTTGTAGCTGGAAATCCGAAAAAGCCGTTTCAAATGGTAGACAATCTGGTACACCTCTGAAAGCATGAAATTGGATCGCTAAAGGCATCCTTTTTCATGCTTTTTTCATAGGTGGACCTATACGAAATTAGGCAACGGAACGGCGCACCATGTTCAGCACATTTGCAATTTCAGCGTCGGACATATCGAGGAAATAGGACAGCAGGATAATATCTCTGCGGTCAACAGGCAAAGCGGAGATCGCTTCCGCCAGCGTTTCATCGTCGATACAAACCGAATGGCCGATGACTTCAAATGTGCGGCTATCCGTGAAATAGGTGTCACGGACAGCGAACTGTTCCAGCACATCGACGGGCAGTTCGGAAAAATAGACCTCTCGGTTTCTTTTCCGTGCCAGCGCGTCCTGATAGTCCCGCGCTTCGTTCCGCAGTACCTTTTTGCAGAAGCAATCAAAGGCACGGGCAACTCCTACATCGTGCGAATGAGGTTTCATGTATTCACCTCCCTTCGCATCCGCAAAGGCGGGTGATACGGTTTTCTTCCCCTTTCGCCACTAAAACGGTCTGCATCATGCGTTTTGGCAAACGCGCAGAAAAATTTTTGAAAAAATTCTTTAGGAAGAATCCATGCGCTGCACCTCCTATTTCATCGTTGCGTTGCAAGGGATAGATACAGGAGGTGATCGACAGCCGACACAAAACCCAAGAAAACGACAAAAAACGCCTGTCTGCAAAATGCAGACAGGCGTAGAAGAATTATAAAATCTATTCACATGATTTCTGTGTTCATATTCATACCCAGAATACCCCGACGGCGGGTACGAACTTTTTTTGACTGGTGCAGATCACAGGAGAAATAGAATAGTAAAGTAGACACGGCAAAATAACCTCCCATCGGTTGCCGTGTCCCTGCAAGTCGTCATTGGTTTGTGTTAACGCAAAGAAACGGCGGCCCTGAGTCCATCAAAACCGCCGACAGAATAATGAGCTAAATGTGCGCAGGAAATCATCTGCCCCGTCCAACGGTTTTTTTCTTTCCCCGGACGGGGCAGTATTTGATAGTAGTTTTGTTTCTCCTCAAATGGCAATTAAGCAGCCAATTAAACGCAATTAAACGTTTGTAATATTACTGTGCAAACTGACTCATATACAATGCTTCGTATTTTCCATGTTGTGCCATTAACTCTTCGTGGCTGCCATGCTCAAGAATATCACCATGTTCCATGTAAAGGATCATGTCAGCATCCCGAATCGTAGAAAGCCGGTGGGCAATCACAAAAGAAGTACGTCCGTGCATCAATTTTGCAAGTGCTTTTTGGATAAGCTGCTCCGTATGCGTGTCCACGTTGCTGGTGGCCTCGTCCAAGATCATGATTTCCGGGTCAGACGCCATCGCTCGGGCGATGGTCAGCAGTTGGCGTTGACCTTGTGAGATATTTTCCGCCCCTGTGGAAAGTTCAAAATCATAACCGCCTGGCAGGGTCTTGATGAAGCTGTCCACGCTGGCGGATTGTGCGGCGGCGATGATTTTTTCCTCCGGCAGATTGTCCTGCGCGTAAGCTATGTTGTCCCGGATGCTGCCTTCAAAGAGCCAGGCATCCTGGAGCACCATGCCAAAGCGATCCCGTAGCTCGTGGCGGGTCATTTCCTTGGTGTCTACCCCGTCCACTAAAATACTACCGCCGTCCACATCGTAGAACCGCATGAGCAGATTGATGAGGGTGGTTTTGCCAGCCCCGGTGGGGCCCACGATGGCCACTTTCTGACCGGACTTCACCGTGATGTTCACATCATGCATCAGCTGGTGCTCCGGGGAGTAACCGAAGGACACATGGCGAAATTCCACCGCGCCCGTGCTGACCTGAGGCATCAGTCCGGGAACAGGGTCTGGTGTCTCTTCCGAGGCATCCAGCAGGGCGAAAATGCGCCCTGCGGCAGCGGACGCTGCGCTGAAACTGCCCGCCATCCCCGCAATGCTGGTGAAGGGCTGGGAGAACTGCTTGGTATACTGGAGCATGGCTTGCACGTCGCCGATCCGCATCTCACCACGCAATACGGACAGACATCCCAGCAGGGCGCTGACAGCGTAGCCAAGGTTATTTACCAGGTCGGTGATTGGAGTGACCTTACCAGATGCAATCTCGGCACTCTGAGCGGTACGCTGGAGTTCCCCATTGATTCGATCAAACTCCTCTCTTGCTCGATCCGTGTAGTTGAACACCGACACCAGCTCCTGCCCTTGGTACACCTCCTCGATGTAGCCGTTGAGCTGTCCCAGGAGTTCCTGCTGCCGGGCGTAGTGTATGGCTCCCGTTTTCATAACGCCTAGAGAGGCCAGCAGAGACACCGGCACCATAGCCACTGCGATGGCCGTCAGTATAGGACTGGTTGTGAACATCATCACCAGGATACCCACAGCGGTGACCACCTGGGTGACGATTTGGGTCAGGTTCTGGCTCAGGGCGTTGTTCACCGTGTCCACATCGTTGGTGATGGTGCTGAGGATTTCCCCCTGGGTATGAGAGTCGTAATAGTCCAGCTTCAGGTGGTGCATCTTCCGGTCAATATCACCCCGCAGAGTCTCCATAACGCAGGCGGTCAGCTTAGTCATGCTGAAGCTTTGGAGAATGGCGAAAAGCTGGGCCACAAGATAAAGGGCTATCAGCGTCACGAGCAGCCAGACGATCGTTTCCCAGTCGAAGGAGCCGCTTGCCACGCCATCGTACAGTTCCGAGGTGATGCCGCCCGTCACCGCTGGGGTCAAAACGGTAAACAGGGTACTCAGGACAGCGGCGATCATCACTAGAATCAGGCGGAGCTTGTACCGTCCCAGATAGTGGAACAGCCGTTTAAACGCATTCCAGTTCATGTTTCACTTCCTCCTCTCCCAGCTGCAATTCAGCAATCTCCCGGTAGAGCGGACATGTATGTAGCAGTTCCCGGTGCTTGCCTCTCCCCACGATCTGTCCGTCCTCCATCACCAAGATACGGTCAGCATCCAGGATAGAACCCACCCGCTGAGCCACAATGAGCATGGTGGAATCCCCCATGCTCTCCCGCAGGCGCATGCGGAGTGTTTTATCTGTTTTCACATCCAAGGCGGAAAAGCTGTCATCAAACAGGTAGATTTCTGGTTTTTTTACGACAGCCCGAGCAATAGCCATGCGTTGGCGCTGGCCGCCGGACAAATTGGTGCCGCCTTGAGCGATTTCGGCGTGGTAGCCGTCCGGCTTCTGTTCGATGAACTCGTCGGCGCAGGCGACGTAGGCCGCTTGCCGCCACTGTTCCTCACTGCTGTCCTGATCTCCAAAGCGCAGGTTGGAGGCCACGTCTCCGGAAAAGAGTACATTCTTCTGGGGGATATAGCCGATCAGATCCCGCAGCTCGTTCAATTTATATTGTTTTACATTCATATCGTCCACATAGACATGGCCTACCGTGGCGTCGTAAAGCCGCGGGATCAACTTGAGGATGCTGGACTTGCCGCAACCGGTGCGCCCGATAATGGCGGTGACCTCCCCGGCCCGGCACTCGAAGCTAACATCCTTCAGCACTGGTTCGTCCGCCCCAGGATAGGTAAAGGTCACATGGTCAAAGGCCACACAGGCGCGGCCTTTGCGCAAGGCGGCACTGTATCTGCCGTCCTTGATGGAACTCTCGGTATTCAGCACTTCTGCGATGCGCTTAGCGCAGGCATAGGACACAGGAAAGAGCATAATGACCAATGCCAGCATCATGATAGCGGCAAGGATCATGCTGATATACTGGCTGTTGGCCACCAGGTCACCCACTGCCATCTCCCCGGCGGACACATACCAGGAACCCATGCCCATGACCGCTGCTGTAGTCACACCAAAGATCACCTGAATCACCGGCATCAGCAGTGCGGTCACCCGCCCAGAGAGAATGGTCATGGAGGCCAGTTCTCCATTGGCTTGGGAAAACCTTTCCATTTCTTTCCCTTGCCGATTGAAAGCCCGAATCACCCGTACCCCCTCCAGTGTTTCCAGAAAGATCTTGTTCAGTCGGTCAATCCGCTGCCGCAGGGTCACCGAGTAGCGGGAAACAAAAATCAGAATGACACCTACGCCAATGATGAGGGCGGGAATGGCCAAGCTCAGCACGGAACTGAGTTCGCCGCCGGTCAGAGAAGAGAGTACCAGCCCAGCCACCGCCATCAGCGGTGCAGTCACCCCCAGCCGCAACAGCAATGAGAGAAACATTTGGATGTTGGTCACATCGGAGGTACTGCGGGTCACTAGACTAGCGGTGCCAAACCGCTCCATTTCAGCGGCGGAAAAATCTTGCACCTGATGGAATATCTCACGCCGCAAATCAGCGGCAAATTTAGTGGACACCTTGGCGGACAGCACCGTGGCTGCCATGTTGAAAAGACAGCCCAGAATGGCCAGGGTTGCCATCACCGCCGCAATGATTAGGATGGTGTTTCGGTTTTCTCCGGCCACTCCGATGTCAATCATACTGGCCAGGGCAGTAGGCAGCAGCATGGCTGTCACAGCGGAGAGCAGCATCAGCGCCAAGAGGGCGGCCACATGCTTTCCGCTGAGTTTTACACGGGAAAAAATCGTACCCATAGTTTTCCTTTCTGCTCGTCGTACTCGCATTTTAGCTTGACAGGGCAAATAACAAATGATAGTATAAATGAGGCGATAGTATCATAGATGCTAGAATATCACAGAAGCAGGCGTTGTCAATAGTCCGAGCGAAAGTGGAACAAATGACAATCCTTGTTTCAATGATACGCAATTAAAGGAGACGTTTCTTATGCGAAGGACAACGGCTACAACAGACTATCTGAAAGAATGTATGGGTACAGCGTTGCTGGAACTAATGAAAGAAAAACCCATTGAAAAAATCAGTATTGAGGAGATGACTGCCAAGGCAGATGTAGGTCGCTCCACTTATTTCCGTTATTTCAAAAGTAAAGATGAAGTTCTGTCTTTCAAAATCACATGTCTGTGGAAGCGCTTTTCCGACGAACACGGTGCTACCAACTTCGCCACTGGTAGTTATGACGGCATCAGGCTGTTTTTTGAATTTTGCCTGTCCACTCGTCCTATTTGTGATCTGCTCTACTCAGCTGATCGCCAATATGTGATTCTAAACTTCTATTTACAAGAAGCGGCATCCATTGTCGCTAATGCCGATGCCAAAACGCACTACTTTATCCAATTTATTACATATGGATTGTTTGGGCTTATGAATGCGTGGGTATTACGAGGCTATAAAGAAACCCCACAGGAAATGGCACAAATAGTTTGCGATTGGGAAGCATCTTCGGAGGAGAAATAGCATAGAGGAGGGTAAACATATGGGGAAAATCATTCGACGCATTCTAACAATTATTCCAGCGGTGGCTTTACAATCGCTCTGGCTTTTGCTGTTGATGAAATGGCTGACCCCTTACGCACCGATTATTGTGTCACTGCTTTCCGTTGCAGCGTTTTTCTTGGTGGTATTTATTATTATAAAGAGAGATGAAACCGCTTATAAATTGCTTTGGCTGCTGGTTATTCTGTCACTACCTTTGGTAGGAGCGTTACTATATCTGCTCTTTGGAAATAAACGGACGGCCCGCCCTCTAAAAAGGCGCTTGCAGCAAGTTCAAAAGAGTTGCAATCCGCAGCCTCTTCCAATAAAAGAAGCGCCCTTTGACGGCGAAAAACGCATGGGGCAAACAGTGCGGTGGCTGGAAGAAAAAACGCAATATCCGATGTGTGCAGTTGAGCAGGTTCGTTACTATCCGTTGGGCGATAATATGTTCCCTGATATGCTTGCCGATTTGAAAAATGCAAGAAACTCGATTTACGTAGAATACTTCATTATTGAGCCGGGGCATATGTGGGACGCAATCGTGAACGAACTGGAAATAAAAATGGAGCAGGGCGTTGATGTACGTGTGATATACGATGATCTTGGCAGTATTTCTTCGTTCAATTTCAGTAATGTCCGTGAACTGAAAAAGAAAGGCATTCCATGTATTCCTTTTAATCCTTTCCTTGCCTTAAAAGGAACTGCAAACTATCGCGATCATCGCAAAATGCTGATTATTGACAACGAAGTTGCTTATAGCGGAGGTATCAACTTATCAGATCGGTATATCAATTTGGAACATCCCTATGGACACTGGAAGGACACAGGCTTTCGGATTACTGGTGAGCCAGTAAAAAATTTTACCCATATGTTCTTGACCTTTTGGAACGCATTTTCGCTGGAAAAAGAAGCAGGACAGCTTGCAATGCCCACATATCCCAAAAGGTATCCTGCGCCGCCGCACACATTTGATGGTTATGTGCTTAGTTACTACGATTCGCCCCTTAACCATGAAGCTACCAGTAATCAGCTCTTTATTGACTTGCTTTCTCAAAGCACGGATTACGCATGGTTTTTTACACCGTATCTTATGCTTGGCGATGACTTGATGGATGCAATGATTTCCGCTGCTCAACGTGGTGTAGACGTGCGGATCATTATGCCCGGCATCCCTGATAAGAAGCTGATTTTCCGTATGTCTCGGAGCTTTTATCAGGTGTTGCTGACTGGCGGCATCAAGATTTATGAGTATACTCCCGGCTTCGTTCATGCAAAGAGCTTTGTATCAGACGACAAAGTTGCGACGATAGGAACTGTCAATCTGGACTACCGCAGTCTCTTTCTCCACTTTGAAAACAATTCGTTCTTTTATCGTTCCAGTATTATTGCAGCAATAAAGGACGATTTCATCGCTACACAGGCAAAATGTAAAGAGGTAAAGCCCTATGATATGAAACATTATTCGCGCCGCTGGGTCGTAGATGGTGTCCTTCGTATTTTCGCACCGCTATGTTGAGGTTTTTATGAAGCATTTTCTTATGTGTCTGCTATATATCGCGGCGTTAGGGGTTCTCTCCTTTGTAGTGGGGCGCTTGATCCCGAAGCATTGGTTTCACGCCGATCGTTTTCCTTGGGTCTGCCACCCGGCAGAGCAAAAACTATGGAAGCGGCTTCATGTTCGGAAATGGCAGGCAAAGATCCCCGATATGAGCCGCATATTCGTTAAAATCATGCCGGAAAAGAAACTGACAAAGGAAAACTATGAGAACTTGCCGCGCATGATAGAAGAAACTTGCGTGGCAGAGTGGACACATATTCTGTTGTCTATCGCCGGTCTTGGACTGCTGAAAATATGGTCCGGTGTTGGCGGGGTATGTATAACGATTATCTACATTGTGCTGGGTAATTTGCCGTTTATTGTTGTCCAGCGCTATAATCGCCCACGCCTGCAAAAGCTGTTTGCTATGCAGCAAAGGAAAAAATAGGAGATTCAAATGCAAACACTAATTCTAAGCTGCAACACTGGCGCAGGGCATAACTCCTGTGCGCAAGCAGTTCAGGAAGCCTACCACTCTCGCGGAGAAATCTGCAATATTACAGATTCTTTGCAGTTTATTTCAGAAAAAGCATCCACGTTTATTTCTAATTTGCATACCCGAATTTACCGCCATGCTCCAAGGCTTTTTGATGCTGGGTATCAGCGTGCGGAATCTCACGAAGATATTTTTTGTGAGGGAACGCCGATCTATAAGCTACTTTCCTCCGGCGCAGAGCGGATGTATCAATACATCCGCTCTGCAGGCTACGATAATATTATCTGTACTCATGTATTCCCAGCCTTGGCGTTGACAGAAATGCGCCGACAGCACCCATGCTTACAGCTTGTAACGAGCCACATTTCTACAGACTATACCTGCGCTCCCTGCACAGCGGATTCTGCGCTGGACTGGTATTTCATTCCGTCCACTTCGCTGTTAGGTGAGTTTGAACAATGTGGACTTCAACCTCAAAAGCTGATCGCCAGTGGAATCCCTGTGCGGCAGCAATTCTACCAGCGTGTGTCACAAGAAGCAGGAAAAGCCAACGCCGGAATCTCTCCTGCTCATCAGCATATTTTAATGATGTGCGGTAGCATGGGCTGCGGTCCAATGGAGGAGATTATATCGTATCTCTGCCCTTACCTCACAACAGAACAAGAACTTAGTGTTGTATGCGGCACAAATGATGATTTATGCAAAAAACTCCAAAAAAGAACAGAAAAGTATTCTCAAGTTCATGTTCTGGGAACCGTCAATAATGTGCCGCAGCTCATGCAAGCCTCAGACCTATTCCTGACAAAGCCCGGAGGTCTAAGTACATCTGAGGCAATGGCGGCAGAGTTACCAATGGTGCTTATCGATGCAGTGGCTGGCTGCGAGACACATAATCTGAATTTTTTTCTGCGTAATGGAATGGCCGTCACAGCCAATACGCCAAAAGCAATCGCAGACACCACAATAAAAACGCTAAATGCCCCAGTGCTTCTTTCTAAAATGCGCGCGGCAATGCGGTCGCAGACGGAATGTACGGCAGCCGATAAAATCTATGAATGGATATACAGTCATGCAAAGTAATCATATAAAGCCGGAAGTTAATTACCGTGAGTTCCGCATCCATAAACTTAATACACCTGAATTTTCTCACGTCAGGCTATTGCTTTACTGGCCAATTTTCGGCTTGCTGTTTTTGTTTCTTGAGCGGTTGCAACCGCAACGAAATTACTATCCCGTCTATTGTGGACTCGATGATATAATACCATTTTGTGAATGGGCGTTGATTCCGTATCTATTTTGGTTTGTCTTTCTAATCGGTACGTTGGTTTATACTTTTTTCGTCGATGTACCTGCATTTCGGCGTATGATGTATTTTGTGATAGTCACCTATACGATCACGGTTTTGATTTACCTGTTCTTTCCAACCTGCCAAAATTTGCGGCCAGAAGCATTTGTACGCAATAATCTACTTACACGCTTTATTGAATTATTCTATAGTTTCGATACCAATACAAATGTTTGCCCCTCACTTCATGTAATAGGCTCTGTTGCCGCGATGTTTGGGTTATGGGATTGCAAGGCGCTCCAAAGCGTCGGATGGAAAATCGCTGCTACATCAATCGCCGTGTGTATCAGTCTCTCCACCGTTTTTATGAAACAGCATTCTATCATGGATGTTCTCGCTGCATTGCCAGTCTGTTTCTTTGGTTGGTGGATTGCCTATAAGATACTCCCCAATAATAAAACAAACCGATTTCTTACGAGGATGTAATCATGGATAAATCCTACAAAAAACCGCTTCTACTAATCACGTTTGGGGTGATCTTATTTGCGGCATTCAACAATCTAAACTATGTTGCCAACTTTCTAAAATCGTGTATTGGCTTGCTCTCTCCGATTTTATCAGGCCTTTTGCTGGCCTTTGTTCTGAGTGTACCCATGCGCGGACTGGCAAAGAGGCTTCGACGAAAGTTGACTAAAGCTACAGATCGGCAAATAGACATGATAAGCCTGTTACTGACGCTGATATGTGTTATTGCGATTATTGCTCTTCTGTGTGTAATTGCGATTCCACAGCTCACTGCATCTGTAAAAAGCATTGCTGCTCTTGTTCAAGAAAAATGGCCTGACTGGGTCGGCTTATTGCAAAGATACGGCATTGACACAGAGAAACTGTCGGCACATTTTGCTGCGCTCGATTGGAAATCTATTCTGCAAAGCATTTCGAGCGAAATGAACACAGTGATTTCCTCAGTTGCCAATGTTGCTGGCTCTACGGTATCTGCGATTGCTGATGTTGCAATTTCACTTGTGATCACATTCTATGTGCTAATTGGATGGCGTGAATTGAGCAGTCAAAGCAAACGGGCACTGTATGCCTACTGTAAGGAATCCGTTGCAGATAGAATTTGTCATATTTCGAAACTTGCACATGACACCTATGCGAAGTTTCTTTCTGGTCAGTGTGTCGAGGTTATGATTCTTGGAACATTGATCTTTCTTTCGCTTTCTGTTGCAGGGATTCCATATGCGGGGCTAACAGCCGTTTTAACTGCCGCCTTTGCATTCGTTCCTTATATTGGAGCATTTCTCTCCTGCGCTTTCGGCATTTTATTTACTTTATTGGCGGCTCCGAACAAGGCGCTCCTATGCTTCATCGTCTATCAGGCAACTCAGTTTGTTGAAAATCAGTTCATCTATCCGCACGTCGTGGGAAACAGTGTAGGGCTATCCCCGTTCTGGACGTTGTTGGCGGTTTTGCTGGGCGGTAAACTGTTCGGTGTCCTTGGCATGATCTTCTTTATTCCGTTAATGGCTCTTGTATCTCAGCTTCTACACGAATCAATCGAACGGCGGCTGCATACGCGCAAACCGGAGCTGTCCAATGTACAAAGCAACTCAGACGAGAATGATAGTCCTCATAAATAAGTCAATTTTGCAGATAAAATTAGCAACTCAGGAAAAAATGATTTGCTTGGAGAAATCGAATCAAACATGAAAAAAACCTTTCGCATAAAATGCTTCAAACTAGTTTTAGGTGTGTCATTATGCTTTTTGATATATCTACTTGTTTCTTTAATTATTCCTCCGCTGATTGGAACACATGAAAAGAGTGATACGCAGGCAGAAGTATCCATAACAACGTCTGAACGAGTTTGCTTGATTGACAATAACGAGGATGCACTTCTTTGGAGGCTGAGGCTCATTCGTTCGGCACAGGAAGAAATCATTCTCTCAACCTTTGACTTCCGCGCCGACAGCAGTGGAACAGATGTGATCGCGGCGCTTTGGGGCGCGGCAGAGCGCGGCGTACAAGTACGGCTCATTATTGACGGAATCAATGCGCAACTGCATTTAAGCGGCAGTGATGTGTTTCAGGCATTGGCAGCGCACGACAATGTGGAGGTCAAATTCTACAACCCTATTCGGCTGACGCAACTTTGGACGGTCAATTATCGCTGCCACGATAAATACTTGATTATCGACCGATCTACATATCTTATGGGTGGGCGGAACACCAGCGACTTATTCCTTGGGAGTGGGGGTACGTCACGTCAGAACATAGATCGTGATATAGTCGTATACAACGGCGGTTTCACAACAGCGTCCGCTAATACCTTGTTAGAATATTTTGATAGGATATGGTTACTTGATACCAACCGTGCATTCCACGCAGAGGCTGAGAATCACAGGGTTAAAAAAGCTACTGCCATTCTTGCAAGACGTTGGACTGAGATCAATGACACAAAACAGTTAACAGCGATTAACTGGGAGACAGAAACGCTCCAGACAAATGAAGTCGCACTTTTAAGTGGTGATTGCACTGCGTGGAATAAGGAGCCGATGCTTCTGAATACCTTGACAACGCTGATGCAGAAGGGTGAACAAAATATTGTGTTGCAAACCCCATACATGATCTGCAACCAAGCTATGTATAATGCACTCAAAAAGGTCACCGACAATGTACAGGTACAGGTCATTACCAACGCGCCGCAGAGTGGAGCAAATCCGTGGGGCTGCGCTGATTATCTCAATCATAGGGATGATATTTTAGAAACGGGTGTTGATATATGTGAGTGGAACGGCAGCTTCTCCATGCACACTAAAACGATTCTGATTGATGATCGAATTAGCATCATCGGATCATTTAACTGGGATATGCGTAGTGCCTATCTGGATACGGAAATGATGCTGTTGATAGACTGTCCTGCACTAAATGCTATACTTCGGGATGAAGCACAGCAGATGATGTACGAGGGCAAAACCATATCACCAGACGGAGTGACAGTTACGGGAGAATTGTATATAACACCAAAAGTTTCAGCTACCAAACAAGTCCTTCAATCGCTGTTGCGTATTATTGTACGCCCGTTTCGATATGTTCTATAAAGTGCGCATTTCATGTATTCACATACGATACATGCTTCGTCAAAAAACGCCATCTCGTAATTTCACGAGATGGCGTTTTTGCATTATGTTGATGCTTTCTACAGATGGCTTTGCGAACAGCTACAAGAATGCAGACGAGTTTCAGAAAACCTGTGTAGACTATTTCGCCATGATCCAGCAGTACGGCGCAGATGCTGTGGCAGCAAATTTGAAGAGTTGGCTCTCCGAAACGAGTGCTATGGGCTGCGGCGACGATATTACCGTCCTGATCGCATATTTCTCCGATGACACTGCAACGGAAAGCGAGGCTGCTACCAATGAGTGATTTTAACGAAGCCGTTGTGCTGATTGCAAAATGTGGAGAAAGGCATAAAACATATGATTAGCGCCTATTAGGAAAACACACTG
>ENA-OYZA01000283-OYZA01000283.1-human-gut-metagenome-genome-assembly--contig:-NODE-283-length-17391-cov-4.851350_pt1 | contig 17391 bp, 7 predicted proteins | sample MGYA00243257_ERZ653465 | MGnify/ENA primary metagenome ERZ653465 (study PRJEB26926, sample SAMN06164939) | human gut metagenome | biome: ENVO:00009003; feature: ENVO:2100002; material: ENVO:00002003...
AGCGTCAGATGTGTATAAGAGACAGTTATAAAATCGGGAAGATCTTTTTCCCACCAATCAAGAAAGTCATTGCTGTAATCATAAGGCACTTTGTGACAACCATACCAATGGAACCAGCCGTCCCACGGTTCGTCTATCACCATAAAACCAAGTGTGTCGCACATGGCATAAAACTCGGGGGCATAGGGATAATGCGATGTACGTATGGCGTTACACCCCATTTCTTTCAACTGCATTAAGCGTTTATGCCATATATCTTCTGTCAAGGCCGTTCCCACAGCTCCCATATTTTGATGCAAGCACACACCTTTCATTTTTGTCGGTATACCATTGAGTCTAAATCCCTTTTCGGGTATATATTCCAGTCTTCTGATACCAAAACGCGTCGTATAATTGTCTACTATCTTACCTTCTTTCTCTACAAAGCTCTCCATATAGTAGCATTCGGGAGTATCAGGACTCCACAATCGAGGATTTTCGACACAAATCGTATCGAACAACGTCGATTGATAACAACTGATTTGCCCATTGCGTTGACTTCTACCGACTTCACGGCCTCGGCTATCCCGAATGACAGAAATTAACTTGATAGGGACCTCACAAGCCTCTGAACTATTCACCTCGGTCTCTACACATATTTTGGCAAACTCGTTCGAAACTTCTTCTGCTCGGATGCACGTTCCGAATCGAGCTATATGAACCGGATCGGTCGTCACCAAATTTACATGACGATAAATCCCTATGCCCGAATACCACCGCGCACTCGGCAATCTACTGTTATCCAATCGTACCGACAGAACATTAGTTCCTTTCACTAAATAAGGAGTGAGATCATAGGAAAATCCAAGATAACCATTAGGATAGAAACCTAGCTTATAACCGTTCAGCCAAACCGTACTGTTCATATAGGCTCCATCAAACTCGATAAAAACCTTCTTACCTTCCCACAAAGGATTCCATTCGAGCTCTTTTTTATACCAAACGACACCGCCACCCGGCAAAAATCCGTTTTCACGGCCATTTTTCTGATCATAAGTTCCTTCGATACTGTAATCATGCGGGACATCGACTTTTCGCCAAGATAAAAAACGACTATTATCCATCTCACAACCTTGTATATCGGCTGGGTAGAAATACCAATCGAAATCTATATTCTGTATAACCCTCGCCTCTGTTGCCCTCAGGCAAAGAGGAGAAAGGGTTAAAATCAATAATCCTAAAAGCGATAATCTTCTCATCACCTTTTTTGTGTGTTTATCGGTAACTACTTTACGGTTTATTCTTTAATGAACGAAGCAACAAATCTATCCCTCGTGACGGTATCGGTAGATACCAGTATATAGCTGCCCGGGGCGAGAGGATTCACATCAATCACGTCTCCACCGAAATCGGCCAAAGAAATCAGTTTCTCCCCGGCAATAGAATACACGTCATAATCGCAGTTATTTTCGTTATTCAATTTATTTATATACAGCTCATCATGACAAGGATTGGGATAAATTTTAGTATCTTTATCTGCCACAGCCTCGTCTACCGAAGATATAGTTCCGGGATAAATCTTAAATACTCTGGCATCGGAACGAGGCACTTTCAACGTCAATATATTTGCTGTTTTATCTGTCATTTCTTTTTTATCTGTCCAAAGTTCATGTACAGTGTAAACCACGCCTTCGGCAAGACCCAAATCACTATATTTCAAATCAAAAACTTTTTGAGTCGGAGACGTAGTAAAGTGATATGCGGCCACATAAAGGGTATCGGCGACTCTATGCATAAAGGCATCGGCTTGACCCGTTCCCCAATAATCATTCACGATAGGACGAAACGACTTCCCTATTTTACCGATACGATTTATCTCTTCATTCTTGACAATCGACTGTGCACGCACACGAGCAGCCTCTGTACAGTTCAAAAAATCGTCCCCCAACAAACATAGTCCCGTAGTGACTACCGAAGTAAACCGAGCACGATTTTCTCCCGGAGAATGTAATGTATAAGTTCTGCCCGACGGATATTCCCCATTACCCGTAAATTTACCGAAGACCATGTAATCGGGGTCGTTATAACAATAGAAACGATCGGTCCACCAACTATGTGTCAATGCGTTAAGCGCATATTTCGTATCGTTCATCGTTCCATATGTATCACAAGCAAAACGACGCCCATTGGCATACTGCGCCGGGAAAAGAGGTGCGATAGAAAGGTTCACATACATCTTATCACCTATTCTGTCCGAAAGATATTTCATTCCCTGATTGTAAGCCTGTATTCCCGTAGTCACCTCTGGATCATACCAAGAGTCGGCCTCGAACGTCCCGTGTGTCATAAAGTCTATTTTCAGGAACTCATAACCATCTTTAATCCATTGGTCTATATAATAATCTATACGCATCTTCGTGCCGATGTGAGTAGGATCTAATGCCCAACCTTTATTTCCTCCGGGGAACTGTGCTGATTGTCCATTGATTTTCAATACAATATCTCCATATTTATATTTACCGTTAGTTCCTTCTACATCTTTATTCATGTTACCTCCCCAATCAACAAAAGGAGTCCAATAGATCCCCGGCTTTTGCCCACGTTCCTTACATTCTCTAATAAAACGACGGCGATTTTGAGCCGTGATATTCGTCCAAAAAGAATCAAGACCGATATATACGGTACTGTCATTGGTAAATTCGGGAGCCAGTTTATCGGCAAAGAAAGCCGATACACTCGAAGCAATCGCATACGAAACATCAGACATCGCATTTCCCCAACTGTTCCAGCCGAACGGTGTTCCTTTATTCCACGCACGTTTAGGGGCCACAACGGCATTCAACTCGCCATAAACCTCCATTCCATCTCTCCAATCGTCAAAATAACCTACCATTACCTTCGGTGACTTCACTGTTGTACCTTTCACTTTGCCATGAGGCAGTTGATCTCGGGTTGTAGGTGTCTTCCCGGAATAATTGTCGCTAATGCCACCATAAACGGTGAGCGATGTAATAGCATTGGGAGTATTGACTTTCGACACGACTCCCGTTTTCCAATTGTCATGTTCGATAGAACCTAATACCAAACCATTGTTATTTTTCGTGCTATACAAGCAGCCTGCTTCATAGCTCGTGTAAGTAGTACTGTTTCTGAATACGTTAGACCCATAAGCTACCCAACAGTCATTGTCATAAGGAACGATCAAAGCAACGTTCGTTCCGTTCTCGTCGGGAAGAAAAGTCGTCGTCTCGGTCGTTGTCAAAGGCGACATATAATTCGACGCTATCACATCGGAAGCCTCTACTTTCAATTCGGTCAACAAATAGTTCTGGCCCGAATAAAGATAATAAGTATGTGTGGCTTTCAGTTTAGGATTTTCATTCGTATACACGAGGTCTACACGTTTACCTAAACCAAATAAATCAGAATAATCACTAACAGTTGCTCCGGTAAACGTCAATGCGGGGGCAGGATATTCAGATTCGTCTATCTTAAATACAGCGTGGTTTTTAGAAATCAGCAACACTTCATTTTTGTAAATATCCGTTTGCCCATCTGTATCCGAAATATTTAATTTCAACGCTCCTTCCTGTACTGTGATAGCCGATACAGAAAGGGGGATAACACAAAATAAAAGAGAGGTGAGTCGGTTCATATTATTGGCGTTTTTTAATCGTCGGGGAAATAAAAATTCCCCCGACGACCTAATTAAGATTTTATTATACAAATTTCACGCAACAGGCCATGTAAGTCCTATTACATGCCTACTACTATCTTAGATACAGCTTGTTTGTTTCCAATGGTAACTTTTACCAAATAAACTCCTTCGTTTACATCGAAATTCATGTTCTGACCGGCAGATATGCGATATTGAGACACTACTCTTCCGTCGATACCCAAAATTTCAAATACAGCAACTTCATTCGAGGAGTTTTGTAAATACACGGTTTGTCCGGTAGCATACACTTTGTAATCATTTCCGCTTAAAACATTTTCGATGCCCGAAGTAGAACCTATTACGAAAGGACTAGCCAACCAGCCGTTATCCACAGCAGATATTGCAATTTCCACACCTTCGGTTTTAGGAATATACAAATCATATTGATTGCCCGCAATCAACGGATATTGCGTTCCATACACTTTCAACGCGCCTGTGGTTTTATCGGCAGGAAGTATGAAATTTATTTTACCATCGGGGGTCTTGACATACATATTGTACCGAATAGCCTCGGCCGGAGTCGTATCGTCGGTAGCTTTTTCCCATCTCAACTCATAACACCCTTTGTCTTCATTGTAAATAGCAGTAAAATTTTGGGGAGCAGCAGGTGCGGCATTGGCAACGACTCCGTCATTTCCTTTATTAAACAGGATATAGTCAGGCCAAGATCCCAAATTATCACCAGCAGCACCGCCACCGTCACGATAACCAAAGACGCCTAAATCGAGGAAACCATCATTATTAATATTTACAAATGTCACAGATCCACCTCTGCTACGAGCCGCATCCGGTTCCAAATTAACTTTCATAAAGGTATTGTCCCCATTGTTATACATAAAAGTAGCATTGGTACCATACCCCGTCATAAAATAATCATTCAAACCATCGTTATTCACATCGCCAATTGCCAAAGCGCAGCTTCCACCGAAGAAATTGGTCTGGTCTTCTTCGTAACGAGTGAATGTACCATCTTGATTATTGACATACAATTTACCAAAATTAGCCCAGCTATTCTTCACATCACGGCCAATCTCAATAATATCGGCATATCCATCGTTGTTTATATCGATGAAAGCCGTCTCGCCATTTTGATGTCCCACGAAATCGATACCCGTCACTTCTGTAAAGGTATCGTTACCGTTGTTTTTATACAACTTAGTTATATTTTTCTCTTCATCGTGATATCCGGTAACCACAATATCTATCCAACCGTCTTTGTTGAAATCGGCGGCATCGATAGAACCACCGTTAACACCGATGAAATTTTCTGTTCCATCAACCGGGTTTTTCACCAATTCGAACGACCCTCCTACATTTTTCATAATGGCACATACACGACCTTGTCCTGTTCCGCCGGTCACCTCTTCCCAAATACCACCGGCACTTCCGTTGATAAGCAGGTCGGTCCATCCGTCGTTATTATAATCAAAAGCGACAAGAATTTTAGAACCATTATCATTCCCTTCGGAATAAAGGCCGGGTAACAAATCCGTCAAATCCCAATCTTGTACAAATTTATAATCGGGAGCTCCCGTATTCAAATAAACATCTGTCGCAGGAGATTTATCCGCCATATCCCCGACAGTAATCAAATCGAGATTGCCATCATTGTTAATATCGATAAACAGAGCCGAACTTCTACTTTTCGAATACAATTCATCAGATTCCGCAGTAACATCGGTGTACGTTCCATCGGGATTACCCTTATATAATCCCATAGCACTATTGCCTTGCCCAGCAATAACAAAAACATCCATAATACCGTCATTGTTAAAATCGGCAAACAACTGACGACCGGAGGCTGTCATCGGGAATCCGCTTTCCCCATCCACCGGATTTTGTAGAATTTCCCAATTCACCGAGTTTGTGGAAAAACCGGGAAATACAGCACTTACAAGAGCCAAAGAGATTAATAATTTTTTCATATTCATAGTGTTTTTATGGTGAGGTCTATTTTTGTTTCTCTATCGGCAGAACAGACCTCTTAATCCCACCGATAGAGAATATATAGTCACTTAATTCAATCCGGGATTTTGATCACCTTCCAAATGAGGATTTTGTTTTATTTCCACCATCGGTACAGGGAATAACCTATGCTGAGGCCCAATAGTCGGCTCTGCTATTTGCCAACGGTTTCTTACTTTTATATATTCTTCGAAATGTCCGGTTCTCACAAGATCCATACGCCGCCAACCTTCACAAGCAAGTTCACGCATACGCTCGTCAAGTATTTTCGTGCGGAATTCTTCGGGAGACATACCCGTGTCCCAAACATATTGAGCCGGAACCGTTCCACCGAAAGCACGAGCACGAACAGTCGTATTCACTAATGTAACAGCCCCCGATGTATTTCCGGTTTCGTTCATACATTCGGCCAGCATCAACAGCGCATCGGCATAACGGAAGTAATACATATTTCCACCTGTATTATAAAAAGACTTGATTCCGTCGATACGAACATCTTCAAATTTTTTGAAATGAGGGCTCAATTGATCCTCTCCAAAACCAGAAACAGGAGAAGGCTGTTTCCCTTTGTAAATAAAATCGGTACGTATGCTTGCATCTTTCCTCAAATCCCCCGGTTCATATACATTTACACAATAATCGGTTGGAAGAGCCAAATCATACCCACCATACATACAATTGGGATCACTGGAACAAGCACGAGTGCCTGCATACCATTGAGCCTGATTATCATCGGGCCATACATTATTGAAATAGAAAGTGAAAATTTCCTCTGGACTGGCCTGAGACGGTAAATTTCCCATTACTTTGTTGGCATCAAACAAATCGGCATAATTGTTTTCAAGATCAAAACCACCTCTGTTTTTTAAATCTTCCAGTAAAATCTGCGCTTCACCGAAATCCCTATATCCCGACTCCACCGGGGCATACATATACACCTTCGCCAATAGCATTTTTGCCGCCCAAATCGTAGGAATACGTCCATCGGCAGACCTTTTTTCCGACAGGTAAGTAAGAGACACCTTCAAATCATCTGTAATCATCTTGTAGACTTCTTGCAACTCTTTGCGCGGTCCTAACTGATTCTGACCGTCTACGATATTAGGCAACGGTAATTTACCCCAATATTGTGTCAACTCAAAAAGAATACATGCACGGTAAAAAGATATCTGTCCTAAAAACACCTTATATTGTTCAGCCTCATCGTCAGAAGCAGATTTCAACAACTGATTGATATGCCATAATCCCTCACTCGCTTGCACGGCTACCGGCCAACGAGAATTCCACGCATCCGCAATAAACGTATTCTCAGAATCGTAATATCCATCATATTTGCTCAATGATCCCAGTGAAGCATTCGTTCTCACCTGATATTCTCCTACTTGCACCTCGTCTGTACCTAACATAGTATAAAAACATTTCCGGTTCACACGATTCGCACGCCATTGATAGTATAGCCCATAAACAAACGCCTGTACACTCTCAGGTTTCTCAAAAACCTGATCACTCGATAATTTGGTCTGTGGATCTTGCTTCAAAAAACCGTCTTCGCAAGACGTCCCAAGAATTATCAGAAGCAATGCTATTATGATATATCTATTGGTTTTCATATGCTTGATTTTTATTTTTTTTAGAATGATATATTTAGACCGACAACATACATACGCGTATTGGGATACCAATCTCCGGTTTCCGGATCGAATCCTTTGTATTTCGTTGCAGTCAAGAGATTACTTCCCGTAAAATAGATACGAAGATTATCAAGATAAATCTTATTAATCAATTTACGAGGGAAGGTATAAGCCAACGTAGCCGAACTTAACCGGAAGAACGAGGCATCTTGCAAACATAAACTCGTACTGCCGTATCCAAATCCGCTAAATGCATGATAAGCTCTCGGAATCAGTGTATTCGTATTCTCTGGCGTCCAACGATTCAATATATCTTTATGAGCAGCACTTCTTCCATCACTGGTAACCAATGAATTATACAAAAAACTCGTTTTCTTGGCTCCATACGAATAGTTCCCTACAAGCGTCAATTCCAAACCTTTCCAACGTACTGTGGTATGGATACCACCGTAGAACTTAGGATCCTTAACACCAACGACCGTACGATCCTTATCATTGATAATACCGTTATGATCTCTATCCAACGGCAAAATATCTCCCGGTTGTGCCGTTCGAGAACCTAATTCAAGAGAATTCACATAGTCCATATCAGATTCTTGTATAATTCGATCGAACTGATACATATAAATCGTATTCAACGATTCTCCCACAAACAAGTTACCTTCGGCTTGTATCTCGTTATTCGACATACCACCCAACTTATAAATTTCTTGTGCCAAGCCATCTAACTTGATAATTTTATTGCGGTCAGCCGAAATATTAAAGCCAATATCCCAACTCCAATCTTTCGTTCGAATCGGTTGTCCGTTTATCGAAAATTCGACACCTTTATTCCGAAGCGTACCTACATTGGCTAATTGGTCAAGATATCCCGAAGAAGGAGACTTACTAATGGTCATCAACAAATCCTCGTTATCAATATGAAATAAATCGAGCGTAAAGCTCAAACGATCGTTAAACATACCATAGTCCAATCCCACGTTAATTTGTTTCTGTTTTTCCCAACGTAAATCGGGATTGCCATACCGCCCCCAGTTAATCAACGCACTCGTACCAAGAGTAGCCCTGACATCATAAAGCGTTTGATAACCATAGTTGGGAATATTCTGGTTACCAGCCAAACCGTAACCAACTCGAAGCCTTAGGTTATTAATGACATTCTGCGACTGCATGAACTCCTCACCCGTAATATTCCACGAAGCAGATACCGAAGGGAAAAATCCCCATTTATTATTGGTCCCAAATTTCGATGAACCATCATAACGACCTGTAAACGTAACATAATAACGGCTATCGTATACATATCCTGCACGCAAGAATACAGAAGCCATAGAGTAAGTCCAAAAATCTGAATTAACACCGAAATCCTCTTTCTTCGAAGCACCGGCTATTGCTTTATACGAGAAAAAGTCATTACCGAAACCCTTCACATCAAGGCTATTCCAATTTTGGCTGTAATAAGACATATTGGCACCCAAAATAGCCGATATCCTATGTTTCTCCTTAATCAGCGTCTTGTACGAAACCGTGTTATCCCATTGCCAGTTCAACATTTTATCTTTACGATGTACAGCCCGCCCGTCTGCCGAAGCCTTATAGGACTGTGTCGTTTCGGTAGAATAGTAGGTATAGTCTTCCTTACCCATATAATCGATAGAGAAAGTCGAACGTATATCGAGCCCTTTTATGGGATTGATGTTAATAAAGTTTGAACTCATAAGACGAGCCTGATTCGCATCTCTAATCACATTCAAATCCCTGATAGGATTATTATTGCTTTGACTCTCTTCTGTACCATACTTCATATACCAATATTCCCCGGATATCGGTAATAGAGGATCAGCTCTAAGTGCTACTGGAAAAGTATTGTCATCGGCAACAGGATGTCCTACTTGATAAACAAATGTTGTATTAGTTCCTACCTTTAACCAAGGCTTTACCATTTGATCAAGGTTGATTTTACCCGTATACCGTTCATAACTCACATTTTTCATCAATCCTTCTTGCTGATTGTAATTAAGACTCATAAAATAAGAGCCTTTATCAGTAGCCCCTGAGAAACTTACCGCATGATTCTGTTGATATGCATTCTGTGTGACGGCATCGAGCCAGTTATAAGTCTCACCTGACAGATAGGCATCCATTTCTTCTTTCGTAAAAATCGTATTGGGAGGAACCGTCGTCGACAAGAAATTATCTTTTATGTATTTCTCCCGTCGGGCAGGCGGCAAATTGGTTATGTTATTAAACTCATTGATATATGCTTCTACACGAAGGTCATGCAATTGAGAGCCATTGATCATAGGCATCTCCTTGCTGAAACTTTGCGAACCATACCAACCGTCATAAGTGACACGAGCCTTACCTTTTTGCCCTTTTTTAGTGGTAATTACAACAACCCCATTTGCGCCACGAGCTCCATAAATAGCAGTCGCCGAAGCATCTTTCAATACGTCGATAGTGGCTATATCATTGGGATTCAGCATCTCGAAACCTTGATCGACCAACAAACCATCTATCACATAAATAGGAGATGTACCATATTGTATCGAGTTATTTCCCCGAATCTTAATGCTGGCAGCCTCTCCGGGTTTTGCATTGTTCTGAATAAACACACCGGCAACTTTTCCCTGTAAAGCGGTATTCAAATCGGCAGTAGGAACTTGTTGCAAAGTTTTATCGGTCACCCTAGCGACCGACCCTGTCAAATCGCTTTTCTTCATGGAAGCTCCTACAACGATCACCTCATCCATCGCGATTCCCACAGGATTCAGCTCTATTTGGATTTTGGCATCTCCTCTTACCTCATATTCCTGTTTCTCATATCCAATAAAAGAAAATTCAAGTACAGAGCCCTTTTGAACAGTAGTAGAGAACACACCGTCGATATTGGTCATCGTTCCTGCAGAAGCTCCTTTTACTATTACATTGACACCCGGTAGCAGTTCATCTGTCTGAGAATCTCGAACCGGACCCTCAATTTTTACACTTTGTGCCATCGAACCGAACAACGGTAGGACACAAAGCAAAGTGATAAAACATAATTTCAACCTGTTCATAATGTAAAATAATTAGTGTTATTCATGACATATATTTAGTTTTATTCAGCCGTAATGCGTATAACCTTACTATCGAATTCATTATACATCGTAAAGCGAAGGCCGTATTTCATCAGATAGTCTCCCGAAAATACCTTTCCGTCCAACGGCGTAAACCATGAATACCCTTTGGTAGCTTTATTCAATTCTGTTACCCGATAATTTTTATCAGGGTCAAGACCTTCGAGAATCAAAGGTTGTGTATTCCCATTGATACTTTTCTTCAAAAGATATGTGAACAACACAGCATCATTTTGGTCTTCGGTAACATACATCATAGCCGTACGTTTATTCTCATATGGAGAAAGTAGGCGATACAAATCACCGAACTGTACAATTGAGCGGATACTGTAATAGTCTTTAATCGCATTTTTCGAGAACTCTTTATCCTCGGGGGTCATATCTTTGGGTTGCAAATCCATACCCAATTTGGCAGACATCGCCACATCGAAACGGAACTTCAAGGGTACGACACGCCCTGTGATATGATTGGGTACAACCGATACATGACTGGCTAGTGCCATAGAAGGGAAGAACTGAGTAGCTCCCCATTGTATAAAAATACGGTCAAGGGCATCTGTATTATCACTAATCCAAAACTCATCGAAATAGGGAAGAGTCCCATAATCTATACGACCACCTCCCCCAGAGCAGCACATCATAGAAACATCTTTATATTTGGCACGTACCCTATCGAGAACCGAGAATAATCCTCTCACATAGCCGATCCAAAGATGAGACTGTTTCTCTGGGGATAAGAAATAAGAACCTGAATTCGTAACAAAGCGATTACAATCCCATTTAATATAGGCAATACCGGGATTTTCACTCAGCGTTTTATCTATCACCCCGAAAACAAAATCTTGCACTTTGGGATTAGAAAGATCGAGAATCAACTGATTTCGACTTAAATCGAGCGGTCGATTCGGTTGCCCGATTACCCAATTGGGATGCTTTTCATACAATTCACTTTTGGGATTAACCATTTCGGGTTCGAGCCATATACCGAATTTAATACCTTTTTTCTTCGACTCGTTCACCAAATAACCCAACCCATGGGGAAGTTTCTTTTTGTTACAGTCCCAGTCACCTAAACCGGCTTTATCATTATCGCGAGGATATTTATTGGCAAACCACCCGTCATCGAGCAAGAAAAGTTCGAATCCCATGTCTGCGGCATCCTTAATAATGCCACTCAAAACCTCTTCATTAAAATTGAAGTAAGTCGCTTCCCAATTATTCAACAAAGTAGTTCTGGTCTTATCGCCCCGATATATACCATATTTTTTCGCCCATCGATGGAAACGTCTCGAAATGTCTCCTGTACCCTTAGACGAATAGGAATACAGCAAAGCCGGAGTTCTGAACACCTCCTTAGGATTAAGTATATATTGTGAAGCATAAGGATTAATTCCCGATATAATATGTAAATTCTCACGATGATCGACTTCGAATGAAAGACGATAGCTACCCGGCCATGCCAATGTTCCTCCTACGACCCTGCCTGCCTTTTCCTGAGCTTTGCCATCGAGTGAAAGATAAAAACAGGGATGCGAATGCTGATTGGAACGCACACCCAATTTCGATTCAAGATTTTTCACCCCTCTCGATAATTGAGTCTCGACCATGTTCATCTCCATTGCCCACTCACCACAGAATTGAGTGAGATGATAAGACGGTTCGTTGAAAAACAAGTGTGATGAAGCATAGTTATAAAGTGTCACCGGCTTTTTCTCGGTATGACTGATTTCGCTCCATTGCTCTATCACATCATTTTGAGCATACGATTTGAAACAAAGTTTCACCGTGAACGGGAAATAGCCATCTTTAAGCGTAATAATCGTTTGGGTTATATCATCGCTCAATTTATTTTGCTCCACACCCTCGAAATAGAGTTCGGTAGAAGTATTTCCGTCACCATGCACTGCACGTAAAGCCGCTTCATTGACATAAGAGGTTCCGAAGGTAGGATAAGCATCGGCTTTCGTAACCTGTGTTGCCTCTGCCTCTTTCGCATCTAAAAAAGATCCAAAATAGACTTGTCTCAGTTTTTTATCCTTATCTACTTTATAAATTAACGAGGTATTATCCGTATTTATGGATATCGTCTCCTCGGCATAAGTTGTTACTGCAAAACAAAGCAGCAAATAACACAGCATTTGTCTTCTAAGTGTTTTCATGTCTAGTTGATTTTATCGCTTTATTTAACTAATTCTTTTTCAAGATCTTCAAGTGATTTACCCTTTGTTTCGGGAATATATTTGAGTGTAAAGAGGAATCCCAATAGGCAAATAAAGGTGTAAAGCAGGAATGTTCCCCCTGTTCCTAATCCCGAATTGAGGAATGGAAAGGTGTAGGTCAATAAGAAACTGGCTACCCACAACGCGCCTGTACAAACCGCCATAGCAACCCCACGCACGGCATTGGGAAATATCTCTGAAAGCAACACCCATGCAATAGGACCTAATGACATAGCATACAATCCTATCGCACACACAACCAGTATAATCATGAATATACCGCTTGCATGAACGAAATAACACCATGCCAGAATGCTATAAATAAATAATAAACCGCCAGAGCCTATCAGTACCAATTTTTTACGACCGAGCTTCTCTACCGTAAAAATAGCCACGAATGTAAATATAAGATTGGCGATGCCTGTAACAACGATATTCATCAAAATATCGGATACACCATAACCTGCTGCTTGAAATATCTCTTGTGCATAGTTAAATATGACATTGATTCCGCACCATTGCTGAAACACAGCAATAACCAACCCTATGGATAGCACAAGACGCATTTTTTTCGAAAATAGCTGTTTGACCGCTCCCTTACCATGTTTCTTCGCTTCTGCATCCGATTCGCGATAACCGGCACACTCAGCCAATGCATATTCTCGATTGCCTATCCGTTCCAATGCAATCATGGCCTGACGCTCATTTCCTTTTTGAATCAGCCAACGAGGGCTTTCAGGAATAAAAAAGACTAAAACAAAAAAGAGGAACGAAGGAAAACAGACCGCATAAAACATCCATCGCCACCCCATTGTTCCATTCCAAGAGGCTGCAATATCCGCTACGGTAGCATCAGGAGCGACCGATTCTGCGATAAGCATATTGACGATTTGAGCCGACAATATCCCCAGCACAGTAGTTAACTGATTGAGTGAAACCAGCTTGCCCCTCACACTTCTCGGCGCAATCTCGGCTATATACATAGGAGAGACATCGGCTGCGAGCCCAATAGCTATCCCTCCGATAAAACGCGATATGACAAAAATCACAAAATGATCCGCCATGCCGGTACTTAGCGAAGAAAAAAAGAATACCAAAGCCGCAACTATCAACAGACGTTTCCGACCATATTTGTCGGCCAGTGCCCCTGCTATCATAGCTCCTACAAGACACCCCAGCAGAGCCACACTCATCGCCACGGCCCGCATCGTGTTATCATCGGTAATTCCGAAATACGGTTCATAAAACGGCTTCGCCCCGCCTATTACTACCCAGTCGTAACCGAATAACAATCCGCCCATTGCGGATACAAGGCATATAAAATAGACAAAACCTTTCTTATATTGTGCATTCATGTGTATAAATTTTTAAGAGTCAGTTTCTTTCACAGCACATTCAATCCTTGATGGTTGATATCGAGCTCTCTCACTTTTCCGAGAAATCTTTCTGCTGTCTTTCTATCGTTCAAGCCCAAATATCCAAGCCCCATCACCAAATTACAATGTATCTGGTTGCGCAGATTGAGATCGTCCTCCCAAATCAACAAATCGGGTAGAGAAACAGCAAAGTAATCGATTTTCACATGGTCGAAGAGATGCTGTTCCCCATGATTGATAAGCTTATTGAAACGGCTTCGAGCTTTCTTCTCGTCTCCCAACTTACGCCAAGCAAGTCCTTGATAATATATCTTGTCAAGTTGTTGGTCGTTATAGAAGAATGCAATCGCAGGTTCGGCTGAACCGACCGTAGCCTTTCTAAAATAAAGTTCGGCATTTTCCTTATCACCCAATCCTTCATAGGCACAACCCATAAAATAATGTATATCGTTTTCTTCGGCTCCCGCAAGTTTTCCTTCTCCAAGATTGAAAGGATAGTATTCAGTCTCTTTAAGTAAATCGATAGCATCTTGATAACGTTTTTCGGCAATTGCCTTTTTCGCCAATTCAATGCGGCAGATTATATACTGTCCAGAAATCTTACCCTCTCCGCCTTCCCACGGATGGAATTTTCTCGAAGCAATCAAAGATTTGGCTTTTTCATACTCGCCCAATTGATTATATAAGGTAACACGCTCTACACTAAGGTCGTCGCGTCTCTCCACCAAATCGAGATGCTTTTCAAGGAATGCCAAACGTTCTTTATGCGGACGACGCAACTTCTTATAGAGTTGATCCAATTCCATCAAAATGCGATCGTCGTTCGTATCGAGAGCAAACGCTTTTTCAAGACAAGCCAACGCATCTTCTTTCCTATTGCGTTTATTGTAATATCCCAATGCAAGATTACGCAAAACAGTAGGGAATTGATCGTCAAGTTCTACCGAACGTTCCCAACAAGCGATAGCTTCATCGTGCTGACGAGCTCCATACCAAAAGTTTCCAAGATAATACCATGCTTTGGAATCATTCGGTTGCAATCTATTTGCATCTTGCAGCATAAGAACTTCTTCCAATTTATTAGGGAAACAATAGTCGGGAGCCATCTGAGACGCTTTCTTGTAATAATCGATAGCTTTAAGCACATCGTCCGATTTCGATGCAAAGTAACCAAGTGCATAATAAACCATCGGATATACTATTCCATCGTTTTTGTTTACCCACAAAAGGAGAAGTCGCTCAGCCTCCGCATAAAGTCCGGCATTGGCAAAATCCAACGCATACTCGATATAAGAATGTACCGATGTCGTCTCGTTCATCAAAGCCATCATCTCGTCAAGAGCTTGTTGCGCAGATTCCCCACCAAGCAAATAAAGCTCGAATCGGCATCCCATATTAAACTTATCTATCGAGAGAGACTCTGCTATGAGCGTAGCCGCAGCTTCTTTCTTACCCAATTTGCGAAGAATACTTGCTTTCAACTGACGTGCTTTATGATTGTGCCAGTTACGCACCAATGAACGATCGATATGTTCGAGAGCTTTCTCGAAATCATTTCGAATACAATCAATTTGGGCAAGAGCGTAATATGCGGAATCTTGTTGGGCAGCACTCCAAGTCGCTTTAAAGAAAGCATCATAAGCTTCGTCAAACTTACCTTGCATTTTAAGACTCCAACCCAAATTGTAATGAGGTTCTCCGTCAATCGGGTTGGGATTGCGTTCTATCAATGTGGCGATGGCAGCCTCAAAATAAGGTTGAGCTTTTGCAAACTGGCCTCTACGCATCAAGAACAACCCCATGGCATTATTACAACGCACATCACCCGGTTCACGAGACAAAGCCTCCATATAGTAATCGGTAGGATTATACGTAGCATGACGATACTGTTCCAAATGTAACCCGGTCAGATACAATTGTTCTATGCTTGCGATATCTTTGGGATCTTTGGCTGCTTTCGCAGGATCGGGGATAGGTTTGATTTCCTTTTTTTCGGCCTCGTATTCTACCAACACCTTACCATTATTATCGTATACGCACAACTTTAAAGAATCAAATTCGACTCCATTTAAAGCGAACAATTCTTTTACCGGTTCGGCAGGAGACATGTCGTGAATGCTGTCCAAATAGACTTTTCCACCGCATGTCACCAGAATTCTCACACTTTTATATATACTTGTCGTGTAGAGGATTACTTCTCCTTTATCCTCATTCTTTTTTAGTGTAACAATCGCCTCTTTTGTCGCATTTTTCACCATACCGACAGCACTGTAAGGCATGAAATATTGCTTCCACTCTTTCTCCTCATACGGTTGCAACCATGTAAAATCGGGCTGATTATCACAATACATACCCGTCATAAGTTCTATATAAGGGCCATCTTCATCGGTCAAGTTTCTATCCCATGCCTGTCCGAAATCCCCACACCCCCATGTCCATTGCTTCTTACCCGCATTGACATGATGATCGGCCACATGCAACAGTCCGGCCTCTACGTTTTCCTCGTATCCTCCCACAAAATCATACTTAGAATTGATTGCCATATAAGAGGTAGGAACCGGAATATTTTTATACTTCGAAATATCCACCCCCGAAGAATAATCCTGTTTATAGTAAACTCCGGTAGCAATAGGGAAACTCGATACCGCACGCTTACCATGGTCAAACACGGCATTCACATCGGGCGGAAACACCGAATAATAATCTTTATGGACTACAACCGCAGGATTCGCCCACCACAAGAACGTTTGCGGTAACGAAGTGCGATTATATACTTTCGCTTTTATTTCAAGATATGCTTTTCCCGGATACAGGGTAAACCCAGCCATTCCTTTTGTGCGAAACATTCGTTCCACCTCAGAACACCACACCGTAACACTTCCATCAGGAAATTCCTCTATCGTACATTCCGTTGGCAAATATGTCGAAGGACGGTGATGTTGAGGCCAGTTAAATTCGATACCACCCGAAATCCACGGACCAGTCAACCCCACGAGTGCCGGCTTGATTACTTGATTATAATATACGAAATGACGTTGTTTAATTTTATCGTACGCCATCTGAACCCGACCACCAAGCTCGGGAAGAATCATTATTTTCAGATATTCGTTTTCCAAGAAAACAGCACGATAAGCTTTCTCCTTCTTTTCATCACATATTTTTTCCACTACCGGATAGGGATATACCACTCCCGAACTGCCTTGATAAACCCTCTTTTCTATAAAAACCGGATTTTTCTCCTCTTTACCGATCTCATAAGTCGGCAACATAACGGTTTCTTCCCAAGCCTTTACTTCGCTTTTCTTTACAGTACTTTTGATAAGATATTTTGCTGTCTCTTATACACATCTCCGAGCCCACGCGACCCTAAGACATCTCGTATGC
>ENA-OYZA01000304-OYZA01000304.1-human-gut-metagenome-genome-assembly--contig:-NODE-304-length-16959-cov-7.486571_pt1 | contig 16959 bp, 10 predicted proteins | sample MGYA00243257_ERZ653465 | MGnify/ENA primary metagenome ERZ653465 (study PRJEB26926, sample SAMN06164939) | human gut metagenome | biome: ENVO:00009003; feature: ENVO:2100002; material: ENVO:00002003...
AGATGTCTTAGGGTCTCGTGGGCTCGGAGATGTGTATAAGAGACAGATTTATAACAAGACAAATGCATTTATATTTTTATTCTTGTGCAATCTTTGAATATACAAGATTCTTACATTTGCAATATCCGAAACAAAACAGAGTTAGGAAACTTGTTAGCTTATAATTTAATACCATAGTTATATGAAAATTAAAAAGAAACTTTCACTCATTGCATTCATTTGCATTTCATTCATAGCAAATGCACAGCAAAAACTTACATCACCGGATGGCAACCTGGAAATGATTTTCCACCTAAATGGAGAAGGTACCCCCATTTATGAACTGACTTATAAACAAAAGCCTGTCATCAAACCCAGTAAGCTGGGACTGGAACTGAAAAAAGAAGATGCCGATGCTAAGACAGACTTTGAGTGGACAGCCCGTAAAGATGCCGACAAACTTGATTCTAAAACAAACCTATATAATGGATTTGAACTGAAGGATGCCCAAACTTCTACTTTTGACGAAACTTGGCAACCGGTATGGGGAGAGGAAAAAGAAATTCGCAATCATTACAATGAGTTGGCAGTAACCCTGAACCAACCGGCAAACGATAGATATATCATCATACGTTTCCGCCTTTTCAATGACGGACTGGGCTTCCGCTACGAATTCCCCCAGCAGAAGAACCTGAATTATTTTGTTATCAAAGAAGAACATTCACAATTCGGTATGGCGGGAGACCATACTGCCTATTGGATTCCCGGAGATTATGATACGCAGGAATACGACTATACCGTTTCCCGTTTGTCAGAAATCAGAGGTTTGATGAAGACAGCCATTACCCCCAACTCTTCACAAACTCCGTTCTCACCTACAGGCGTTCAGACGGCTTTGATGATGAAGACGAATGACGGACTGTATATCAATCTCCATGAGGCTGCATTAATCGATTATGCCTGTATGCATCTGAATCTGGATGATAAGAACATGGTATTCGAATCATGGCTGACCCCTGACGCACAAGGTGACAAAGGATATATGCAAACACCTTGTTCTTCACCGTGGCGCACCGTCATCGTGAGTGATGACGCACGCAATATCCTTGCTTCACGCATTACTTTAAACTTGAATGAACCTTGCAAAATTGAAGATACATCATGGATTAAACCGGTGAAATATATCGGTGTTTGGTGGGATATGATTACCGGCAAAGGCTCTTGGGCTTACACAGACGAACTTTCCAGCGTGAAATTGGGAGAAACCGATTATTCTAAAACCAAACCTAACGGAAAGCATTCTGCAAACACAGCTAATGTGAAACGATACATTGATTTTGCGGCTCAGCACGGTTTTGACCAAGTATTGGTAGAGGGATGGAACGAAGGTTGGGAAGACTGGTTTGGCAAAAGCAAAGATTATGTTTTCGACTTTGTGACCCCTTATCCCGACTTTAATGTGAAAGAACTTCAGAACTATGCGGCAAGTAAAGGTGTTAAACTAATGATGCATCATGAAACTTCGGCTTCTGTACGTAACTACGAACGACACATGGACAAAGCTTACCAATTTATGGCCGATAATGGTTATAACTCGGTAAAGAGTGGTTATGTGGGCAACATCATCCCTCGTGGAGAACACCATTACGGACAATGGATGGACAACCATTATCTCTATGCGGTAAAGAAAGCAGCCGATTATAAAATCATGGTAAATGCACATGAAGCAGTACGTCCTACCGGTATTTGCCGTACTTATCCTAACCTGATAGGCAACGAGTCGGCTCGCGGAACAGAATATGAATCGTTTGGTGGAAATAATGTTAATCATACTACCATACTTCCGTTTACCAGACTGATTGGAGGTCCGATGGATTACACTCCGGGCATCTTTGAAACACATTGCAACAAGATGAACCCGACGAATAATTCACAAGTACGCTCCACACTGGCACGGCAGTTGGCATTATACGTCACCATGTATAGTCCATTGCAAATGGCTGCTGACATTCCCGAAAACTACGAACGCTTCATGGACGCGTTCCAGTTTATCAAAGATGTGGCAATCGATTGGGACGAAACCAAATATCTGGAAGCTGAACCGGGAGATTATATCACCATTGCCCGCAGAGCCAAGGGAACCAATGACTGGTATATCGGCTGCACAGCTGATGAAAACGGTCATACTTCCAAACTGACATTTGATTTCCTTGAACCGGGAAAACAATATATCGCTACTGTCTATGCCGATGCGAAAGATGCCGACTGGAAAGACAATCCGCAGGCATATACCATTCGCAAAGGTATTGTGACCGGCAAGAGCAAATTAAACTTGCGTGCAGCCAGTGGCGGCGGTTATGCAATCAGTATCAAAGAGGTGAAAGATAAATCAGAGGTAAAAGGAATAAAGAGGTTATAAATTAATTGTGATTATTGAGAAAACCGTTTTCAATAGGTATTTATTAAAGTAAAAAACATGAATAAATAACTTAACTTTAAATTTAAAGACATGAAAAGAAACGTGATGTTTAAAATCCTACTCATGATAGTAGTGGGATTGTTCTTGTCCCTAGACGCATTTGCCCAACAAATGACGGTTAAAGGAATTGTCAAAGATACAACCGGCGAGCCGATTATCGGTGCTAACGTTGTAGTAAAAGGAAGTAGTAACGGTACAATTACCGATTTCGAAGGCAACTTCCAGTTCAACGCCAATAAAGGCGATATTATTGTGATTTCATTTATCGGTTACCAAGCACAGGAAGTACCTGCTGCTGCCAACCTGAACATTATTCTGAAAGACGATACACAGTTATTGCAGGACGTTGTAGTCATTGGTTATGGTACCGTTAAGAAGAATGATGCAACCGGCTCTGTAACAGCCATCAAACCGGACCAGCTGAGCAAAGGTATCACTACCAATGCACAAGACATGTTGTCCGGTAAGGTTGCCGGTGTAAGCGTTATTTCCAACGACGGTGCTCCCGGCAGCGGTGCCCAGATTCGTATCCGTGGCGGTTCCTCTTTGAATGCCAGCAACGACCCGCTATTGGTTATTGATGGATTGGCTATTGATAATCAAGGAATCAAAGGTATGTCAAACGGCCTGTCAATGGTTAACCCTGAAGATATCGAAACTTTCACCGTACTAAAAGATGCTTCTGCAACAGCTATCTACGGTTCACGTGCATCCAACGGTGTCATTATCATCACTACCAAAAAAGGAAAGAACGGACAAGCGCCGAAAATAAACTACAATGGTTCAATTTCTTTGGCTACCACTCAAAAGCGTTATGACGTATTGGATGGTAATGAATACCGTGCTTATGCCCAGCAGTTATGGGGAGATAAATATCCTGCAGAAATGGATACAGCCAATACAGACTGGCAAGACCAGATTTTCCGTACTGCCGTAAGCACCGACCATCATATCTCTATTACCGGTGGACTTAAGAACGTTCCGTATCGCGTATCTGTCGGTTATACTAATGAAAATGGTATTATTAAAACCTCCAACTTCCAGCGCTTGACCGCGTCTGTCAATCTTGCTCCATCATTCTTTGACGACCATTTGAAATTCAATATCAACGCCAAATATATGTATGGTAGAAATCGTTATGCCGATGCGGGTGCAGCCGTAGGCGGTGCATTATCTATTGCTCCTACTCATCCTGTTTATGGAACAGGAGATGCGTTTAAATTCTCAGGCGGTTATTGGCAGAATATGCAAGCTACAGACGGTTTCAGTGATAAAGACTGGACTTATACGACAGATAAAAACACTCCTCAAAACCCATTGGCTGCACTGGAACAACGTAATAAAAAAGCAAACAGCAACGACTTTGTAGGCAATGTAGAAGTAGACTATAAAGTTCATTTCTTGCCGGACTTGCGTCTCCATGCCAGCATCGGCGGTGAATATGCAGACGGTAATGAACGTGAAATTGTTTCTCCATACTCATACACCAATAACTATTACGGATGGAACGGATTATCTACCCAGTACAAGTATAATATATCCTATAATGCTTATGCACAATACATCAAGTCCCTTGGCGCACATGATTTCGACATCATGGTCGGTGGTGAGGAGCAACATTTCCATCGTAATGGCGCTGACGGTGTAGGTCAAGGATGGGATTCTTATAAAAACGAACCGGTGGATCAAGCATTGCGCAGTCAAAAAGCTTATGCAACACGCAATACGCTGGTTTCTTTCTTCGGACGTTTAAACTACTCCTTACTGAACCGCTATTTATTCACGTTCACCATGCGCTGGGATGGTTCTTCACGGTTTAGCAGTGACAACCGCTGGGGTACATTCCCTTCATTAGCTTTAGGCTGGAAGATGAAAGAAGAAAACTTCCTGAAAAACGTGAACTTCCTTTCCGATTTGAAACTTCGTCTTGGTTGGGGTATCACAGGACAGCAGGATATAGGTGATGACTTTGCTTTCCTTCCTCTGTATGTGACAAGCGATGATTATGCACAATATCCTTTCGGTGACACTTATTACAGTTCTTCACGCCCCAAGGCTTTCAACACAGATTTGAAATGGGAAAAAACAACTACTTGGAACGGCGGTTTGGATTTTGGTTTCCTGAATGGAAGAATATCAGGTGCTATCGATGGATACTATCGTGAAACAGAGGACTTGCTGAACAGTGTCAAGATTCCTGTAGGAACTAATTTCAATGCACAGATGATGAAGAATATCGGTTCATTAAAGAATTATGGTGTAGAATTCTCCATCAATGCCAAACCAATTGTATCCAAAGACTTTACATGGGATTTAACTTACAATGTTACTTGGAACCACAACGAAATTACGAAGCTGAACGGTGGTGATGATAGTGACTATTATGTTGAAACCGGTGATAAGATATCCAGAGGTAACAATACCAAAGTTCAAGCAAATAAAGTAGGACATGCAGCCAACGCATTCTATGTTTACCAGCAAGTTTACGATGAAAACGGAAAGCCTATCGAAAATATGTTTGTAGACCGCAACGGTGATGGCAAGATCAACAGTGCCGACAAATATATCTATAAGAAACCGGCTGCCGACGTATTGATGGGTCTGACTTCCAAAATGCTGTATAAAGACTGGGACTTCAGCTTCTCTTTGCGTGCAAGCCTCAACAACTATGTTTATTATGACTTCTTGAGCAATAAGGCGAATGTCAGTGCTTCCGGACTGTATACTAACAATGCATACGTCAACACGACCAAAGAAGCCATAGCTCTTGGTTTCACAGGAAAAGGCGAATACTATATGAGTGACTATTTTGTTCGTAACGCTTCATTCATCCGTTGTGACAATATCACATTGGGATATTCTTTCAAAAACTTACTCCGGTCACAGGCCTATCAAGGAGTGGGCGGCCGTGTATTTGCTACCGTACAGAACCCGTTCGTTATCTCTAAATACAAAGGACTCGATCCGGAAATCAAAAGTGGTATAGACAGTAACCCATACCCCAGAGCAACGACATTCTTATTAGGTCTTAGCCTTCAATTTTAACTTAACTTTAAAACGAAATAATCATGAAAACAAGATATTTTAAAAAGATATTTGCCTCAGCACTGATGGTTACTGCCATTCTGGGCACCAGTTCGTGCATTAATGATTTGGATATTAGTCCTATTGATCCTCAATATGCGCCCAACTTTGACCAAAATGATGTATTCGTAAAAGAATATGCATTATTAGGCTTGACAGGACAAAAAGGACCGGCCGGATCAGCCGACCTCGACGGACAAGATGAAGGTGAATCAGAATTTTACCGTACCATCTTTAACTGCAACGAATTACCAAGTGATGAATGTATCTGGGCTTGGCAAACCGACACAGATATCCCTCAGCTGACAAACATCAGTTGGAACTCTTCCAGTATCCGCACCGAATGGACATACGTCCGCTTGGGATACAATATTACACAACTCAACTTCTTCCTTGACCAGACAGAAGGAAAAGACGATGAAGAAACAATGCGTCAACGCTCCGAAGTCCGCTTCCTGCGTGCATTACATTATTTCTACTTCCTTGATTTATTTGGTAAAGCACCTTTTAAAGAACACTTTAACAACGAGCTTCCGGTTGAAAAGAAAGGCAGCGATTTATATGACTACATCCAAAATGAGTTAAGCCAATGCGAAAGCGCAATGTATGAACCACGCCAAGCCCCGTTTGGCCGTGCCGACAAAGCGGCAAACTGGTTGCTGCGCGCACGTCTGTATCTGAATGCAGAAGTATATACCGGCAAAGCTGACTATGCCAACGCAAGAGATTATGCAGACAAAGTAATCAATTCATCTTATAAGCTATGTCCCGAATATCGTTTATTGTTCATGGCGGATAACGATGAAAACGCACAGGCGATGCAAGAAATTATCCTGCCTATCCGCCAGGATGGTATCAAAACACGTAATTATGGAGGGTCCACTTATTTGGTTAATGGTACCCGCACTGCCGGCATGCCACGTATGGGAACTACCAATGGATGGTCTTGTATCTTTTCACGCGCTGCATTAGTTAAAAAATTCTTCCCTGATCTTTCTCAAGTGCCGATGTTACCCGGCGACATTGAAGTGCCTGCAGCAGGAGAAATCAACACGGATGAAAAAATAGATGCTTTCGATGCCCAATATGGCACAAGAACAATAGATATGATCAAAGCGGCAGGCGATGACCGCGCCATGTTCTATTCAGGAATCGGTGGCGGTATCCGCAAAATCGAAACTGATGTCATATCCGGTTTTAAAGATGGATTATCTATCGTAAAATGGCAAAATATCCGCTCAGACGGACAGCCGACACATCATACCGAATATCCCGATACCGATATTCCTTTGATGCGTTTGTCTGAAGCCTATTTGACCCGAGCTGAAGCTAAATTCCGCCTGGGAGAAGATGCAACCGAAGATATCAATACCCTCCGCAGACGCGCCAACTGTACCAGACTTGTTCAGACAGTGACCGAAAAAGAGATTATTGACGAATGGGCACGTGAGTTCTATCTGGAAGGACGCCGTCGTTCGGACTTGATCCGTTTCGATATGTTCACTAGCAATAAATATTTATGGGACTGGAAAGGTGGAGCAGCAACCGGAACTTCTGTTTCTTCTTTCTACAATGTTTATCCTATCCCGGCATCGGATATGAATAACAATCCGAATATGTCACAAAACACAGGATATTAATCAGTAGTTTCCGTTTAACAATTAAAGTATGTATATTATGAAAAAGATATTCAACATATTGCTTCTTGCTGTATTCACCCTGTCCGTGTTTACAGCATGCGAAAAGGACGACGATAGCAATCCCGTTCTAAAAGAGCCTACCACCTTTTCACTCAACCTGCCGCCATATGCAGCCAACAATATCTACGACTTGAAAAATGCGAAGACAGTGGAATTGACTTGTTCACAGCCAGATTATGGTTTTCCGGCTGCTACAACATACAGTGTTCAGGTGGCGCTTAATTCTGAATTTACAGAAAAGACAGAAGAAAGTGAAGCAAACTATACCGAATTGACTACAACTTATTCTACAGCCAAAATGGATGTAGTGGCATCTGAACTGAATACGGCTATCATAGAATTATGGACTGCCCAGAATGAAGGAGCCGATTTCCCGACTACACCAATCAGCGTCTTTATCCGCCTGAAGGCTACCATTACAGATAGTGACCGGGGAGTGTGCATTTCTAATGTGATAGAATTGCCGAAAGTACTGGGCAACGCATCCACCGACAAGTTAGAAGCCCCCCAAACCATGTTCCTCGTTGGTTCTATGCTCGACACAGAATGGACTATCTGGAAACCAATGGTACAAGTCAGCGGATTGGACGGACAATTCTGGAGACTCATTTATTTCACAGCCGGTGATGAATTCAAGTTCGGAACCAAAGAAAAAGAATACATCGGTTCGGACGATACCCGTTTAACAATCACAGACAAAGCCGAGTCCGGTGTTATCGGCACCAACAGCGGTAATATAACTGTCAAAAACGCCGGTTGGTATGTAGTATTTATCAAAGCGGCAGTAAAAGGCAGTGATTATACATTTACCATGACATTCTATCCGGGCGAAGTATATCTGTTCGGAGCAACCAATGGAGGAACATGGGACTATAACGACACTTGGAAATTTACTACTCCCGACAATAAAGACGGTTCATTCGTGTCTCCTGCCATGACAGCAAGCGGTGAAGCCCGTATCTGTGTTAAGACAGATGTCGACTGGTGGAGAACAGAATTTACACTCTGTAACGGTGAAATCTTCTATCGCGAAAACAATCCGGTCAATGACAGTTGGGGTAAAGATGTTGGTCCTGAGTATTCTATTCAAGGAGCAGCAGGCAAGACCATCCGACTCAACTTCACAGCCGGAACAGGAGAACTAAAATAATAACCTTAAAACGAAAGATTCATCATGAAAAAGCAATTTATATACGCAGGAATGTTTCTATTTACCATAGGATTCTCTGCTTGTAATGAAGACTTCAAGGACTGGGCTGCCCCCCAGTCCAATCCCCAAGAGGATAGTGCAGAACAAATGACAGCAACTTTCACAACCGGTCAAGATGCCAATATTAGCATGGATGAAGCCACTGCCGACTCGGTAGAAATTGTAAAATTAACTTCAACTACCGCTGTGGAAGGCAGTACCATAACTCTCAGTTCTTTACTATTCAACGATGATTACTCTTTACCCTTCACGACCAAAGACGGTACTGTAAAAGTAGCCTTGACGCAACTGGACAGTATTACCCAGGAAATATATAAAAGCCGTGCCAGTGTAGCACGCAATCTGCGTGTTATAGTCAAAGCAGCAGCCACCACTCCGGCCGGAGACGGTATCCAACTTTCGGGCAATGAAGTAAATATCACGCTAAAGCCGGGAGCAACACCGGCAGTAGACCCGAAAGGTTACTATGTAGTAGGTGCATTTACCGGTTGGAATGCAGAAGGCGCCTTACCCATGACACTCGATCCCAACAATAAGAATGTCTATACATTGGAAACCGAAACGACAGAAGCCAATCAGAACTTTAAGATTTTCCCGGCTTCCGCCATCAACGGCAAAGATATTGACTGGGCACAGGCTTTAGGCGCTCAAAAAGATGGCGACACCGCCGCCGAAAACTTCCTGACTTGGAAAGTAGGTGATAAGGAAGCAGGAGCCATCATGGTGGAAGAAGCCGGTAAAATCAAGATTACAATCAATATGACCGATTTCCGCTATTCAGTAAAAGACAACAGTGCTCCCACAGAACTCTATATGACCGGAAGCGCATATAACTGGGGCAAGATATGGAAACAGTTTGTTCCCGTCAACGACACAAAAGGTGCCTTCTGGGGCATTTACTATTTCGCTGCCGATGACCAAGTGAAATTTGCTCCGCAAGCCGACTGGGGCAATGACTTCGGTTTTGCCGCCACTATTTCGCAAGCATCTGTCGACCGTGCCGGATTGTCGGATTCTGACGGAAACATCAAAGTGGGTAAAGCAGGCTGGTATCTGGTCTATGTATCAGTCATCGGTGATAACCGGGTGGTAGAGTTTGAAACACCCAATGTATATCTGATAGGAGATACCTCTCATGACGGTTGGAACGACCAGTTGGCAGAACAAGATTTATTCACCATCCCGACAGATGCAGACGGCTCATTCGTCTCACCGGCATTCGCCAAGAACGGAGAGCTCCGTATATGCGTACATCCCGAAGCCGCCGCTACCGATTGGTGGAGAACAGAATTTATTATCCTGAATGGTAAAATCGAATACCGCGGCAATGATGGAGACCAAGAAAGAGTACAAGGAAAAGCCGGACAAAAGGCATATCTGAACTTCTCGGACAACACCGGAAAAGTAGAATAACCAGTATACAGATTTTAAAAACCCTGAAAGCCGTCCTTCGTCCAAAAGGGCGGCTTTTTTAATCAAGTCCATCATGAAGAAATATAAATTTCCCCTTTTACCGGGGTTATTGCTATCCTGCTTATTCATCGCCTGCTCGGATGACAATAAAGAAGATTTGCCCGACCTGCAGCCGGGCGAGGGCATGAACTACTCTCCCAAAACACCGGATGCCGACCAACCGCTGACCATCACCTTCAAAGCACCGACCTCTTCCGCCCTGTTCGGATACAAGGGGGAAGTATATATCCACACCGGCGTAGTGGGCGAAGGCGACTGGCAGTATGTCCCGGCCGAATGGAACCAGAACATAGATAAATGCAAGATGACAAAGCTGGAAGAAAATATATGGAGCATCACGCTGGAACCCGACATACGCCAATGGTTTCAGTCAGGCAAGACACCGATAGAAAAACTGGGCATCGTTATCCGTAGTTCAGACGGCAGCAAGAAGGGGATTGACATCGATTCCTTTGTGAAGGTCACAGACCATAAGTACCAAGGCTTCTCGCCGGCCGAAATTAAGCATGCAGCCCTGCCCGGGAATGTGGAAGAAGGCATCAACGTCATCAACAACACCACCGTGACTCTTGTACTCTATGACAAAGACACCGAAGGCAACCACAAAGACTTTGCACACGTCCTCGGCGACTTCAACAACTGGGAACTGACCAATAAGGAGGACTGCCAGATGTGTCGCGACGATGCCGCCGGATGTTGGTGGATAACCCTGAACAACCTCAACCCGACAAAAGAATATGCATTTCAATACTATGTAGGGACCAAAGGCGGTGAAGTCATCCGTTTGGCAGATGCCTACTGCGAAAAGATTCTCGACCCGGGGCATGACGATGACATCCCGGCATCCACCTATCCCGACAACAAAAGATACCCAAAAGGCGGAAAAGGAATTGTTTCGGTATTCAAGATACAACGAGACAACTATGCCTGGAGTGTACCCGATTTCAAGATGCAACATCCCAAACAACCGGTCATTTACGAAATGCACCTGCGCGATTTCACTGCCGACCATAGTATCAGTGGCGCCCTGCAGAAATTGGATTACCTGAAAAACATGGGCGTCGACGCCATCGAGTTGATGCCTGTTCAGGAGTTTGACGGGAACGACAGCTGGGGATACAACCCGTGTTTCTTCTTCGCCCTCGATAAGGCGTATGGCACCCCAAAAATGTATAAAGACTTCATTGACGCCTGCCACCGCAAAGGCATGGCCGTCATTCTCGATGTAGTATACAACCATGCCACCGGCAACATGCCTTTTGCCCGCCTGTATTGGGACAGCGCAAAGAACAAGACCGCGCGAAACAATCCCTACTTCAACACAGACGCCCCGCATCCTTACAGCGTCTTCCAAGACTTCAACCATGAAAGTCCCTTGGTGCGCAAGTTCGTGAAGCGCAACCTGAAGTTCCTGCTGGACGAATACAAGATAGACGGTTTCCGTTTCGACCTCACCAAAGGCTTCACCCAAACCGCATCTACCGAAGCCACCGCCTCCAACTACGATGCCGCCCGCATAGCCATCCTGAAGGACTACCACTCGGCAGTGAAGGCAGCAAAGAGCGATGCCCTCGTCATATTCGAGCACTTCTGCGAAAAGAAAGAAGAACAAGAATTGGCGGCAGAAGGGATATACCTGTGGCGCAACATGAACAATGCCTATTGCCAGTCTGCCATGGGTTGGAAAGAAAACAGCGGTTTCGACGGACTGTATGAGAGCACCCCTTCATGGGTGGGCTTCATGGAAAGCCATGACGAAGAGCGCATGGGCTACAAACAAACCCAATGGGGAAACGGAGTCCTCCAAACCGACCTCCCGACCCGCATCCGCCAACTGGCTGCCAACGCAGCTTTCTTTTTCACCGTTCCGGGCCCCAAGATGATATGGCAGTTCGGCGAACTGGGATATGATTTCAGCATCAACAGTAACGAAACGGGAACAGCCGTCAGCGAAGAATACCGTACATCACGCAAACCCATCCGTTGGGATTATTACGAAAATGCCACACGCAAAGAACTCTTTGAGATATATAGCCAATTAATTGACTTGCGCAATGAAAAGCCATCCTTGTTCGAAGGAAACGCCACCCTGACATGGAGAGCAGGCGCATCTGATTGGGATCAAGGACGCTCCCTCTATCTTAGCGGAATTACCGGAGAAGCTATTGCTGTTGTCGGCAACTTCAGCAATGCCGATACAGACGTCACCTTCCCGGGGCCCACAGGAGAATGGAGAAACTACTTCACCGGACAAAACGAAACTGTAACGGAAAAAGTCACTGTTCCCGCCAATCATTTCATTCTGTATACCCGTTTCTAACCGATTCGGGCACAGAACGAAATATAAATGAAGAAAAGCCATTTATTATCAAAATAAATATCCGAATAGTTTCTCATTCAAATCTTATTATGTACATTTGCCGAGCATTAAGTATTCTCATAGAAGAACAATATTACTTTTCCAACTTTATTCGCATGGTGACTAATGTAGAAATGTTTATCTTCATAAGATTCCTTATCGCATAATTTCCCTATTTTATTATTAAAACATTTATTTTAAAATGAACATTTTTATTGCAGGACTGAGCTATAATTTGAGCGAAGCCGAATTAGAAGAATTATTTGCAGAGTATGGAGAAGTAGTTTCAGCCAAAGTCATCATGGACAGAGAAACAGGCCGTTCCAAAGGATATGGATTTGTTGAAATGGCAGAAGATGAAGCCGGAAACAAAGCAATCGAAGCACTGAACGGCGCAGAAGTTGACGGAAAAACATTATCAGTATCAGTAGCACGTCCCAAGACAGAAGGACCGCGTCGAAGCTATAACAACAACGGTGGCGGTGGATACCATGGCGGAAACCGTGGCGGTGGATATGGCAACAGAGACAACAACTACGGCGGTGGTAATAGAGACAACAATTACGGTGGCGGAAGAAACAGATATTAATCTGTAGATTCCTCACTCCATATATCAAACGTGCGGAGATACTTTTCAGTATCTTCGCACGTTTGTTTTTATATTTTCCACGTCATATCAGCATTTCCCCAAAGGGGTAATTCCCATTTACTTACCTTTAAGTATGCTCTTCCCTACTCTTATGGTTTGGAGAAAAGCATATTGCGATTGCTTAACCACGTCCGTGGTTAAGTATAGTCACCTTGGTGGTTAACTTTAACCACCCTCGTGGTTAGACTTAACCACCTAGGTGGCTAAGCAATCATGAACCTGAAAACAGGTACAAAGCAACTAAGGAACAGGGGAATAGGCACACATAAATGACCGCCAACTTTATGCACGAGCCATGCAGCTGCTTTATAAGAACGAACGGTTAGGGGGTGAATGATGAAAAAGAGAAGGTATTGCGACAAGCTGTCAATCAACAAGATGAATCAGTTTGAATGCATTTTCCGCAAACTGTCAGGTTCTGTATATGCTTTTAATGTTGAACAATCAGTCTTAGAACAGTTTTTTCTTTAATTATTATGAAGCGAAGAGATGTATAACGTTCAGAAATCGGATATAATGTCTGATTGAGCTTTGGCTGATGTGGAAGCATTGGCGGGTTGCGAGGTTAGTTCAGACCCTTCCAAAAATACAGGCGTTTGTAGTGGAGATGTAAACGGTAATAGAGAGTATTGTGTAAAAAGCTCATCTCAGTGGGGAGGTGGGCCTGCATGCAGTGGTACGATTTAAATAATTTAGATGGATTGTCGGATTATTTTTGAATGGTTCGACAATCCTTAAAATAGAATGGTTGGTAGGTTTACTGTTCGCTTTTTTTCTTTCTATCATGTAGCGTGAAAGAATGAATATCAGCAACTCGTACAGCCCTACTTCTGTCACGATAGGAGCTTCCTATACATTCGGAGCCACTATCGGAAGTAAGCAAGGAAGCGGAAGTAACAGCAATTATCACCAACCGCTTGTAGCAGAAAGAAGGGGGCTAAAAGACCGGAATCGTATACACCAAGCCGATGGAAAAGCGCTGAGTATCGGGGCTCACTGCTCCCAACGCCTTGGCACGGTCTGTCAAATGATGACCTTTATAAAGCATGTGAGCAAAGATCAGCAATTCACGATTACGCATCGGGAAATACTCCACACAAGCTTGGGCATTCCAGGTAGTACGGTAAAGACCTTTCTCAAAGATGCCGTTTGCCTTGTAAACACTTGCCGTTTCGTATGCTCCTTTGACATACACATTCCAATTGGGATGAATACGATAATCAAAATTGGCAATGGTGCTGAAGTATTCTGCATTCTCGGCTGTAGCAGGAGTAACCACGACCGGACCTTGCAAATCACTGATTATGCCTTTACTATCTAGCCCTTCGCGAGAATACATCACATCAATATAGGCAATAACCGGACCTTTCTCATACACATTTCCCGCAGTCAGGTAATAAATATTCTTGCCTTCGGCCAGTTGTCCCCATGCGGCAGCATACCTCAGTTGAAGTGCTTTATCTACAAAAAGACCATTCCAATTCAAAGTGGTTATAATAGGAATCTTTGTCTTGTTGACTCCGGCAGGAAGCCCATAGACGTAAGTATCATTATCTTCACCGTTACGATTATTAAGCACTTGCAACACCAACTCTTGAGTCGGTGAGAAATTGAATGTGCCTGTTACTCCTGCCTGATAAGCAGGTACATTATCATTAAACTCACTGAATTCCCTCACTTTGATGGCATTTACATAATATTCATAACCGCCCAAAGAGAGAAACTGCTTACCCACTGTCAGGTTGAACCTATCAGACATTTTCCAGTTCATATACGCATATTCGATAGAAGAGGACAGATTATCCAGCGAGTGCGGATTACTGTATTTATTAAAAGACTGACGAAAATGATAAGAAAAGTCCTTTGTAAAAGAACCCAATATTTCCAAACGCACACGGTTCAGCTTAAAAGCAGCCTCATCCAGATTGCCATCTGTAAAATAAGCGGCTCCCGAAGTGTAAAACTCCAAATTCATATGTGCCGAAAGATTGGGATTAGTATTAGGGAATATACGCCCTAACAAACTTCGGATGGAATCATCCGGACTGATTAAAGGCTGCTCTTGTGCGCAAACAGAACATAAAGTGCACAACAGGATACAGCATGACAAGAATGTTCTTTTCATAATATATTTCTTAGTATTAGATTTAACAAAAACGATTGCCGACCTCCCTCCCGGCAAATAGTAAGGCGGACTGAATTAAATCAGCCCTCTCCTTTCAAGCTCTTCGGCTGCTATTTCCATTTCTTTATACCATTCTTCGCCAAACTTACGAATCAATGGTTCCTTCAAAAACTTATAAACAGGCAAGTTCTCTTTCTTTCCCAACAAAACAGCAGCCTTGCAGACATCCCAACGGTGATAGTTCACAGCCTTATAAGGACCATAATCACCGATGCGTATGGGATAAAGATGGCAAGAAACCGGTTTATAAAAATCAGTCTTTCCGGCTCGATAGGCTTTCTCAATAGCACAATAGCAATATCCCTTTTCATCATAACAGGTAAAGACACAATCCTTGTGATTGACAATGGAAGTCACCAAGTCGCCCTCTTCATCGGTATAAACGACTCCCTGTTTATCTATCACGTCACGTGCCTCGGGAGACAGTTCTTCCCAAATAACCGGAAGTACTTCTTCCAACTTCTCCACTTCATCCAGTTCTACCGGAGCGCCGGCATCGCCTTCTATACAACATTCACCTTTGCAAGCATCCAAATTGCATAGAAACTTTTCACGAAACACGTCCAAAGATATTACAACATCATCTATCTGAATCATCTTATTACAACTAAAAAAGCGGGAGACGCAAAAGTTCTCCCGCTTCGTTTATCGGGTTTATTATATTACTTAATCAAATCTTTTCCAGTCATGTCGGCCGGCTGAGCCATGCCCAGAATATGCAAAATAGAAGGAGCAACATCTGCCAATACACCATTTTCCACTTTGGCATTCTTGTTCTCTGTCACATATACAAACGGAACAGGATTCAAAGAGTGAGCAGTATTAGGTGTACCATCTTCATTCAGTGCATGATCGGCATTACCGTGGTCAGCAATGATAATCACTTCATAGCCATTAGCCTTAGCAGCTTCCACTGTATCTTTCACACATTCGTCAATAGCCTTTACAGCCTTTTCAATAGCTCCGTAAATACCGGTATGACCTACCATATCACCGTTAGCATAGTTAACTACAATGAAATCGAACTTTTGAGTATTGATAGCTTCCACCAACTTATCTTTCACTTCGTAAGCGCTCATTTCGGGTTTCAAGTCGTAAGTAGCCACCTTCGGAGACGGAACCAGAATACGCTCTTCAGCATCATACGGAGTTTCACGACCACCATTGAAGAAGAAAGTTACATGGGCATACTTCTCTGTTTCTGCGATATGAAGCTGAGTTTTGCCGTTGGCAGCCAAGTATTCGCCCAATGTGTTCTGAACATTTTCTTTATCAAACAAAATGTGAACGCCCTTAAATGATGCATCATACGGAGTCATGCAATAGAACTGCAAGCCCGGAATAGTATGCATACCCTGTTCAGGCATATCCTGCTGAGTCAGTACAACTGTTAATTCTTTAGCACGGTCATTACGATAATTGAAGAAGATAACCACATCACCTTCCTTGATGGTACCATCTACCGTAGAGTTGTTGATGGGTTTGATAAATTCATCGGTAACACCTTCATCGTATGATTCCTGCATAGCCTGCACCATGTCGGCTGCTTGCTTTCCTTTACCTTCAACCAATAAATCGTATGCTTCTTTCACACGTTCCCAACGCTTGTCACGGTCCATAGCATAGAAACGACCTACGATAGAGGCAATCTTTCCGGCTGACTGTTCGCAATGTGCAGTCAGTTGTTCGATAAAACCTTTACCACTCTTCGGGTCTGTATCACGACCATCCATGAAACAGTGAATAAATGTATTCTCAAGGCCATATTCTTTAGCGATATCACAAAGCTTGAATAAGTGATCAAATGAACTGTGTACACCACCATTGGAAGTCAATCCCAT
>ENA-OYZA01000312-OYZA01000312.1-human-gut-metagenome-genome-assembly--contig:-NODE-312-length-16758-cov-5.043824_pt1 | contig 16758 bp, 10 predicted proteins | sample MGYA00243257_ERZ653465 | MGnify/ENA primary metagenome ERZ653465 (study PRJEB26926, sample SAMN06164939) | human gut metagenome | biome: ENVO:00009003; feature: ENVO:2100002; material: ENVO:00002003...
TATATATTCTGTGCGTTGACCGGGGCTGCTTTGATGGGTTGTACCGATTTGGACTTGATCCCCGAGGATACGATGTCGCCCGAGAACTATTTTTCGAGCGAAGAGGAGTTGCGTCTGTGGACCAACCAATATTATGGTATGTTCCCCGGAGCCGATAACTTGAATGCTATTTGTGCCGACGATGTTATTAAGAATATTTTGAGTGACGAGATTTTAGGTAATCGTACTCCCGGTACTGAAAAAGCATGGGATTGGGAAGATTTGCGTACCATAAACACGTATTTCCAATGGTGTAAAAATTGTGACGATGTAAACGCTCGTAATCATTACGATGGTTTCTCCTATTTTATGCGTGCTTACTTCTATTTCACGAAAGTACAACGTTACGGCGATGTGCCTTATTACGATAAAGTGATTGGGTCGAAAGATGAAGAATTGTTGTATAAGACTCGTGATTCCCGTAAATATGTGATGCAAAAGGTAATGGAAGATTTGGACCAAGCGATATTTATGTTGCCTGAGACGAAGACTCCGTATGAAGTGAACAAATGGACGGCTTTGGCACTGAAATCCCGCGCTGCATTGTTCGAAGGAACGTTCCGTAAATATCACAATTTGGGCGATTGGGAGGAAATGCTGAAACAATCGGCTGCCGCTTCGTTGGAATTGATTCAAAAGGGAGGATTCTCGCTTTATAAGACAGGTTCTACTCCGTATCGCGATTTGTTCGCACGTCTCGATGCTCCTGCCGAGGAAATCATCTTGGGACGTCGTTACAGTACGGAGCTTTCTATCTTGCATAATTCTCAGTGCAATTCGATGACAGGTAATCAACGGGTATCGTTCACCAAACGTTTCGTAGATCATTATTTGATGGCCGACGGTTCTCGTTACACCGATAAGCCCGGGCATGAAAAGAATGAGTTCGTAGCCGAAGTGACCGGTCGCGATCCCCGTTTGTCTCAGACGATTCTGACTCCCGGTTACGTACAGAAAGGTACGACGAAGGAGATGATCAATACCTTGTCGAAGTTTACTTTGACCGGTTATCAATACATCAAATATGTGATGGAGCCGCAATACGACCAATCCAACAAATCGCCGATGTATTTCCCGTTGTTCCGTTTGGCGGAAGTTTATCTGAATTATGCCGAAGCTAAGGCCGAATTGGGAACGTTGACACAGGACGATTTGGATATTTCGGTCAATCTGTTACGTGATCGGGTAGGAATGGAAGATGCTCATATCGATATGGACGAGGCGAATGCCAATCCTGATCCTTATTTGATGGCCGATGTGACCGGTTATCCCAATGTGACGAAAAGTGCGATGACCGGTGTGATTTTGGAAATACGCCGCGAACGCACGGTAGAGCTTTGTCTCGAAGGTTTCCGTTTGTTCGATATGATTCGTTGGAAAGAGGGTAAACAGCTTACCAACGAGTATCATGGTGTCTATTTCCCCGGAGAAGGTAAGTACGACTTGAACGGAGACGGAAAAATGGAAACAGCTATTTATAAGGATCAGGCTCCGTCGGGTTTAGGATTGACCAAATACAAATTGGGAACGGATTTCTTCCTGACCAACGACACCGAAGGATATATGTGGCCTCACAAAGATGTAAAACGGACTTGGAATGAGAATCGTGATTATCTGTGGCCGATACCGACCGAAGAACGTGTATTGAATCATAATTTGACTCAAAACCCGGGTTGGGAAGACGGCTTGTCTTATTAAACTATTTTGGGGAGAATGGAGGTGACTATCTCTGTTCTCCTCGCTAAAAATAAATATTTACCAATAATCTAATCTAAAAAAAGTGGTTATGAAAAGAAAATTGACTTCTTGCCTGCTTGTTGCAGGGTTTATGTTGGCGACAGCACCCAGTGCGTTTGCCACGACGTATTTTATAAAAGCAGATGGTTCCGATGGAACAGACGGTTCTTCTTGGGAACAAGCAATTAGTTATGACTATTTTGCCGAGAATATGGAACAAGGAAACTTTGCCGATGGCGATGTCTTCTGTTTTGCCGGTGGGGTTTATAAATTGTCCTCTCCCGATTTCGACAAATATTTAGCCATTAATCGAAGTGTGACTCTTTTGGGCGGTTTTGACCCTGCCAGTACGGGTACGAATACAGATATTACGTATCCTTCTCCTTATGAAACTGTCATTTCAGGGGCTATTGAGAGCGATGTGGCGGCTGTTCCCGGTAACCGTACTCACTTGTGGTATATGCAGAATGCGACTGTTACCCCTACGGATACGGTTAGGGTTCGACTGAATGTTACTGTAAAGGGCTTCACGTTTAAGCATGCTTTCCGCAACTACGATAGTGCCAGCGACTATAAGGGAGCAGTGATGGTGTTTGACACTGATTTGGATATGCAATGGTGTAAATTTATTCAGAATGGAGCTGCCTATGTGGGTCCTTCCGGTCTTGATGTAATAGCATCCCATGCCGATATATCGGATTGTGTTTTTTCCGAGAATTTTTCGGGTGAAAAAGGTGCAGCGTTAGGATTGTTTACGGTTAAGCTTTATTCAGAGAAGCAATATAAGACAACGGCTGTTGTACAACGTTGCCAGTTTACCGATAATTATTTTACGACCGATTATTATCCTGAGGCTGAATACGATGGCGGTAAACCTCCTTATACCAATAAACTTCGCGGATCGGCGATCTTTTTGGGTAGTAACGACGAGCGTATCAGTCTCTATTTGGTGAATAGTTTGGTTGCCGATAACTATACCGAAGGATTCGGTGTCATAATGGGTTATCCCGGAACGACGATGTATATGGTTTCCAATACAATTGCTAATAAAGATTATACCGCTGAACAAGAAGCTCGTACGGTTGGTAGCAATAACAGTGGTGGTAAGGATGTTGGTCGTGGTTTGGGAGTAATGAGCTATGGCGGGTTCAATTATATGGCGAATAATTATATTGTAAACGGTGTTTTGGGCGAATCAGCTCCTTCGAATACAGCCATATTGTTGAGCCGTTCTAATGATAAACGTCCGGGCACATGGAACAGTGGAGGATACAATTTATCGGGAACAGCATGGTATTGTACCAATTGGGCTACCCCGAGGGATCGGACTCAAACACCCGAAGTGCAAGCGACCTCATTTTTGTATTTTGGCAATAACGATGCAGAAACATATACCTATGCCGATGTATTCGGAGAGACTACTTTCGGTGATAATGGGGGAAATACACAAACGCTGGTTCCGACGACCCGTATGTCGAGTTTGACACTCGATGAACTGAACGCTTTAAAAACCGAATGGAGCTTGCCGGAGAATATCGATTTGACCGTCGATCAACGCGGTTATAAACGCGCTGCTACTACTTGTGTGGGAGCTTATGATGGCGATGCTACATCGGGTATTACAGACTTGACGAATGTTAGTAAGGTTTCGGTAAGCACGTTGGGTAACGGTATATTCCAAGTGAATGGGGCAGATACCGACGTGACGGTTTACAATTTGAGCGGTAATGTCGTGAAAGTTGTACCGGCCAATGAAGTAATCGATTTGTCCTCTGCTGCTAAGGGTGTTTATATTATGACCGTGGGCGGACAGGCATTCAAAGTGATTAAATAACATCTCAATTAAGTAGTTTTTTCATCTGGTATGCTGCCGGAGTTCTTTCCGGCAGCATATTTTCACATTCTCATTACCTTTTTTCTTAATAATAAGTTTGATGTCGTACTATGAAATTGAAAATTTATTTATGGCTGGTTTTATGGTTAACGGTATGCAATTCATATGCTTCCGTTACGTGGAAAGTTTGGAATACGGACTATCGGGTAGATACTACGTTTCATGCTAAAATAGGTCCCGGGACTACGCAGACATCGTTGTTATTGACGGGGCCCGATACGACATTGACGGTTTTTTATTTGACGGTAGATCTTACCGATCCTTATGTGGATATAAGAACAGTGTGCGCTACGGATCATTTAGCCGGTGCTCAAACTGTTACACAGATGGCGGAAAGTCATAGTGTGGAGGGCGAAAGTCTTTATTTTGCGGGAATCAACGGTGGTTTTTTTGCGATGTCGGGGACTGCGAACGACGGAAAAACCAGTATTGTCGGTAGGCCGCATCATGCGTCGGTTGCCGAAGGTGAAATTTATAGGACATCTACATCGGCGATATGCCGTCATTTTGGAATTACGTCCGATAAAGTACCGTACCTTAGCAATGCTTCGGTCGATTTTACCGGGACGATTACTACGGCTACCGATTCGTATGAGATATCGGGAGTAAATGTTAACGCCGGAAATAATAAAATTATTCTCTATACCGATAAAATGTCGGGGCAAGTGACGCAGGTGACAGGTAGTTCTTTCCCGATGTATTATGAGGTCGCATTGATGCCGAAAGCAGGAGAACGCTTAGTTCCCGGGAAGCCTTGTAAGATGACCGTGAAAGGAGCATGGGCGAGAGGAACCAATATGGCGATTCCCGACGGTGGGTACGTAATTAGCGGAAAAGGCTTGGCAGGGCCTTTTATTCAAAGTTTGAATGACGGGGACGAAGTAGAGGTGAATTTACCGATGTCGTTTGATGGCGAGACCGTTATGGTGGAACATCTGACTACCGGTAATCCTAAGATATTGGGAAACGGGGAGGTATTGAATACGGAAGGGGAGCGAGCTGATGCCATAGAGTGGCATCCCCGTACTTCAATCGGGTACAGTAAGGATAAGAAGAAATTGATTATGTTGGTCTGCGATGGTCGTACCGAAATTTCGCGAGGCGTTCGTACCCGGGAATTGGCAGACTTGATGCGATATGCCGGAGCCGATGAGGCACTGAATTTAGATGGAGGAGGTTCGAGCACATTGTATACCAGTATGTTGGGGGTAAGGAACTATCCCAGTTCGAAAGGTGTGCAGCGTAAGGTCGGCGATGGTGTATTCGTGGTTTCCACAGCACCTGCATCTTCGTTTGTCGGGGGAATAGATTTTGCGACACCTCCGCATGTCATATCCAAAGGAGAGGAATATAGTCCGACCGTTTACGGGTATAATGCCTATGGACTGTTGATAAATACGGAAATGTCTAATTATACGATTACTTGTGACAAACAGATAGGATATGTAAAAGCCGATGGTAAGACTTTTGTTGCCGACGGTATAGGTTTGGGTAAAATTTATGCTCGTACACCGGCCGGATATACTTGTGAAATGGAGGTCGTGGTGAAAGAGGATATAGATAATATTGTTTTCAGATTGGATTCGGTTGTGAGCGATTGTCATTATGAGTATCCGGTGGAAGTGTCGATGACGAAAAGTACCGGCGAGGTAGTGCCTCTTAATCCGAGTGCGCTTTCGTGGAGCAGTTCGGACGAGCATGTAGCTTTTGTGGAGAATGGCGTTTTGAAAGGCTTGCAAAACGGAATGGCCGAGATATGTGGCTCTATATCGGGGATATCGGATACTCTGAAAGTGAAAGTGCAGGAGCCCTCGAAACATGTATTGAATATAAATGACGGAACTCCCGATTGGCTAAAAGTTTCTTTCACAACCTCGGCCGGGTTTAAAAATACGTCGGTAACTAATTCCGAGAAAGAGGGGTTACAAATATCGTTTTTATATAACAGTACTTCGGCAAAAACGATTTCTTTGGCAGGGGATATTCCTCTGTATAGTCTGCCCGATACATTACGGATTCATATAAATCCGGGAGAAGCGAAGGTTAAGACGTTTTCTTGCACATTGAAACTTCCGTCGAAAAAGACAGTCGCAGTCGATTTACCGATTCCCGAAGCGAATAAAGAGAATATATGCGATATAGCTTTCCCCGATGTTTTAGGCGATGTTTTCGATATAGCGAATTATCCATTGGTGCTCTCGCATTTTACATTGGGTATGGATATAAATACGTTGGGGCAAAATTATCGGATAGATATTCCGGCCGTGGAATTGGTTTATAATTATTATAATGAAAATGCTTCGGACGTTCAGACGATAGAAGGTAAGTCTTTGGATTTGTCTGTATCGGGACGGACGATATTGCTGGGTAAGGCGGTTGATCGGGTCGAGTTGTATAATGTTTCGGGGTGTTTGGTCTCTTTGACCGAAAACAGCAATCATATATCGGCTCCGGGAATAGGTATGTATATAGTGAGGATAGTGACCGAAGGCAAAGTGTTCTCGCAAAAAATATGGATAAACAGATAGTTATTTTGAATATGAAAAGCAGATTTTTATTATCGGTGGTATTCTTTGGCATGATAGCCGGGCTTTCGGCTTCGCCTGTGTATAGAATGGGGTCGTATAATATCCGGGGAGAGAATGCGGCCGATACGGGAGATAAAGATTGGAATGTGCGGAAAGAATATGTGGTTAGAAATATTGTGGAGCATGATTTCGATGTGGTGGGATTGCAAGAGAACAGCATCAAGATGTTGCCTCAATTGGAGGAATTGTTGGGCGACGATTATGCGACTCATTCTTGGGGAGCGATTTCCGAGACGAGCGGTACGCATACGACTATCGTATACAAGGCCGGGAAGTTTACTTTGCTGGATAAGGGTCAATATTTCTTGACATCGAACCCGGCGGCTCCGGATTTGTCATGGGATACGGCGGTACGCCGAAATACCGTGTGGGTGAAATTACAGGACAAAACGACCGGCGATGTATTTTTCTATTTCTCCACGCACCTCGACCATAAGGGCGTGCTTGCACGTGCCGAAGGGGCGCGGATCAATGTGCAGAAAATGCAGGAAATAGCAGACGGTTATCCCGCTATTATCGTGGGTGACTTCAATGCCTACTATGCGGAGAAAGCGATGTATAACACATTCAATGCTTATTTAGACGATAGTCGCAAGGTGACGCAGACGGCTCCGGTTGGACCGGGTACTACGTTTGCACAGTGGAATCCTGCCGTTACGGGTGGAGAACCCATAGACTATGTGTTTTGCGATCGGGTGAATGTGCTTTCTTACGAGACGATTACAGAAGACTTCGGGAGAGGGATTACGCCTTCCGATCATTTACCCATTTTGATTACTTGCACATTTAAAGATAATTTGGAGCGGGGCAAGTGGTATGTGAGCACGACTCCGTCGGCTGTTCCCGATGGTTCGAAAAACGCCCCGTTCAATAATTTGCAGGAGGCTATCGATGTCGCTTCGAAACACGATACTATTTTTATGACAGAAGGTGTTTTCTATCCGGTGGAAACGTCGTCGCATGCAGGTCGGCAAGCGACGGTAAACGTGTATAAGAGCGTTCGTATTCATGGCGGATATGACGAGAGTTTCTCTTCGGTAGTCGGGAAAACGGAATTGTCGGGAGATTTGAATCGGAACGATGTGACCGATGAGTCGGGTCGTATTGCATCGGGCGCGGAGGATAATGTCTATCATATAATGACCGTTGCCGATTCTTGTTTTGTGGAACTCGACGGTTTGAAGTTGACCGGGGGATATGCCGATGTGACAGGCTTCAATAGCGGAGCCGCTATTTATTCGAAAGGAATAGACCTCATTTTGAAAAATGTGGAGTTGTGTGATAATTATGCTTTGGCGTATGGCGGCGCTATATATTCCGGGGGAAATTTGAATATAAATCGGACGATGTTTGCTCGAAATCAATCCGGTTCTCAGGGTGGAGCATTTTATTTGGCTTCTCCGGGTTGGCGGTCGCATATATCTGATTCCTATTTCGTGCAGAATCGAGCGACACAGGGTAGTTCGGGATATTCGGACGGTGTGATTTTTTCCTTGTTGTCGGGGAATACGATAGCCGATAATGTCAGTAGTCGGAACGGGGTTTATACGCAGATGGGCGAGTCGGAGTATATGGTAAGTACATTTGTCAATAATACATTCGTCAATAATCGGTTGACTGCGAAAAGCAGTTCGCTTTCCGATAAAACCAATGGAGGTAGCGCTATTTATTTTAAGTCGGGGTCGGGAAGTTTGAATTTGGTGAATAATACGATTGTCGGCAATACCGATTCGTGTTATACGACGAGCGGCGTTCCTTCGGTCAATTTCAACGGTTCTGCCGTACATGTGATTTCGGGAAAGGTGAGATTGGTAAATAACATAATCGCCGGTAATTTTTCTTCGGCTGCCGCTGCGGGGGAAGTCTATTTAGGAGAGTCGGCCTCCTTGCAAAACTCTACATATAATTTGTATGGTGGCGCAGATAGAATGAATATTACGGCAAAATCTACCGATATGGTGTGCCGCAATTATGACCGTTGTGTACAGGATTTGCAGAAAGTGTTGGATAGTGAAATCGTCGATGGAAAATTATCTTTGCTGTTATCCGATAATGGAGGATTTGCACCTACTGTAAAAGTGAAGTCCGTTGCATGCGGAAATAATAACTTGAATGTATTGAGTGCTGCTGCTCTGAGGGAATCTACTTTCTATATCGACATAAACGATAATGGAGTTTATACGGATAATCTGGCTGTCGATGGGAGAGGCGTAATCCGTAATACGACCGGCTCTATGATAGGTGCTTATGAATATACCGGAGAGTCTGGAATGGAACCTAATGTACAACAGAATTCGATAAGAGTTTTTGTTTCGGAAGATAACCTTTATGTTATTTCTGATAGTTTTACAGTTGGATATACAATATATAGCCTGTCGGGTAGTTTGCAAATGAAAGGAGAGGCGGTTTCGGGCCGCCCTGTCGATGTGTCGATTTTGCCAGCCGGTGTTTATATGGTGGAAACCAACGATAGGTCGGGTGGTATAGAATTTGCCAAAGTGTTGAAAAATAATTAATTGAAGTATATTATGATAAAGTTAGGCAGAGATTATTGGAACAAACTTTTATTGATAGGTTTGATATTCGGTTTTGTAGCTTGCGGATCGAAAGACGAACCTTCGAAAGAGGGTGATAATACCCCTTCGTTCCCGGTTACGACCGATACGACTTCGGTCTTGGTGAAGAAAATATTGAGTCGTACCGATTTGGTGGTGAAAGTAAATCGGGTGACGACAGAGGAGCGGTATCCGGGATTGGTATTTTCCGAAATTGATTTTCATACGGCTAAGGCTCGCCAGCATGCTTATGTGGCGGAAGTCGACGTGAATAAATTGACTATTGCGACGACTACACCGTTCGGTGAAGTGAATACCATGCCGACAAAAGTCAATACGATTCCCGAACAAACGAAGTATCTCGAAAATTCGGGACGTCGGGTGCATGTTGCCGTGAACGGTGGTTTTTGGGTGTATGAAAAAGACTCGAAAGGTGAAACGACTTTAATTAAACCGAAACATCTTTTTTGGAAAGACGGATATCCGTTGAGCGATTGGTGGCAAGATCCCAATCATGAATTTACGGTCTATATGACAAAGGACGGAAAGGTGGATATCGATATTGCCAGCAATGTTATCAAACATAAAGCCGATATTTATCAAGCATTGGGCGGTTTGGGCTGTTTGATTAAACGAGGTGTATTTAATGACGGGATCAGCAGTATAGGTACATATTTGTGCGATACACACCCCCGTACGGCAATAGGACTGTCGGAAGACAAACAAACGTTGTACGTCGTGGTGGTAGATGGCCGGCGAACGAATTATGCCGAGGGATTGGATATTTACGAATTGGCCGATTTTATGTGGGGAATAGGTAGCTATGATGCCGTGAATTATGACGGGGGAGGTTCCTCGATAATGGTTTTGCGGGACGAAGATGAAAAGGCGAAGGCTTCGTTTATTGTTCGTAATCGTCCTTCCGATGGTTCTCCCAGAGCTGTCGGGAATGGATTGGCTATCGTAGAGAAAGACTGAATGTGATACCGTATGAAAATATCGATTCATGTGAAGATTTTGAATATCTGTGTGTAGAGGTGTGAAAATAAATTTTGTGAGCCGAAACAAATTTTTTTGTTTCGGCTTTTGTTTGCGCTATCTTTGTGCCAAATAATAAGAGTATGTCTGAATTGCTATGTAAGGTTCTATTTATCGATTTGGACGATACAATATGGGATTTCAGGGCAAATTCTGTGTTGTCTTTGCGGCAAGTTTACGATGAGTTTGCTTTGAAAAAAGAGATTCCCGATTATGACCGGTTCAAGTCGTTGTATATGGCGACGAATCACGAATTGTGGGAGTTGTATCATCACAATCGGATAACGAAAGATTATTTGATAGTCGAGCGGTTTTCTCGTCCGCTTCGGCATGCAGGTAGTAAAATGTCCGAGGATAAGGAGTTTATCATGGCCTTGAACGATCGCTACCTCGATGTATTGTCTCAGCAGAAAACATTGGTTCCGGGAGCGGTCGAATTGTTGGATTATCTTACGGAAAGAGGCTATCCCTTGTACATATTGAGCAACGGTTTTGCCGAGGTTCAATCCCGTAAATTGGAGTCGGGTGGTATTTCTCATTATTTCAAGCGATTGATTCTTTCCGATGAAATAGGTATTACCAAACCCGACCGGCGTTTGTTCGACTATGCTTTGCAGATTGTGGGGGCAGCGGCTTCGGAAACATTGATTGTCGGCGATAATTACGATGCCGATATATTGGGAGCCATGAATGCCGGCTGGAAGACTATTTATTTTAACCGGGATAATCTCGTTATTCCCGGAGCCCGCCCCGATTATACCGCTACTTCCCTTTCTGAAATAAAACAAATTTTATGACCGATTGCCAGAATCCATAAAGATGAAATTCTTTCACTGTTTTTCAACGGATAAAACCACTTCGATGGAGTCTTTCGCCCGGCTCTTGATTGCGATACCTTTGGTCAGTTATGTGCTGGCCGTGCTATCTTTATGGGTAGGTTTGCAAATAAATAGTTTTATTTTTCCGATTGCTGTATGTATATCGGTTTTATGGGAGTGTTCCGATAAGAGAATCCGGGGATGCGTGAGGTGGACCACGATTGTTGCCGTGCTTGTCGTACTGTCGGTTACTCTTGGGTTATCCGCTTGTATTTACGATCGGTCGTTCGACGGTCAATGGTATCATGCTTGTACGATTCGGGAGTTGGTGAACGGGTGGAACCCGATCTATTCTTCTGCGTGTAACCCTAGTCTTATCGATGGATATACTGTTTTATGGGTAGAGCATTATCCGAGAGGAATCGAAACAATCGCAGCTACGATTGTTGCCTGTATGGGGAATCTGGATGCCGGTAAAGTATTGAATTTATGGTTCGTATTTTCTTCCATAGTATATATCTATTTATTCTTATGTTATTGTTTGCCGACGATGAATAAATATTTACGCATATGGATTGCTTTGGTGGTTGCTCTCAATCCGGTCGTGATTAATCAGATGTGTACCTATTATATAGATTGGACCCTTTATACGCTTTTGGTTATTTTTCTTATTAACATGTATCTCTTTTTTGTGAAAGGGATACAAAGGGCTTTGCATATCGACTTATTGTTATTGTTCTTTATTCCGACGATAAAATTCAATATTTTCTTTTGGATCGTGTTGTGGGGAGGAATCTGTTTCTTTGCATTGTTGAGAAAAAGCCGTTATAAACATTCCTTTCGATTGACTGCGGTATGTGCGGTCGTTGTTTTGTCAGGGATTGGTGTTGGTGCATACAATCCCTATCTGACTAATTGGAAAGAGCACGGTTCTCCTGTTTATCCTCTTTCGGGGAATGGTAAAGTCGATATTATGGATTGTCAGGTATTGCCAGCGATACGAGGGAAATCTAATGCCGAGGCGGCTTTAATATCGGTGGCTTCTAATCCTTCCGACGATATGCTGTCCGAAGACATACATGTGTTTGGGATTTCTAAAATCGACATATTATCATCGGTCGCGTCTGATGTTCGAATCGGAGGATTCGGTATATTCTTTTTCGAAGCGATTTTGTTGTCTATCGTTTTGTTCGTTTGTACGGGGCATATTCGTCGTATACGTTGGTATCTGTCGGTTCTTGTCGGGTTGCTCGTCTCATTGGTTATTCTTCCGTCGGGGTGGTGGGCTCGATATGTCGCCTTTTTCTATCTATTCCCGTTCGTTATGCTGTTTTATGCCGAACGGTTCGGGTTGAAAACCCGTTTCTCCCGTGGATTGCATATACTGATTCTTTCGTTGCTTTCTGCCGACATTTTTATCTGTTTGTCTGGCTTAGCGGTTAAGAATATCGTATATAAGGAAACGATAGATTATGTGTTGGAAAAGATGGAATCTTCGCCGGGAGAGGCGAAGCTGTATACCCGGAACTACTCGTTTCTCGATAAATTGGAACGGCGTTCGATTCCTTATAAATTATTCCCCGATACGGAAATGAAAGACAAGCTCGATATTCCTTGTCCTATTTATATGAATAGGACGGATTTCGATTTTGAAACCGACCAGCCGTGGATATTATCGCTCCGTCCTTCGTTTCAATTAAAGTGGAGCGATAATAATCGGTACGAGGGGCAAGACGAATGAGTTTCCGTCATGCGGGTTTAACTTGTTTTTTGGCTTTTTTTTCTTCCCAACTGAATGACCGGAGCTTGTCTTTCTCGGTTATGGCGCGTATAACCCGACAAGGATTTCCTCCGGCGATGACGTTGGACGGAATATCGTTTGTAACGACACTCCCGGCAGCGATGATACTGTTGTCTCCTATGGTCACGCCCGGCGTGATGGTAACTCCTCCGCAGATCCATACGTTATTCCCGACCGTAATAGGCCATGCGTATTCGAGCCATTCGTTTCGTCGCTCGACATCGGAGGGGTGACCTGCCGTATAGAAGCTCACGTTGGGGGCGATGAACACGTTGTCGCCTATGGTGATGGGAGCCTCGTCGAGCATAACGCAATTGTAGTTGGCAAAGAAATTTTTGCCCAAGTGAATGTTATGCCCATAGTCGCAAAAGAAAGGTGATATGATGATGAATTTTTCGGGTGTAGTACCAATGATTTCCCGAATGAGTTTTTCTCTTTCTTCTAATTGAGAGGGCCTCAGATGATTGAGTTCAAAAATTTTATCTCGGGTAGATAGCAATTGTTCGATTAGTTCGGGGATTGCGGCATCATACAATTCCCCCTTTTCCATTTTCTCTTTTTCTGTCATATTTGTTTATTCTTCATTTATAAAATGAACTCCGTCTACTTTGGATAAACGTTTTTTTAAATTGTCCATCAGCGAACGGCGTATGCGTAGGGTCATCTCGCAATCCATATCGAATATTTGAGATACGATGGTGGGTCCTTCTTCCTTGACGATACGCATAACTTCGTTCATCAGAGGGTATTCGAATCCGAAATGTACCTCGTCTTCGACTTGCCGTTCGATTATTTCGTTCGCGGCAATGGCTTCGGAGGCGGCTTCGCGATAGGCGACGATTAGTCCGCTCGTGCCTAATTTTATTCCGCCGAAGTATCGGACGACGACAATGAGAATATCGGTTAGTCCCGCCGAATTGATTTGTCCGAGGATAGGTTTTCCGGCCGTTCCCGAAGGTTCTCCGTTATCGTTCGAGCGAAAATCGGTTCGTTGGGGCCCGAGCATATACGCCCAGCAGACATGACGAGCATCGTAATACTCCTTTTGATATTTTTCGAGTTGTTTTTTGACGTCTTCCACCGATGAAACCGGTATGGCGAATGCAAGGAATTTACTCATCTTTTCTTTATAAATTCCTTCCGAGGTGCGCGATATGGTGAGGTAGGTATCGTCCATAAAAAAAGAGCTTACTTTAATGAACAAAAGTAAGCTCTTTTCTGCGAATACGCAAGTGTCAATATTTGTGTTCGTTGCTCTCCATTTCTTGGGCAGTGATAGGCTTGGCATCCATAGCTCGCCAGACGTAAACGATATAGGCGAGAACAAATGGGATAAGTAACGATACTATACTCATGGTTTTCAAGGTGAACAAGCTGGAAGAACTATTGTAAATCGTCAGTGAACTTTGCATGTCTACGGCCGAGGGATAATAAGCCGTATGGTTATATCCGGCAATGAAAAACAGACTGAGAACTACTAAGACCGTTCCTATGCCCGAAAACCAGATTCCTTTTGTGAAATGTCGACCGAAAACGGAACGGATAAGGGCGTATAACACCAAAACGACTCCTGCCAAAAACAGAATGGCAACCCACGGCATTTCCACGAAATTGAAGAAATATTTGTAAGGACGAACGGCGATAATGCCCGAATCGGTAGCTACTTCATAGCCGTCGGTCAACAGGGTCGCTGTAACGAACGACAGGAAGAGAATAACGAATAAAACGCCGTTGAATAATACTTGTTTCCGGGATTTCTCGAAAATACTGTCGTTCTTGATATTGTTCATGAAATATAAGGCTCCTTGCGTACGGGCAAGAAATAGAACAGTAAATCCGAGCAAGAGATTACGGACGTCGAGAATAGCTTCCAGCCCGTGCCAATCGTTTGTCCAACTGCTGATAACCGGAGAGCCTATGGTTGTCAAGTTCCCTTTGTCGACGATAAAGTCCGACCCTGTAAAAAACGAGCCTACGGCTATACCTAATAATACGGGACCGACGATACCATTGATTAAAAGAAAGGTGTCGTAGGTCTTTTTCCCGAGGAAATTCCCGCTCTTTGAACGGTATTCGTATGATACGGCTTGTATGATAAAGCTGAACAGTATGGCCATCCATAACCAATAGGCTCCGCCGAAACTGGTCGAATAAAATAGAGGAAACGAGGCGAAGAACGCTCCTCCGAATACGACGAGGGTGGTGAATGTAAATTCCCATTTGCGGCCTAAGGAATTCACCATCATGCTTTTCTCGGTTTCGGTTCTACCCATGACTGCCAATAGGGATTGACCGCCTTGTACGAACAACAGGAATACCAGTAACGCACCTAACAGCGATATAAGAAACCACCAGTAGTTCTGGTAAAATAATTCATTCAGTTCCATAGTTTTTTATTTTTGTTCGGTTCCTTTTTTTATTTGTTTCAACATGATGCCTACTTCGGCGATCAACAGTACGGTAAACAAGACGGCAAACATCCAGAATGTCGTTTGCACCGAGGCCACTTCGATGTTAGAGATTGCTGCGAAGGTAGGCATGATATCTTGTATTACCCACGGTTGGCGTCCCATTTCCGCTACGATCCAGCCTGACTCCAAGCAGACATATCCGAGAGGAATCGTTAGAACGGCAATCCATAGCACCCATTTCAACTTTTGCAATTTCTCTTTATAGGATAACACCAAAATGAGAATAAAGAACAAGAGGAAATAGCCTCCTAAAATAATCATGATGTGGAACGAATAGAATACGAACGGTACATGTGGAATGAGCTGTTCTACCGAGTCGATATATCCGTAACCGAAATATTCATAGTTTGCCTCTAACCTTGTTTTGGCTTCGTTCATGGCCTCTGTGTCGTTATCCTTTCGGGCGGCGTTGAAGTCGGCGAGAGCTGCGATGGCTAAACGGCCTCGCTCCATCTTTTCTTGGGCGGAAAGAGCGATGATTTCCTCTCCTTTCAGATTTTTATCGACGTAACCTCCGTTAATAATATCGTTGATTCCGGGAACGAATCCGTCGATTTCCCGGGTCGCCAAGATGGATAACAGTTTGGGTATGGGTATGTCGAAAAGAAATTCTTTCTCGTCGTTGTCGTATTTCTTGTCGGGATTGAGTATCCCGAAAGCGATGAGTTCTTGTCCGTTTTTACCGTTGTAAACTCCTTCCATAGCCGCCAGTTTCATAGGCTGCTTGTCTGCGACCTGATAAGCGGAACCGTCGCCCGTGTAGGCTACGACGAGCGTGCCCATCAATCCTACCCAAGCTCCCACACGAATGCTGTTACGGGCTAAGAAATTCTCCCGGTTTTTAATCAGATACCAAGCGCTTACCCCCACTACGAATATACCGCCCAATACCCAGCCGGACGAGACGGCATGGAAAAATTTGTTGACAGCGACGGGTGAGAGTACCAGTGCCCAGAAATCGTCCATAACGTTTCGTGCAGTTTCCGGGTCGAATTTCATACCCACAGGGTATTGCATCCATGAATTGGCCACCAATATCCAAAGAGCCGATATGGTAGCGCCTATTGCCGTGAGCCATGTAGAGGCCAAATGGAATCTTTTGCTGACTTTGTTCCAGCCGAAAAACATGACTGCGATGAAAGTCGCTTCCATAAAAAAGGCCATAATTCCTTCTATGGCAAGGGGAGCTCCGAAAATATCGCCTACGAACCAGCTATAATTCGACCAGTTCGTGCCGAACTGAAATTCGAGGATAATCCCCGTTGCTACTCCGATTGCAAAATTGACCCCGAAAAGGGTCATCCAATACTTGGTAATCGTTTTCCACCGTTCGTCGCCGGTACGGTAATAAATGGTTTCCATTATACCCACGATTACTCCCAGTCCCAATGTAAGGGGAACAAATAGCCAGTGGTAAATGGCGGTGAGTGCGAATTGTGCTCTCGACCAATCTACAAGGGAAAAAAGATCGTTCATGGTTACTTATGATTGTTGATTTTTAGGATTATTCGGAGTAATGAGATTCTCGATGACTTGGTTGGCTCTCTCCTCGTCGGTATCGTATTTCTGTTGCAAGATATTGGGGAAAAAGAATAACCGCAAGATAAAAAACATGATGAACAACTTGATGAGGATAATTGCCCAAAGAGTTTTACCTAAGGTCATGTTTCGAAATCCTTCCATATAAAATCGCCAGATTTTCAGAGGGATACTATTGTTTTTCAAAATCTTGTTTTCCTCCATGCGTATTATCTTCAACGAATATGTTCACAATATTCGGTAAAATTTATGATTAATACAAATTTGTACACATTATT